>Ga0131853_10015020_pt1 | contig 14170 bp, 8 predicted proteins | sample TergutLab28metaG_FD_92764 | JGI IMG/M metagenome (GOLD analysis project Ga0131853, IMG submission 92764) | Labiotermes labralis P1 segment gut microbial communities from Petit-Saut dam, French Guiana - Lab288 P1 (version 2) (version 2) | ecosystem: Host-associated > Arthropoda: Insects >... | reverse complement strand
CGCCGCCGGTCGGCGAAGTTAGTGCCAACTTTTGCGGATAGAGGGGTGTCACGTGGTCAGCGCAACGGGTCCCCACAGTCGTTAATCTCTGTTTTCTAGACCTGGAGCCGCTACTTTTTCATTTAAGTAAAACACCAGACAAACAATTATTTAATTATTTTCCATATTATTGAACAGCCACCGAACGCAGTACGATGCAATGAGCGCCTTTCTTTTCCGGCATTCAGTATGCCTCCTTCGTAAAATATGTCCTTTGAATTCAAGGATATATGAAGGCTGTGAACGACACACATATCAAGCAGTGAGCGCGAGTTACTGCGGGCTTGATACATATCTACACACACACTTGCGTGGTCTGCACACATTTGTCAACGGCTCTCAATGTTGCACAGAGAAAATTGTAGTTGTCAGCCGAGATATAATAACCTACTAACTAAGTAACTAAATGGTTAAGTGACTTCTTGAAGACGAATAATCTTACCCCAAATATAGTGAGGTTATAATAAGACCTTTGCCCCTTCACACGAGGCGCAGGGTAATTGAGGCTGTTCTGAGCGAAATATTAGGGCTGCACAATAAGCCTAAGGCTGCTGTGCCTTCGGTGCATAAGCTGACGGGCCCCCAACAAGAAGAAGAAGAAATGAAGAAGAAAAGAAGAAAAGAAGAAAAGTAGAAGGAAATAGTAGAAGAAAAGAAGAAGGAAAGAAGAAAATAAGAAGAAGAAAAAGAAGAAGAAGGAAAGAAGGAGAAAAAAGAAGAAAAGAAGAAGAAGAAGAAGAGGTTATAATAAAATAAGCTATTTGTTTTAAAATTATCATTATGCATTGATGAAAATATGACAGGTAGCTGATACAGCAGACTAACAGCCCGTGCCTAAAAGAAACATAATTCACCAAAGAAGTAGCGCAGTAACTAAACAATAATCGGACTGTAAATACAAAACCTCTTTATTAGTTAGGTATCAATTAATAAATTAAAAGATTATAAAATGTCTAAGCAATCAATCAGTTTACCTACTAACCAACTCACTGACGTTCCAAACAATTATTAAATAACTAACAAAATGAATACAAAGCTGAGAAGCAACTGCCACGTTTGGTTATGACGACAAAATTTTTTTTTTACCCTGACAATTAATTTGTATAATATTTCACTCACATAAGCATTAATTAACACTACACTTGCATATTCTTATTTTTTAATTGGAAAGCAGTGATATTATTATAAGTGTATTGACTGTTAAGGCTGTCTTTCTCTTCAATCCTCAACACAGCTGATTGGAATTAAATCAGAATTCTTCCTCAAAAATTTAGTATTATTAAAGACCTTGCTAGATGGAAAGAGAAAACTTCTAAATTGTCTCTTAATCTATAATAGCAATAATTTACTAAATATATTATCTAAAGTTATGTATACATTTATTTATATTATTTGAAATATATTCGTTCAAAACGTATGTTCGACCAGAAGAATGAAGTGGCCACTGGGGTATATCACATAACAGGAAAACTCAGGATTTTTTAGTGACTGATTACAATGAAATAGACGAAGATTTGCCTGTTTGCCCTTTTTTTTACTGAAAGCAATAGGCGGATTTACATGGGATCTTGTATTAAGGTCTGCACTTGAAATGTTCTGCACGATCTAACCTACATGGCATTCATAGTAAAAAAAAAATTAATTTATTCATGACGTAAAATATAGACATCATTATCCACTACGCAGTTTCATTAGAGACTTCTCGAGGGTGTTACTGAAAAATTTTAATCAAATTATATTTCTGGGCTTATATCTATGCATCGTTATGTTTGTGTACATAGATCAACATCAGAAAGTATTAATGTTAAGGGTTGTTTCCTTGTCCTAAGACTGCCCTCCTCTGAGATGTGACATCTTGTGATTTCATACAGAGTAAGAATATAGACATGTTGTGGAAGTGCGTATTTATGTAAAAGGAATATTAATATATGAAAGTGATAAATACTTGTAACTAAATAAATATTAAGTAGTGGCAAAATCTAAATGAAATTTTAATGAAATCTATGTTTAAATGTCATGTTATTCCAACGTAGAGAACGTGAATTCAACAATTACTTTCTTGTTGTATGGATATTGTCATGTTATACCAAGAAAAGGACAAAAAATTAGCAACTGAGGTTTGTAAATTGAATAGTGGAGAGATAACCTGTGTTAGCCTTACAGTTTATAGTATATTTTGTGCTATGAAGAATACAAAATATTAAATGTCCGGCAAAAACATTAGCATACTAAATAAATATTTAGAACAGTAATGTTTCCATGATACACAATTCCATAGACAAAATATTCCATTCTTCAGGATGGAAGCGAAGATGTGAATGAAATAAAAAATGGCTTCTATCCTAAGTTCGTAGTGTCGTAATTCCGAAGAAAACAAAAGCGCTTTGCTTTACTTTTCGTGTGTTATACTTTTCTTAGTATTATTTTTCATTACGACATTTACCAAGGAATTTAAAATGCTCTGTGCATGTTACTGAGAAGGAAGAACCAACAAGTGGGTTAAAAATTTTGACAGAGGAAACAAATTATCAGTTATATTTAATGTTGAACTACAGTTCGTAAAGAATATAAAGGAGAATTATTTTGAGAGTAGTAACAAGAATGTGACTACGTGCATTTTTAAAATCCTTGATGTATGATTGCTATCAGTAGCATCTAAGCACAAAAAAGAATAATGCATTCCAAATTTTAAAATAGAATTTTTTCCTATGAAAGACATGAAGATGTAGTGAATTTCAAATTCGGGTTTCATTGACCATTCTGATGTTAGATTTAGTTGTAGAAAAGTACCCGGAGGCCCTGCTGCTGGCTGCCTTTTTGCGAATTCGGCACAGTGCAGCAGTTCACTGTACCTTGGAATATGGCCGAGCTGGACGTTTCGTCAGTTCGTAACCATATGTTAGGGTCCATAGTGACGTTACAGGGTTTGTTATACTTTTAAGAATGTATGACACAGCAGTCCATCTCTATATATACACCTGCTTTGCGGAAACCCGCTCTTGCTCAATTTGATATAACTCGTTGATTGAAATTGTTTGACGCTACTGACTGATACGTACCTTGGCATTGAAGATAACTTTTATATTTTACACAGTGTTGAACTAGTGCGACGTAGAGACTGAGATGCTGTTGAACTTCAGTTACTTACTGATTATTCAAGGTAAGTCGTGTTGACTGAGTTAGAAATTTTACATTCTGAGCCGAGCAAGTTTGGTTATTATTTGGGTAATTTTAACAGACTAAATTCCAAATTACTCCGCGAGCAGACACATATATAAATGAGGTGAGACAATTACTTAAACCGATTAGTTTAGGTATTGTTTGGATATATTTGTACATTACTTAAGACGTTATTTTGAATTTCCCTTTTTATTTATTAGAGCTAGTATTTTAGAATACACAATTTGAATTAAATTGAATTATTTTAAAGGCTGTACAATGCCCTTGAATCCTAGAGAGATCGTACAGAGAAATAGAACGGATTATTTGTCAACAATAGGACTAGATTGTTGACATGGTGGCAGCACTACACTAGAGAGGTCAAGAGGTGAACAATCGACCCATATAATAAGTAGTGTCAACTCGCGGACGGAACAGGGAACAGGTTACCCGGGGTTAGACACTGCAAAGGCGTATGGGACAGTGGAGCTACTTATCCACTAATTTTCAAAGTAGGCACCAGATGGAGAATAGCAGTTATTTTCAGACCCCGGCAGCCTTAATACCGAATAATGTGCCCCGTTGAAAAGGGGGCTGTGTAAGTTTGTCCACTGTGGAGATTTTAGACACAATATAATCTCTTGTCCCACGCCGGAATCGAAAGACGATAGTCACAATACGAACTGCACCATCCTGAATTTAAAAGTAAAAGTTATCCCACTACAGTTCTGGAGAGTCCCTGAGGGTCCCAGGAGGTTGAGGCTCCCAGAATTTCTAGAAAATTGGCACATGAGTGTAATAAGGTTGTTGTTCCTCCTCGCCGGCAGACAGAGTCGACCCCAGGGCTACAGTGCGGACTGTAGGATTAATTAGACAAAAATTCTCATTGAACCCATCTGGGATCTAACCCGCAACCTTCCGGCTTGTAACGTAGTGCCTCAAAAAATTGCCTTACCCTGTGTCTTCCAAATTCATTGCAATATTATAACTTGAGACACTTGAGGTACCGTGGGAATACTCAAAGAATTTTACTTTTCAAAGCGCAAACAAATTTTCCACGTCTCAATTTATTAATCCACGTGTCGCAAGAGACGTGTGTCATGTACTGATTTAGTGGCTTGAATCTGAAAGAATCGTGGGAAAACTGGCAGCCTTTAATAAAATGCTGGTCTGTCTGGATGTTGTATCTTCATTCCGCTATGCTTGGTGCGTGTATGAAGCGACTCCAGTTCCGTCATTTCTGAATTCAGCCAGCTCTTAATTCTTGTCCTCACCACAAAATTTACTGCGCGCCAGGCAATTTATTTTCCATGGCAGGAAATAAATGCACGATCTAGAATTGTTGAGGTCATGAGGAAACTTATTTCGGTAGCAAAACAATTCAATGTGTGTCATTTATTGTACTAGCGACGACAGCTGTCAATAGAACTTCATTGTTGCAGATAATTCTACAGTTAGTGTTTCAAGTCTTAAAAACATACCGTCATGACACTGCAGTTTATTGTTCTGTTGCTACCAGTAACAGTATTTCAAACAGGCTGTTGGAGACACGGCAAAGAGCAGTCATATTGCTTAAAAGTAGGGAAACATTTTAGTTAGTTGAATGACTAGTCCGTTCCCAAGAAGAAGCTTGTTTCGCTGATGCAGTTAATTAGCAATAATAATAATATAGTGAGAATATTAAATTTAATTCTTGTTTTTATGTGTTGGCTCAACATGCTAGTGTCCAATTATAAAATGAGCGCTCATACACAAATATAATATGCATACACAAATATAATATGCATACAAAGACAAAAACAAAGAAATGGAATGAAACACAACAAAAAGCATAATAAAATTAACTTAAATAACAACAATAATGAAAGGTATAAAATTGTACCTTATTATAATTATGTATTAATCACTGTAATTTAATTTATATTTGTTAATGTGCTTGTTTAAGAGCAATAATAATAATAATAATAATAATAATAATAGCCTTGCTTGATAAAAATGGCAATGCGATTAAAATGACAATCCCATGAAATATTTAGACTAATACTTTCCAGTTCAGGATCTTTTATCTTCAAGTTTACTTTCTGAAAACAATTTAGGAACCCAGAACGAAGAGAAAAATATGTTTTACGGTTCAAAATTCTACATTTTGCGGGTACTGTACTGTACACTTCACTGCTTCTATCTTAAAAAGCAATATACGGGGTTGAGTTACATGAAAACCTTAAATTGCATGTTGCAAGCGGGGCCGCCATCTTTACACTACTACTGCGCCACTTTCCAAACCTTTAGTATCACTGTTGTTAACTTACACACAATCGAGCTGTGTTTCGAATTTTTATCGCACTTTTAAGGTTTTCATTTGACTCTCCTTCGTATATCTCAGCACAGTCAGAATTTAAAGCCAGCGAGAATCGCAAAAGTTAAAATTTGGCAGTTGCAACTATGCCTATATCAGCGGTACTGCCAACACACGCAAAGTAATAATGGAAGTTTTTCTGAACAAAATTTTAGCATGGAATTTGTTACAATTGAGCTGTCCGTGGGCTAGCTTTCCACAAAACAGACAAAAATATTCGTCTTACATTACGGATTATTCATGGGAAAACCCCCCATTTCGAAACTTTTAGTCCTTGGCGATTGATGATATTAGATTAAACAGTGATAGAGTGACAGTTGCGTGCACAACTGCTTTCTTTACTTGCTGTTACTGTAGTTTTGGCAACTCTGGTCAAATTGGATACCTTCATATCGCGCTGCAATTTAATAACACAGTGCAATGCCATGACAATTTGAAATCACAGGTTGGACCTCTTCCGTGGAAGATGTCAGTAAATGCAAGTAAATATAACACAATTCCAACAAACAAACTGATTTACTGAAGAGCAATGTTGAAAATAATACCATCATGAAACATCTTACTTACAAAATAAGTCCCAAGTATTTCGCGTTGGCTTCGTGGAACCAAAAAAGATATATTTCTGTCCCTAAACAACACATGAATGGACTGCGCAACACAAGTGTATCACACACGGAGCCAGCATGGAACCCTGTGGGCGCGCCCGAGTATTCGTCGAAACAGAATTTTGGAGCCAGTTCTAAAAGTAATTTTGACCAAGTTAACTGCTCAGACGACCAAACTTGAGTGTCTTACATGAGATCAGTTTCAGGCCCCGGGTAGGGCAGAACAGGAGAGAGGAAGAGGGGTAAACAGGTTTACACGGCTCAAGTCCATAAACGTGTGTATAGTGCGGACGGTGCCGTGCGTCGCACGACACCGTCCGCACCGTACACACGAACTACGTAGCGACTCTCAAGACCACCTTCCATCTACAAATTCGGTGCAGAAAACCACATGCTGCAACTCAACATCTAATGCTTCTGATGATGGGCGTATGCGCCCGAAATATGTCGAGCTAAGAATACATCAATAAAATTACCTAGTTGCATCAAGTTGACATTGCACATTAACTCATGAGGAAGAAGCACGGTCAAACAACTCTCAGGGTTAAAAAGTCTTATATTTTAAGTTAAGCTGGAGTTATTCGAAATCAGAATAAACGATTACGCGCCGCATGCCGAAGAATGTCACGTGTTCCTCTTTGGGGGGTTTTATTACACGTCAATTGGTGCTGTACATGTCGTCTGCAGAACTGGTAGCCTTCAAGATGTTAAACTGAAGCCACCGATTGACCTCACACCAGGAGAAAACCAACTCCGCGAGAGAAAGGTAAATGAAATTTGAGTGGCTTTTACCAACCTATATCACATGATTTAGATCCCTTGGTGGAAATTGTACATGTTCGCAAAATCATTATTTCTCCGGCTAAGCAGAACTATAACGAAAGAAAGACTTGAACACTTCAATATTATTGCAGCACAAAAGAGTTTAATAGATCATTACTGAGCTCACTTAATGCAATACTGGCTGTTAATAGATCAAAACAAGAAATGTCTCTAATTTATGTTTACTCATATAGACAGAATCTATTGCCAAATTCCCCAGGTTGTCTTATTCTTCTACACCAGTGACAAAACAAAGACGCGGCGCCCAAGATCGCTTGCAATATTTCTTATGAATAAGAACCACACAAGAGAGATTTTTATAAGAAAAGAGTTTATGAGTTAAATGGCCCAAGAAGATTTATTAGGATTTAGAATATCGTGCTTCCTAATTATTTTATGATTTTATGTGACCCCATCCTGTCTTCTCTGACAAAAGGAAACAAATTTGAGTTCGATATAAATCAGGCAACTAAAGAGAGCTTTTCATGTTTGAGGTAAAGAATGCTACAGAAGGCTGGAGAAATCACACAGGGCCAGAAAAAAAATTGTACATTTCGCAAAATATTACTAAAGGGATGAGATTGGCTGGGCACATAGCAGGCGTCGAAGCGGTAAGAAATGCCTGCACTGCTGCTAACGTTGAAGCTGAGTGGGAGAACCAAATAAGAAGCACAATCACGGTTGGCCGTATTCAGATACATCTTAAAGGAACTGGCTGCGACACTGTGTACAGAATTTACCTGTTTGAAGAACTTAGAGCTTTTGGTAATTAAGACGAGTTTTGAGGTTCTCACAGCGGTATTGCTTCAGATTCAAGTCTTTCTTGACGTAACGACGTATCGACTGGTAAGTAGTTACTGAAATTTCTGAGGATCTTAGTGCCATTATCTTCAGGGTTAAGCATTCCAAGTCTTGCAATACTTACCGGCCAGCACAACTTAATATCCAAGAAGACTTGAATCTTATGGTAATAAACTCGAGTACTACAAAAAAAAAAGTGGGGAAATCCTCTGCAAGAACAGCGATTTAATTACACACCTTGGGTTATTCCCGTTACAGAATTTGTAATTTTAATGAAACATCTTTTCCGTAATGGTAATGTGAAATGTACATGCCAGGGGACGCGAAACCATCCGGATAATATACCTTCAGTGACATAGTCTTGTGTAATAGTTGCATGGTCTGAACAGAAAAGACAAACACTTGCAGATTCATGCCGTCTTGCAAATGCTACAGCAGCATATTACCAGTGTTTGTGGCAATGACCGCACAAAGATGACCCAGAAACACGCGTAAAACTTCGAACCATTTTATCTGGCTCCTTTAGGCGTTCTCCTACAATTGTGAATTGTAAAGTAAAGTAATTTTATTTCAGTGAGTTTCCAGACATAAAACGAGGTGTTAGCTATGAAGGATGCTTTTAATTTATCATATGGAGCGTCGAAACCTGTAATTTCTGATATAAGGTCACTGAAACACTTGGCCCAACATAAAGTAGTCTCTTAACTTGTGTTAAATTTTGGTTCATTTCATGTCTCTCTCAATGTTTCGAACTACAACGAGGATGGTATCATGATTGGTAATATAATCGTGAGGATAATCAGAAATGTTTGTGCCGCAACCGGTAAAACATACGTGTCTTTTCATGGAAGGCCTGTCAAATCTCAGCCAGGATAGCCGATACCTTGGCCAGTATTCGAACTGGGCACCTCTACCCCAACTTGATCAGTGAGCTCAAGTATAGAGACAGATCAAAAACATGCTCACAAAATATTGCAAGAAACTACAATAAACTACTTTTTTTTCTGAGAACAGGTGAGAATAAAATATCATGATTCTTATTTTTAGGTGTTCGCAGCGGTGTGCCTGAGAATTCCATTCCCCTGGCACAAGACACTACGTCATTGGTAGACGAGAGGAGGGAAATACTGCGCAATTGGTAATGCTGTGTCTTAATTTACCTTTAAACCGGTAGGCGATATAAATATCTGATATCTGATATCTGATATGCCCTGCAACTCGCCTAAAGATAAGCTACGCTATAGCGACTGGGCGCCCATCCAGTACAGCAGTGGGGAAGAAAATTGGTTTTCATCCGTTCTCTTGTTAAATTTACCGCTTCAAATAACTGAGTTCCAGGACAAAAGTTTCTTCAGTTTCTGTTGTTATCAGTAACTTAGCATCCTTTATAAGCTGAAGCCTGTTCAGGGTGCAGCAGCACAGACGGACAACACTGCACAACTTAGTACGGGCGATGACGTTAGCACAGTTATCATCTCGCGTTGTAGGAAATATCTCTAAGGCATGGGAAGTAAATTTAAATAATTTGGATATTAGGTCTTCTGGGATATGATACAATGCTGAGTGTTAGCTGCATATCGACCTGAATATGTATAGATGATTTAGACATTGATCTTTGTAAATAACTTGCTGCCTGCAAATCAGACAGAATAATGACTTGTTTGTTCACCAACATTTCTCCTTCCAAGATAAATAATACTTACCATTCCTGCTTGAGAACTGTGTACCGCTAAATCAGTATGTTAATTTATCACGAAGGACATTGGTAAAAAAGAACGACAAAGGTAAATTACAATGAAAGTGAGCTACAGGCAGCACTACAATGCTTCAAAGTCAGGTAGTCCTCCAGAGGTCGGTCGAGAATTCGGTATTTGTAAAAGGTAAAGGTAAAGCAGTCCCATTACAGGCCTGGACAGGCCCAGAGGGTTCCAGGAAGTTAAGGCTCCCATATTTCGTGACAACGGCACAGGATGGTGGTAAGGTTGTTAGCCCTACGCACCGGCCGCCTTTACCCCCAGGAAGTACTCCTGGTACTCATTTCTGTTAGAGGCTGAGTCGACCCCAGGGCCATAGTGCGATCGGAAGGTTTTTATGTCAATGAAAAATCCACTGACACCAGCTGGGATCGAACCAGCGACCCTCCGATTTGTAGCACAACACCTTAACCATTGCGCTACCGTATTCAGTATTTGTAGAACCTACAATTCGACTAAGATTGAAAATTGAATTTTAGAAGACTTCTCAACTAAGTAAAAAGATTACACTTAGCGAGGTGCAAGGAAGAGACAGCGAATCAGATTTGTAGCTTAACGTTGTTGGTACATTTGTTTATCGGGTAAAATTATTGCTAGCCTTCAGTTCCGGGCGATTCGAAACCATCCATGTACGTTAGCAAAACAACCAAGTGTACTGGTCGCATTCAAGTCTTTGCCGTCCTTCATAAAAGTCACAACAGAGGTCCGTCCAAGAAACCTTCGCTGAGGAACGGAAGGATACTTTTGAAGGAATCTTTTAAGTTTCGAATACCCTGTGAGTATCAGACAAAGTCGGCTATTTCATAGAATGCCTAAGTAAGGTGACAAAAGAAGTTTACATTCTTACAAATGGGAGTTCGATGCTCGCATTCAAGTAAGAACTGTAAGCATGATCGGACGTTTCGGTAGGTCAAGGAAGCGGTCTCAGATCGTACCATTCAGGTGTATACCACATTGATTGTCCTCTCAAGAATGTGCATATGGTTCACCCATAACAGAATATGAGGACGGGTGTCTGTTGAGGTGCGCTGGTAATCGGTTCAATAGGCAGTTATGCTGATTTATAAATATACCGTCTAATTCCTAAACAGTTAGCTGGTGTGCACAAAGAGAAAGAGTGGGATAATAAAATACAAATTCCGATACAGCCAACAAACAACTTCAACAGATTCGATGAATTCTACCTGTATCTCAAAGAAGTCTCACCTACTGTACTGAGTTGACAGAGGCAAAAAATATACATAGATTGAGCGCGAACAGAGCAATGTGGATAAACTTTTGAGAAGGAACTTTGTGGTGATAGCAAACTGAATGATGCGATGTTTCTTTTCTTACAGTCATATATTCAGCTCGTAGGAAAGCTGGATGAGACGGGGGAATTATGTTGCGGGGGGGGGGGAAGCTGTTGATATGGACCCATTCAGAACACAATGAGCGGAATACTCCAGCGAAACAGCTGTGAATTGTGCATGAAGACGAGAAATGCCAGATAGGTAAACCATGTCATAAGTTGTTGAAAAGTGTGTCTATTTTCTTTAGTCTCCCAAACAACTTAACGGATTTTTTTTTTTTCATATGTAGTAAAAAAAAAGAGCTTACATTAATATTTTGTGAAAAATTTGACAAATTTATGTACTTCTACATTTCACCGAAACTTGTTACTTTTTGTGACGCCCAAACATTTCTTGAAACACATTCACAAGAAAGACGAAGGCACGCCTTCCAAGATGACACTAAAATATATTTTTGTGTTTGCTCTGACGTTCGTACAACGACGGTCTGGGCACAAAAAAAGACCGAGGAAGCAGTAGCTAGATGAGAGCAGTTACATGGAGTTTAAGGATCTGCTTCATACTGTTAACAAACAAACAAACGTGTGCTTTCACATTATTCAGGAGCATATTTACAGAAGTACTTAGAATAAATCAATATTAAAAGAAGATGTGCATAAAAATATTAGTTCAGACATAAATGTCTTGCAACACATTACATTTAAGTCTGTCAAAAAAGTACAAATACGTGCCTGAAGTTACGCGAGTACTTAACAAAGTCGGCCAAGTAGATCTTGGGGCGTTGCTTGCGGGACGCTGATGAACAAGGCACTAACGGGAGATTTCTGCATTTTCCCATTCTAAATATACCTACAACTGTTAGTTGTACAATAACTTCAAGGTTACGTAACGCACATAAGCTCTTGCACATATATACAATTTACAGACAGTCTTATGTGTCATTTGTATCGATAAATTTTACTTCAAGAATTTTCCGATAGGATATAAATCTAAAAATAGAGAAGGAGATAAACTATGGCTATATAGTACGTGCAGAAGCTGTTAGCTTAGGAAATAGAAATTTTGAATATCTCATAATCGTGCAAAAAGTACGGAGAATGAAATTCAGAGTCAAAGAAGTAGAGACCTGGATACAAGTCCATAAAAATCAGTTTTTAGAGTTTTGGCAAAACCAAGCTTGGATCCTGAAGTCCTCGTTGCAAAAGAGTGCCTGGAGGCAGGATATGACCAATCTCTCACGTTACAATATAGAGGATGCGCCACTGTCGGCTGCATGCCTGCCTGCAGGCGACTGCTAGGTAAGGCAAAAGAAATACGCTCTGTGTCAGGCGGACACAGATAATTTGATCTCGCTTATGACTCTGTGATTAGAGAGGACAAAGAAACTTATCCAGGTGATTCATCGAACAGGATGCGTAGTGCCTCCTGCATCTTCCATTCATAAGAGCTCTGTGTGTAATTAAGACACCATTCATTGATCAAAATATATCTTGGAGCTTCCTGGAAGAAGGTTTTGTTTTTGTTTGGATCTGTTTAAAACAGCTTTCTCAAACGCATATAGGTTATAGTAAGCCGACCAGAATGACTATTGCAGACGCAAAAGGGGCAAGGATTTATTGTTCATGGCCTATGTGGCACGCCAGAATTTTTTTTAGAGATGTCAAAGTACGCGTACGTCTCAAGAAACCTGAGAATAGACAGCTTTCAAAACGGGAGTGGAAACCAGGATATTCTAAACATTATACACTATTATTGAACGCTACACTAGTAAATATGTTGTTAGTGTATCCAAATTATGTTAGAAAATTCAATTTTTACCTTACAGAAAACAGATGCACCTTAATTACAAAGAAAGCCGTTCATAGCTGGGTATGGAAATAACAGAATTTTATGTCGAGGATGGTATGTACAACACTCATAAACTCATTAACCTTTTGGCGCTGGAATTATGTTTTAATTTTAGCACACCCTGTATATAAAATGTGAATAATACAGATACTAAATACGTTAGTATTATGAAACAAACTGCATTTTGAAGAGAGAAAAAACGGAGAGTATACACCATGTTTAAAATATTCAGTACCTATATTTGTTGAATAAATATATAAAATGTAACTTTAGAGGTTAGCGGTGCGGTACGACCACTATAGTTGACATTAGGCTTCAAAAGGTTATTACTGTGCAGGCAAAGTACAAAGTTCTGAAATGTTACAACAGGTGACAACTCGCAAACAAACGAATATACACAGACATTGAAAAGTTCGACTGTACTGTAGGGAATTCCGTGTCTCACGCATTGCGACATATAAGTAGTCAACGGCACATGATAACGGTGATTAATAATTACTGATGTTATGATCATCATGATCTCTAACAAATGTAAGATTTTGCAAGTATTAGTTTAGCCATCTAAGTATCGCTCATATGCACAAATTCTACGTCTTTTCCAAATAACGAATGTTTAATTCTGTCTTTACAAACTCCACCACTTCACTGTATCCTGAACTACACAATCGAGTGAACAACCTCAATCAACTAACACATCCTCATACAGCATAATGGAAGATAATCAAAAACAGTCTAGTACGTTTAAATCAGTTATCTATAGGGGGGATTCCTTCTTTTAGCCACAAAGAACTTCACTTCTCATTTTCAAGTTCTTTACTAGCATTACTCAGTCGTAATAAGAATGGAGGCGGGTTATAATTAGGGCTATCAAAATGTCTGTTTAGTACATCAAGTTATAGTCCGTACGTCACTTAAAAGCTAAAATCCATTCACCGTATTTGCAACAAAAGACGACATATGTACACTCAGTCCAACAAAAATCCATCAACCTGAAATTTTCTAAGTCCCGAACTGGAAGTCACGTGACGTACGGTTGCCATCATAATTAGAGTGGTTTTACTTTCTCCATATTTGTGCATTCGTGGCGTTTCTCTGTCTTCCATTCATAACAGTTAATCACACCGCGTATGTATTAACAGAAGACAACAATACATTTGCTTAATTTGAAATTAAAACATTAATTGAACTTCATTAACTTTCCCAGGCGTGAGGCTAGCTAGCTTTGCTGCTGGGGATGGATGAGGCGACCGGACCGTTCTGTTCTTACCGTCGGCAGGCGTAGTCCAGGCAGTTGAACGCGTGCTAGCAATAGCCTTCAGAAACAAACTATGTTGGTTCGAGTCCCACTATCGGCATATTTCTTTATGTAGTCCAGGCAGTTGAACGCGTGCTAGCAGTAGCCTTCAGAAACAAACTATGTTGGTTCGAGTCCCACTATCGGCATATTTCTTTATGTAGCCCAGGCAGTTGAACGCGTGCTAGCAATAGCCATGG
>Ga0131853_10015018_pt1 | contig 14170 bp, 10 predicted proteins | sample TergutLab28metaG_FD_92764 | JGI IMG/M metagenome (GOLD analysis project Ga0131853, IMG submission 92764) | Labiotermes labralis P1 segment gut microbial communities from Petit-Saut dam, French Guiana - Lab288 P1 (version 2) (version 2) | ecosystem: Host-associated > Arthropoda: Insects >... | reverse complement strand
GCTCCCTGAGGATGATCCCATAGAGGGATTGAAACATGTAGGAGATATTTTAAATCCATTTTAATCCAATAATGTGGTTTTAAATGGTTTGACAAATATGTGCAATTAGTTGGTTTTAATAAAAACTATATGATTTCTGTAATTTGAAGTTTGTTATGTAACTGTTACTAACTCAAGACCATATAGCAAAAGGGAATGGAAGATAGTGAATAATGATTTGTAAATTATAAAGAAGAACAAAGTTTATGGTACAGTTCCAACATTCGTCTGGAGAGACTGAAGGTTACCGTAAAACTATCAATCAGGATAATCAGAGTCCTGGTAGAGAGTGAAACCAGGTATGTACAGAATTTGTATCAGCATACACAACCAGATAAACAAGATCCAATGATCACTGGTGTCAAAACATGGCACATCACAATCCAACCACTATATTATTCATTTTATATCTTACCACATCCCAATGGAATATATATATATATATAAAGGGGGGGGGGCACAAAGAGCATGACAAATTACAAAAATCATGTTCTTATTTTCAGTCACTAGTATATGTAGCAAATCAACCACACACAACACCAGAATTTATCAATTTATTCATGGCTACATCTTTTGGCTCCAAATGTGAGCCATCATCAGGCCTTGTATAAATGTTCAAAGCTTATAAATGGCCTGATGATGGTTAGCATTTACAGCCAGAACATGTAGCAAAGAATAAATTCATAGAAAGTGGTGGTGTGTGTGTGTGTGTGTGTGACTAATTTTATACACATACCTGTCATTTTTTAACACCAATGGGGATGTTTCATCTTAAAAAGATTCTTGTTTTATGTTTCCAAAATTTATATAAAATCACCTTCACACAGGAATGGGAGAGCATGCCATTCTCTCCATTTGCTGCTACAGTAGAAATGGCAGGAGCTGCACCGTTCTTGGACAGACAACCAATTGACATACTTCTGGAAGGAAATGTTCAAGACCTGCCATGGATGACAACTGTTGCAACAGCAGAAGGACTTTACCCTACAGCAGGTATATATCAGTGTAAGATCTGAGGTAATTACAGTAGCAAAGAAACATGATCTGGTCTTCCAGATTGTGACTCTGTTTAGTCTTGTAGGAAGTAACTACTGTAATGTGAAATACTTTATTCCACCAACACGCTGTGGTGCAACTCCATAACTCAGTTTTACTTTTTTCTCTTCTACTCTGAAAATGCGAGGCAGCAGGTTCATCCAAAAGTTGACACATACACATCAAATTATGCAGCCTCATATTCCACATGACTGCAACCATTAATCAACCTGTGAAAACATCAAATCATCTACATCATCTACAAAATCTGATTTTTTTATGGCATTGCCTATAAGCCATGATGTCTTGAAATGTGATGCAGTGTAGAAGGTAGATAAGTAGCAACATTTCAAACCAACAGGCTCCCTTCACCCTAGTTAGAAGAGATGACCCTGAAAATTAATGCAATAAATTCCTCTATAATAACAGGAATATCTACCAGAATCAACAGCTCTACATTTCATACAATGGTGACTTCACACAACACCTTGTTCCAAACACCTAACCAATGGCAATCAAGAGCTAAAGAGGACTTCATCTCTTAGAGGACTCCACTTCTTAGTGTTATAATCATTATTAACATAAGCCCACTGTAATTTCAACTGAAAAATTTGACAACCCATCTGCAGATATGACTTCCACGGATAACCCTTCATCTAAACCACTCATACACTGGAGCAATTATTGGATAATATAAACCCACAGTTGAATATACGTGCCACAATCTTGATCAGTTCTTGAAAGACAGCTTTACAGAAGAAGTAACGTTGCTACCTACAGACATCTTTGTACTGGCAAAAGTTTCAGTTGCAATACTGACTGAACCATACGTAATTCTACACTACTTCATAATTTGAACTGTTTTTGGCAATCACTGCCACACAGTGTACATATCTGTAACTATAAGAATTAGTTCCTACATGGAAAAACAATGAGGGCATAACTTAGGTTTTTAGGTAAACAGATGCCCATGTTTCCATATCAGTAAACAGTAACTTCTCAAATGGAGACAGCGTGTGGTCAGAAAGGAGAACCTGTCTTTCCAATAGAATATAAGGTACTGCAAACAGACAGAAATTCAAGACACCATATGTTTGTTACTGCCCTATCGGATGACTATGCCTACAGTTTCTATCTGTCCAAATTAATAACAATCTGAAAATACATCTACAAATTCTCCTTAATAGGACTGTCATAACCAGACTAAAGGTATATACTGGGGTGATTTTAACTGTGTATATAATGTTATTGAACACTGAATCATGCACCCATGCACAGTCCGATGAAATGATACTAAGGGTTAATAAGGTTGTGGAGATTGTAATCAAGTACTTCTTCAGTAAGTAGTTTAGCAGAGACAGTTAATAGTTTTGAAAAAAAAAAAAAGTAACTGAAGCAAAAATCATACTTCCACTCTTTGTTTTTTACACAAGGAAGTAGATTACAAAACAATACACACACACATGGTTTACTTTTCAAACATAAGATCAATCAAATGGCTTTCATCTTTCTGTGAACATTGTTGCACTCAGAAACACATTACTCACTGCGTCATCTCCACCAATACTTCTGCAATTTCTGCTACAATTCAGTGAAAGTCTTAGCACAACTAACATACACCTGGTTCTTGAGTTATCCCCACAGGAACTAGTCACTTAAGTCAGGATAACCTGCAAGTTAATAAATGCCCCCTTTCCCTAATCTTGATTAATATTGATTTATTTTCATCCATATTGTTACATATGCAACACTGGACTTGTCCAATTGTATAATACAAAATTTACAGTGCTAAGTATCCGGCAGTTATGATATGTGGTAATAATTACAATAATTCCAATACACGTACAAAAAGGAAAAAAGAAAGAGTTTACAAACGTAAAGTACATTGCTATATGCTTCTCGTTTGAAGTAGGCCTTGAAAGTACTTAGGTTTCAAGTTCAATGTTACATCCAGCAGTCACCTGTGTGACCAAGGATACGTCTAACATGACACAGTCAAATATACAATAGGTTGTAACTGAAATTGTTACAGTGATAAAGTGTAATTGGCTTGGCTTAATGTAAAACGTTTTACCACGACACAGTATTAAAGTTAACCCACAATGCTGTTTTATAACTCCTGGTTATGTGTAACTCCTAGTGGTGTCTCTACTCTAGTGTTGTTCGCAGGTATTCTTCAAGTGAGTAAATCGTGTTCTTCAGTAGAGTGGACTTCACTTCTTTTCTGAATTGGTTATATTTGTCTATGTTTTTAATCCTCCAGGGCAATTGTTTGTACAGTCTGACACCCATATGCAGCACACTTTTTTGAAGTTGAGATGTGTTATGAGACTGTGTGTGAAGGTCGTATTTGCTTCTTGTGTTATGATCATGAATTTCACAATTTTTCTTGAGGTCGTCTCTATGCTTTCTGATGTAGCACAAAACTTCTAAAATGTATATTGAGGTTACGGTAAGGATTCCATTTTCTTTAAATTTCTGCCTACATGATTCTAGTCTTTTTAGACCGGTGATTAATATGATCACCTTTTTTTGAATCCTTAATGCTTTTATGCTTTCTTTGGCCCCCCCCAAAGTATAATCCCGTATCTTAAACAAGGCTATATATGTACCCACTTTTAAATCTATGGCAGTTCAATTATCAAGCATGAGTAAACACATAACTTGTGTTGAAAGATTTACTGAAATTTTGGGTGATGCAAAATTAATCAGCTGTCATCTTATGTCAGTCAAAGCACACTCCACACCTTACATTACAGTAATAAGCACTACTTTCATTACTGGGCAAAACAAAATGCTGACTAGCTCCACCTAGAAACTCCATAGTGAGATGCTCTGTGCCACGCTGCAGTAACCTATGGGGTGATAGGTCCCTACGCATTTGAGGATGACAAAAGCATTTCAGTAACTCTCACAACATATCACGATCCAGGTTGTTACACACCTTCCTTGCACCAGATTTATGATCGTGTGGTCTTTATCTTCAAATTTTTGGTTCCCACAAGATAGAATGATGGCTCACCCTGCAAGAAGTTTGAAGACTGTTCTGCAGCAAATGCTCCAAACAAATACAACCTCACAAAATTATAATGTTCAGTCACCTACATGGGTCCTCTGATATGCCTGCTTGTCACTTCTTACTAAAGATATACATAAAACAACATGGTGGTATATATCAGTCGCCTATAGCAAAATTGGAACACAGCATCAGAGAATAAACTGTAGCAATACTAACCAGGAATTTACATTCCAGTTTACAACAATGTATACCGGAATTTGCACATCAGTTTAGTGATATAATTTTTGAGAAGTAAACTGTATATACACAATGCTTTATTTTGTTAAAGAATTAAAAGTAAAAAAGTTATTTTTTTAATTATTGTTAGTTAAAACCAACATTCACTTGCAATAAATATAAGCATAAAAAAGAGAACACATGACTCATGCAAGTAAACTTATTGTTAGCTTGGTTGGCAAGAGAAGACATCCTGAATGAAATAGAGAACAGATTTTCTACGCTTGCACCTCTCATATTAGACTACAACTACACTGTGTCAGAGAAACAGAAGCTGGCTGTTGCTCAGAGAATTCATCAGTTTTATCTTCAAGACAAAACAATATCTACAGACACCACATGCAACTTTATACAGGTGAGATGAAAACAGTCAAAAATAAGGGGTACTGAAATATTATTTGAGGTTTACACAGTTCAGATTATTCAGGTTGAGGTTTTTTGGATTATGGAGCCATGCAGTTTTATACAAGGATGTCAATGTTTTAGACGAATATGCAGCCTCCATTCTGGATCAACCCTCAATATTGGGGCAAGTTTATCCAGAGTGTTGTTATGCGCATATGACAGAAACAGCATCAAACAACTTCGTTCATGTGGTAACACAGTGGATTGAATTCAGGAAGTGCCAAGCTTCATGCCAGTCACTCACTAACCTGACTGGGACCACTTAATATTAAACAACAAAAGTGAAAACATGGCATTCTTGAATAAACAACTAACCATCTCTCCATTCATGTCACACAAACTGCATGGTTAAAATGTAAATGGGGCAAAATTAATCGTAAGATTTTAGATTTCTGTGGTGGCAAAGATCCATATTGTGGTCTTTGGTAATGATACCATGCTGTAGTCTAATAGGCTTCAACCCAGAACAAGCAGAACTTCAGTACTTCCCTATAAGACCTAACCGAAATGTTGGAACCTACTCCTAGATTATACAGCCATGTCCCAAACCTATGTAGTAGTTAATTTTTAAATTTACTCACTTACTTTAGTGTAATCACCAATAAAACACCATTCTAATTCTTTGTGATCTATGTTCACATCCCATGAATTATGAAATATAGCACCACCCAAACCAAACATAATATTACATTCCATGAGTACCACTATAGCAGAACCAAATATTAAAAACCAGTGTGAATTCTTTGTTTCCAGATGGCCGGTGACCGCCATTTTGTTGTGGAAATGGAACGAGCAGCCAGAATTCAAGCTGCAGTCAACTCAGCGCCTGTATATGTTTACCAGTTTGGCTACAGAGGGGAACACAGTGTATCTGAAATCTTGACAGGAACAAACACTGATTTTGGTATCACCCAATGCAATATAACAGCTCAGTGCATGGAGTCAAAGTGTTCACAAATTGCTGACAGAGGTCTTTTTTGACAAAGCTAATCAGTAATATGTGAATTCTTTAACAGTTCATGTGTTTAAAGTTGAAAATGGCATGAAAGGTTAAGCTTTCTTTAAATCTGTGCTTGTCTGGGATGTGGCGCCATGTAGTACAGTTAAGGTTACAGATGTTTGGGAAAAATACTTATTCTGTGTGAGATTTGAGGCTGTCATTGTGTTAATGTCCAAGATTCTGGTCTTCTGGAATGTTACAGAGTGTAACAGGTACTTTAATATACAATGAAATTCGAAAGAACATTGTGCCTTCATCTCTAACGTTGGTACGTCCTAGGCCAACCCCTTAAGATGAAGGCACTACATTCCTGCAAAATATCTGGACATATTAAGCTATTCACTACATGGCATATCACAGAAGACCGGAAGCTTCACACTGCCTCCATGTTCATGGTTAAGCTGTCACAGTTCACAGCACCACATGCTAGAAGACTGTAGTGTTAATGTTCACCACTGTTAGAAACGAAACTTTCTTTTCCTATTTCTACTTAGACCTCATCAATTTCCATATGCTCATGACAGAAATAAACACTAAGAGGTTAGGAAATGAATAAACAGCATAACTATTAGGTACACTTGCTGTTCTATAAATCTCTGATTCGGGCAGTTTCTGGCTTCCTTCTATCTGAAAAAAAGTATCACAATGTCAATTAATACAAATCTGCATGCACACAGAAGAGGGATTTGGAAATATAGGCACACAGAAATAATGTGTAAACACTCATATGTACAGGAACACATGTAGATCCTCAAGTAAACTGGTGATTTAAAATATCTGATCTAAATTAAATCTGAACACCAAAAATCCATTCTGCAGTTCTCAAAATGTTATAACAGGCAGACATTGAAATCTTAAAAGGTGCTCTGCAGGGTAAATGTGGCTCAATACTGCTCATGTAGTGTGACATACATGAGTGTTGTTAATGTGCACCCTGGTTCTGGGTGATAACACACACACAGCTAATGGCTGTATTCAATTGCAGCATATATAAATTATGTACAATATTTTTATACAGCACAAAAATCTGTTCAAAGTCACTTTTTCAGTCTCACAGGAATGAATACATGCACATATGGGCTAAAGCTTGGCTATCCATACTAAGAGTTATCAGCTTCACTAATATATGTAAAAATGTTGACAAAAGTTTCGCATTAAGATAAGTTACAAAACAGTATATCTGAATTTGGGTTGACTTTGCTAGACTGTCAGGTAATTCTAAGAAAGAGATGGTAAATAATATGATAGAAATATAAAATGCTTATATAAAGACTATGAATTCATTTCCAAGCTAATCATATTCAAGTAACAAATTCACAAATACTGCTGGAAACCATACCAAAAATGCTACAGTATTATGACCTTACACATGCCCAATATATGTAGGTACAAAAGCCAGTACAGACACTCCTAAACTTCTGCACTAATTACATTCCCAAAATCTGGTACAGTCAAATTTGCACAAGTTGGAATTAAGTACACATGTGGTGAATTATATATGTATATGCAAGGGGGCCACTTGAAATCCAAGTTCAAAAATTATGGAATATGATTAGACACAGCATGACTGCCCTGCTGCCCATGTTACTGCACACCAGTATTACTCCACTACCTTTATCTCACTGTGCTTTCATTCTCACCAGCAAAATTCGGTGCACATTACAAAAATGCCATTATTTCAATTTTTTTAGCACTTTGGCAAAATTGTGAAAATCAACTACTTGCTTTGTTATGTCAGTTTGTCTGTCCATCTGAATGGAACAATTCGGCTCCCAATGGACAGATTGTCATGAAATTTGATGCTGGAACATTTTTTGAAAATCTTTCCAGAAAATTCAAGTTTTCATTAATATTGGACAACGATAATGCATACTTTACGTGAAGAACGGTATAAATTTTTCTTCATATCTTGTTCATTTCTTCCTAGAATTAGAAATGTTTCACACAAAAGTTGTACAGAAAATCAACATATGCATTTTAAGTTCTATAACTTTTTCTTTTTTTGAAAATCATGCCCTTTATAAGATAATGTGGAAAAATTTCAGAACCAGGCAGGTCACAGATGACAATACAATGCATGCACGTTGCATGCTGGATAAGTAAGGCAAAGATACACACTCAGAATATATGCAATTCGATTGCAACAATGGATGAACATACACCCCTCAATGTTGTACGTAGGCTGTCTGTCTTGTTACTTGTTAAAAATTGTGCAAGTCTGCAAGTGTTAACTTGAGATTGTTTAAAGTCAGTAATGTCTGTTTTTCCAAACTAATGTGATATCTTAGTTTTATAGCAGCGAAGAATTAGACTGTGGTTAGTGGGATATGACACCATTTAGTTTAGTATGAGGTTGCCATTGGGTTGTAGCAAATCTACTGCCACTATCTTCAGGGTACAATACAGCCCAGCTGGGAAATGGGTAGATTATGTGCTCCAAAGCCCAGGTCCCAGCATCCTGTTGTATATGCTACCCGCTTCTCCACTTGGCTCACTTATTACTTGAAGACAGAGGCAGCAGGTTCTTTGAAGACACTTAATAGTCTAGAGGCTTACAGTCTAAACTTTCAAAACTTACATTAGATGGTACTCACACAGCAGCATATTAGGATTATGATGTTTTGGAATGTGACATGGCACAGCAGAAACAACATAGCGTTCCAAAGTGACTATTGCTTCTTCTAGGTGCTTCCCATGCAGATGATGCAGACTTTGTATTGAAACTTTTCTTTCATGACACTGATGAGATACAGCGAGACAAAGATATGTCCAAACTACTTGTAGACATCTGGAGTAGTTTCAGCAGAAATGGGTAAGGCTGAACATACTACATAATGTGTACAAACTATAGTTCTCTGTGTTTGTAGCATGTAGGAAGATACAACTGTCCCAGCGTTATGGAGGAATATACTAACTTAATCCTTAGGATGACTGAATTTGGTGCATGTGAATGTTGAACTGAACATGAAGGAGAATTTTGTCAATTATAGTAGAATGCATGTGTGCAAGTAGGAAAGAAAATATTTTAAATTTATATCAAAACAAGTCTTCTTTCTTTTACAGCAATCCCAACCCCGCTGCATGGAATTTCGCCTGGAAACCTGTGACACCAAGAAGTGAAGAGCTTGTATATTTGTACATAGCTAACAGCAGCCACCTGGAAATGAGATCCAGCCTTGACTTGGGACACAGGGAATTCTGGGATTCACTCCCCATTAATGAACCCCAGATTAACGTAGATTTTCACACCATAAAGCAATCTACACCTGACGAGCTATAGAAGTTACGACCAAAGTAGTCTTTAAACATACCAGATTATGAATAGATGTTATTCAACAGACACTGCACTGTATGTTGACTATAACAAACATAATAAAATACATGCATAAGTAAAAGATATGAAGGTACACAATTTGCTGTCATGCTGTATTAACTTTGGAACAAACTGTAGTTTTAAAGTGATTTCACAGAATTGGTATCTACATCTATGGACATAACAACACTAGTCAACTAGGTTTTCAGCAACATGGGTTAAAAAAAAAAGTTTTGCCCATGTCATTGCATGGTCCTCTCAACCTCATAATTCAGAAACTTGCAACGCGTCACTTAAAAAAAAAAAGCGTATACATTTTCTTTAAATGTCCGCAAAGTTTTGATAACTTATATATATAATCTTTTTTATTCAAATTGTGCCCTCTCACTTGTAATTTGAATGTTGAGAGTTCCTTGTACATTGCTAACACATTTTCTGATGGAACAGAATAATCACAAGAAAATATAACTTGGCTTTTTCCAAAGAGTTCATTCTCATATAGTATTTGAATGAGTGTAAAATATGGAGAAAATATTAATTAATTAAAACTATTATAGTTTGTTTGTGCAAAGCTCTAGACTAGGGTTTTTGAACGTTTTTGAGAGTGCGTGCTCTAATTGTTTGTAAATTTCCAAGAAATTCTTTTGCGTGCCCATGGGAACTTTGAAACTCAAAATAAGATCTTGGTGTTTTACACTATTATTACTAATTACTGCATTATTAATATTCATGCATATTATAATTAATGCATAGTGTAACTATTATACTTCTAATAAATTCCTCCTCGAGGAATGTAATAAGGAAGAAAATGTAGGAGTAATTGTGGCAACTATTACTTCCTCTTCGAAAAGGTGATTTTCAAACGTTGCACGTGTTCTTCACAATATACAGACTCTGGATGGATAAAATAAATATAAAAATTGGGACAGCAGTGAATGACGTGTGTCAAGGAAACCTTTCCACGTACCATGGTTTCATCAGCCCTGCTCTAGGCTCTTTCCTTACTATTTTCCAAGCATGAAATACATCCTCTCAGCTCTGAAATTCTTTATTCCTTCAACATGAAATCTACTGAAATCAATTCCTATGAACTCTTTACAGATCTACATTACATAAATTTTGCACATGGTATGATATATATAATCACTTTCGTTGTCAGTACACCTGACTTAGTAAGAAAAGCAGCCAATTTCTTCCATGCTGTCTGAAAGAGAGTTGAACATTTTTGGCTAATGTAAAAATTACTGATTTATGCATATTTTAGGTTGTTCTGGCCGTTTTTAGGCCCATTCAAAGAACTACGAAAAGTGACCATCGGGTTCGTCATGTCTATCTGTTCGTCCAAATGGTACAACTCAGTTCCCACAGGAAGGTTTCTCATGATGTTTTATAAGAGTATTTTTTTTAAAAACTGTCAACAAAATTCAAGTTTCATTAAAACCTGACATGAATAACGGGTACTTTACATGAAGATGTATGTACACTTGTGATAACATCTCACTTATTTCTTGTCAGAATGAGAAATGTTCCAGATGACATTTGTACAGAACATAAAAACAGACATTTTACATTCAGCAACATTTTGCCGATAATTGTGCCCTTGTGAGATGGAAAAATGTTGTAGAGGCGGACAGGTCACAGGTAACAATTTAATACGGCACATGCGCGCTGCATAACTAAGGCTACAAACACATACTCAGAATATGTAGTACTCACTGCCTTAAGACGGCAACAATGGCTACGCGAACGCGCGTCAATGTTACGCTATACATACATTGCCCTTCTTGTCAAGCATTAAATACGCTCTTTCTGCTTGCAAGTCCTATACTCCTTCAATGTACGATATCTGTCATAATTGTTTATGAATTCAATGAGATCCCCTTCACACGTGTCATACGTACCGTTCCTCCCTCCAAATGACACGTGCGTCCCTCTTGCTCTCCCGTCTTTTCCTTAATTTTATGCCTTGCCTTTCTCTTTGGTCCATGTCACTGGCCTCGATAACGAGTGCAGACTGAACAGTCACAAAATTGGTCTTTTGTTGGCCATTCCAAATACCATTTCTGGTAACCCGTGTTCGTAGCGCTGACAATTTGAGAGTCGGGGGCTACAGCGACAGAAGTTCCATCTGGAGGGAGGAAACGCATATGGTAGTACAGAAACCCTGTAGAGGAAAACCGCCTAATATGGGAAGGGGGGTTTTAGAAGGTTTATAAGTAAAAGAAAAAACGATGTGTTGAACTGATAATGGCATGAATGCTGTTATTACAAAAGTCTGAAGTAACAGACACTGAGGATTCAATTGCAACCTAAGGTATAAGGCCATGGGTTTTCCGGGCATGAAAAAAAATTACCTTTTCCATATTAGGCACAGGGGTGTTCAAAATATGGAGAATTCAGTCCATAAAAATAATAGATTTATAGTTGTGGAAATACATTAGAAACGAGGCTTACAAAGGCACGGTACAAGCTTTTTGTCTTTCATAAAAAGTCTTACACAACAGGAAATAAACATCTGGACTGACGAATAAAATTTCCAGGCCTTCTTACCCTCATTAAAAACTTTTTTTTTTTTTTTCCTTTTTGAGTGTCTCAATACAGTTATTTAAACAAGCAAACTTAAGTTGAATGTACGAGCAGCAACAAAGAACTTCGATTCTTCCTCGCTACTTGCACATATCACAAATTAATACTTCATCTTCCAACCTGGCTCAAAAAGCGTGACTCCACCCTAACAAACGTTGCAGTTCTGTCACGGTCTTCCGAAAATAGGTGCAGCAACATGCATTCGGCGTCCCTTTCACCGCCTGACATGGGTTGGGCATCACATCATGATCTCGAGTTTCAAATGTCAGTAACACAGAGCCTCTTCTTGAAGTGAATACCCCGTGTCGATAAGGTAAGGAAGGCGTTTCGCACGAATGATGCCTCTTTTAGTTTGAGTGCCTGATGTTTATTCTTAACTGCCCATAACTGTGGCTTTTTCCCGGCATTTACTGTGCGGATCAAATAACTTGATACTTGAGCTCCCTAACACTGGAATGCAGCTGTGGTCAGCAAAGTCCCATCACTGCTTGGTTCGGGTCGGCACGGTCAGGCAACTTTATACCTATTGAAAAAACATCTATGTTGGCAGTTGGAGTACTGTCTGTATCATATCATAACATTTATTATATTCCATAAATCCATCATTTTGTACAGACACCACTGGATGTGGAACTTGTCAAAGTAGTATATACAATATAGTTAAACATAATTATCATACATTGCACATCGATATAAACACTTACAATGTTAGCGGGTCAGGCAATTATCATTAGTATGCATTATAAGTAATTAAATAAGGCACAGGTTTAAAAGTACCCCTTTCCATAAGCTTGTGATTTACAGCTGTTGTATTCTAATATTCTTCAATTGTGTAGAATGACTTTAGGTGAAGATATTAACCTAGTTCCGATGTAAATATTTTAGCATCACAAGATAAACTTCTTATGCTGGAAGGGAGATTATTTTAAAAAAAACTTTATGCCAGAATAGTAAGCCCCTTTCTGATACAATGCTAAGTTAGCCTGAGGCTGATGAAGGTTAGAAATTTGTCTAGTATTAATGCTGCGTATGCCTGAGTTTCCCCCCTGACCAGCTTGCCTCTTCAGCCCGGCACGGGATCAAGCTGTCTGACGAAAACAGTACGTATGCCTTCTGCTAAGCAGCTTCCTTCTCCTTTTGCGTTAAAACAATCTTATTCTTGTAGAGAGAACTGGTGATGATCTGATCATGTTGACAGTTGGAACGATTGTCTGTCGTTTCTGAAGCAAAAAAAGGTAGAAGGCTGACACAGCTGCTCGGATAGGAGTCATCAGGATCTGTGCAGATGTGGGCACTGGATCAAATTCCTTGGACTTTACAGGTCGGTTTTGATCTACTGTTCAGGACGCAGAATTCTTAAAAGACCTGTATCATCAGAAAGTAAACCTTGCTGACAGAAGATGTTTCTATTAGGAGGGGCAAAGCCCACTTTATGACACCAATGACCGCACTGTCTGCTGTGGCAGTTCTGAGATAGGCACGTTCGAAAAATTTAACTACTTGATAAACTGTCACAAATTTTCCATCACATCTCCTTATGCACTGTTCCATTTCATGAGCATAAAATATCTTCAAATGGGACACTAATGCTTAAATCAAGAGAATGCATCTTGTGCGTCGAATACGGAAGAAGGGAAATTACAGAACATTGATGTTCTCTGCCCAGTAAATTTCTAGTACGTGAATAGTGTCCATCTGATATGAGTAAGGCGGGATCTTCTTCAGTAAGCTTCACGTTCTGGATAAGATGGTGGAACCAGTGTGTAAAGAGGTCCGTCTAAATCCACCATGAAGGATGACAAGTGTAAATCAAACGCAATGAAGCGCCATTCATTAGCTCTAGATTCACAATCTTCGGTGGCAGAATTATTAGTGGAGGAATACAGCGCACTGCTGGAATGTCTCTCGTTACAACTCTAAAGCCTGTAGGAAGCATGTCTTATTCTGCATATTTCTGGTTCAAATTTGGCTACTGCCTCAAGAGTGAACATTCCTGCCCAGTAAAATGAGAGGCCCTGTGGTGTTCTAACAGACAGCTTAGAATTTCGGCTTTAGAATATTTTCAGACACTTTCTTCCGGCTGCTTCCTTTTCCTTTGCGAAGGGATTTTCGATGCCAGTTGAAAAGCAAACTGGCAAAAGCCTTACTGAGACAATGCGAAAAATCGTTCGTACGTACGAACTCAATAACCTGGAAGATATGTCTTCAGTTCTGTGTGAGGGATGGCATTCTGGCTAGCTCAGTGTTCATTTCTTACATTTTCTACGAATATTTAACGTAACATTTACAGTTGTCCTTGGAACGATTAAAATTGTAATTGCCTTCTAAATCCCCGTTTCCTTGCACTGTATAGCTTGCACTGCTGTGTTCATATGGTTTGGGTTCCCACTGTTTCCTTCCGGGAAACTTTAAATACAGAATTTAGCATTAGGAATAATGCACATTGGTAACAAAGGAAAATAAGCCGTTGCCACCCTAAACATTATGTTTATATATT
>Ga0131853_10015017_pt1 | contig 14171 bp, 10 predicted proteins | sample TergutLab28metaG_FD_92764 | JGI IMG/M metagenome (GOLD analysis project Ga0131853, IMG submission 92764) | Labiotermes labralis P1 segment gut microbial communities from Petit-Saut dam, French Guiana - Lab288 P1 (version 2) (version 2) | ecosystem: Host-associated > Arthropoda: Insects >... | reverse complement strand
GCATTATTAGGAGCTCACCATATTCTCCACGTTAGCAGGATAAGGGTTAAAGGACATTTTAACCCTTTAAACGCCGAGTTAAATCCCATCTGCCATCTGCTGGCATTATTAGGAGCTCACCATTTTCTCCACGTTAGCAGGATAAGGGTTAATGTGCTGGCTGGAGTCTTGGGAAGCCGGGAGGCATGTCGTGTGCACTGTGTGGAGGCTGTTTTTCGACAGAGTTAACGGTTGATTAATAAACCACAATTGTTGCATCAAGTTTGTCCCACAAATCGTTTCATACTAAGGACGCACTGTCACACGAACATAAAAAATCATATTAATTATAACGTTTTCAGTCCACCCCCCCCCCTCTACGTCCCTTCTTTTCCTTCAAGTAAGATATCACGTTCGATATTCAAAGAAGGTAAAGGTAAAGGTAAAGCAGTCCCGTTACAGGCCTCAACAAGCACAGAGGGTTCCAGGAAGTTAAGGTTCCCAGATTTCATGACAACGGCACAGGATGGTGTTAAGGTTGTCAGCCTTACGCACCGGCCGCTTTTACCCCCAGGAAATGCTCCTGGTACTCATTTCTGTTACAGGCTGAGTCGACCCCAGGACCATAGTGTGATCGGAAGGATTTTATGTCAATGAAAAATCCACTGACACTAGCTGGGATCGAGCCAGCGACCTTCCGATTTGTAGCACAGCAACTTAACCACTGTGCTACCGCGGTCCCCCGTTATTAAAAAAAAACACACAGGCAAAATTTAAATTCCAAATACCTTCCGGCTTCTGGACACGAGGCGGAAAGATGGTGATTGAACCGACCGGTAATTGTATTTCCCAGAATTTTATGTACCTTTAATTCCTCCACGAAGATAGACATAACTTCGATGAAATTTAAATTTTGAAATTTCTGTTAAGTTATAGAACGATTTTAAACTTACCCTGTAGGCTAAGGTTGATAAAACATTGTTAAATAAACCGCAAGGTATTGAACAAACGCATGATATAAATACAATATCACAGATTTCGTTTCTGGAAAACTTCCTTGAGAAGAACACAAATTTTCGCACATTGAATCTGTAGCAGTAATCCTCTTGAAGAAGTGACGTCATAGAGTTTAATACTCTGTTGTGTCATGACTCGTTCCAAATAATCCCTGTGCAGCCAAGTTGCCTCTGCACATCCTTTTACTACTAACTAGTGTAAGCTATATTTTGCGGATATTCTTTTCGGGGCCAGCTGAGCAGAAAGAGCTGACAGAAAATGTTCAGTGGGGTGGGATGGAGGTTCTGAGCCGGATTAGCACGCCCGTCGTGCGGTTCGCGTCCAGACAATACACCTGGGCTCTGGGCCTGCCGCCACCGCTCCTGGCGAGCACAGCTGCGCGCACTCACACCACACTCTTATGCAACCCATCAGACACGGCTGTCCAACCGGACAGTATATATACAAGGATATGTCTTCCTTTTTTTATATATTTTCTATTTACGTCCTCTGGGTATGTTTCTGATACACCTGCTCCTCAGTGTTATAATATTTGCTCACACAACAATGTCCAAGAGTCTGTGGGTGTGTTGCAGATTTATCTTACACAAAATTAAGGACGGAATAGACAATAAAGTAAATATGTATATTGGACCGTGCATCATTGTGATAGTTGAAGAATAAGAGACCAACTTGATGTCACTAGTTATTAAGTTTTATTTCACTTCTATGTTCAACATGTTTCGGACATTTATACATCAATCATCAGGAGCCTGCGACTTTTCTATTTTATCTCCACATTGGTCGTGTGTTCTTGTTTCGATGTGTGTTGGAGTTTCGGTGTGGCTGGGTTGGGGTGGTATCCGTGTAGCAGGCTACCATCATTATCCTGATGATGGATGTATTAATGTCCGAAACATGTTGAGCATAGAAGAAGTGAAATAAAACTTACTAACTAGTGACATCAAGTTGGTCTCTTATTCTTCAACTATGTACGTGGCTACTCTTTCAAAAGACGACCTACAAGAGTTAAGGTCATTGATATGTAAATGTTCGTATTATTTCGGGTTACCCTCTTTCCCGTCATTTAAAAGACCTACAGACACAAATGTAAGGCGACTCTCCGATTGACGTATTTGTAAACAAAAATTTACTGGACGTGATTTTAGGCTTCCGCCGCAAATAAGATGAGAACTGAAATCTTCTGGGTTATTACTCAACGTGTAGTGGCAATTCCTTACCGACGTTTCGAGATAAAATATTGGGTCCAATTTTCAAGGGTAAAAAAATACAAGAAGCTTTTCAAATGTAGCCAAATAGTCTTTAATATATTTATTTCAACTTCTCTACATGTTTCGGGCAACTATGCGCCCATCATCAGGAGAACTTACTGTATCTATGCGACACTGGTATTTTTCACTCTGTATGAGTGGCTGTCTGGTCGGGATGTGTCTCATCCCGACCAGCCGACCAGACAGCCACCCATACAGAGTGCAAAATACCAGTGTCGCATAGATACAGTAAGTTCTCCTGATGATGGGTACACAGTTGTCCGAAACATGTAGAGAAGTTGAAAAAAATATACTAAGAAGTAGTGTGCACTTAGTTGGCTTCATTGGAAAAAGATTATACAGGGATGCACAAGCACGGTCAGCAAAATATAAAATACAAGAAGCGTCTTGAATTCTCGACTTCTGAAGATGGAACCGACAGGATGTCCCGAAACATCGGTAAGGAATTGCCACTACACGTTGCAAATAGTCCATAAAAGCGCAGTTCTAAAACTCAGACTGATAAAGAAACACAAAAACACACTGCGGAAGAGCCGAAGGCGTGTAGTACATTGCAGTTAATAATCAATAAATTGTTGTACTCTTTCTTTTGGGTAATTCTAAGGAGTCTGAGTTTTCTGTGCCAATGTTTCGGAGCACTTTGCCAGTCCCATCTTCATAGGTGATGTAATCTGGAACGACACCTATGAAGATGGCACTGACAGAGTGTTCTGAAACATCAACACAAAATGCAGACGCCGGGGAATCAACCAAAAGAGAAAAAACAACATTCAGAACACGGCTGAAGTTTGAAATCAAGAATACAGTGATTGTTGGAATACTGAATAAGTAATAACAATCCCACAACTTACCCCATGAGTCTCCCTTGACTAGGAAATGTCGCGTTGCCAATGTGTTTTCTGGAAAAATTCCTAAAAGTTTCGATCATAAAATAATCCACTTTTTTTTTTGGTGCGCCTATTTCCGAAAATAAAATTACGTCACAACGAAAACGACATTATTATCCCGACACATTTCACGTGCTTTCATGTTTTCATGAACTGCTTCTGTAACGGATCTTATATCTCCTCGGCTTTCCGAAAATCCGCTTTCCAAATAATTTCGCCTAAACATTTTGGTTTTTTATGTTTTTTTGCGCCGTGCATTGTAATATAATTAAGCAATATAAAAAATCGAAATGCACAATTCCTAAATTAATATTTTAATTTCAATTTTTCTGATGTCTTCCACATGTTTTGAAACAGAGCTTTCAACTTCGGCAAGACGGTTTTATATACAAATATGGTACCGGGGTGCTGATAAGTCCTTAGCCCGGCCAGGAAGGAGACAAGCTCGGAAGCATGTCAGGGACGCGCGCGAATTCAACAACATCGAGTAGCGAGCTGTCAGCATTTTTTTTTGTCCTGCAAGGTAAGACGCCGAAGAAAATTCATGGCATTCTGACAGAAACATTAGCTTCTTTCCTTCCTGGTCGGGCTAAGAACTTATCAGCACCCCTGTATGGTACGTTGTACATGCATCAGTATAAACAGGTTTGTAGGCAGAAGTGTGTGTTTTCGATTCTGGGGTCTATGTTTTGGCTTCCCCAATTCGAAGTTCAGCCCATCGGAAACTACCACACTTAACTTCCAGGAAAAATACTGCGATGATTAGTGCAGCAATTCAATATAATAGCACCACCACCACCACAACCACTAATTCTAATTTTCTAAAAATTTATCTCCGAAATTTTAATATTTATTGCTATAATATACAGTATAACCATCCAAAAAATTCACTGTACAGGGGCTGCCGTATTAAGGGCAATATCTATGATACCGCATGTATAACAGATAAACTAATACATATGAAAATCAAGTGTAAATTTATCTCTACCCCCGAAATGAAGGCATATGGGCTGCGTCTAAGTGAAGCTCCACTAATTCTTAGCGTTGGCACTTTATGGATTTGAATTGCCAGCGTCACGCACAGACCGCTTTGACTCTGGAAAAAAAAAGTACTCGGTACCCACTGACTAGGAGAATAGATGGGTTAAAGGGCCAGTCCAAAATTTTGGAAAATAAAAAAAAAATGCTTTTACTGTAATTATTTTCTTTCCCTACAGCAGCAATTGTCCTCTGGAGTATTTTGCATTTTGTGTAAACTAATGATGTCAATAATATAATATTATATAGTGTACGTCAGCACAATCACTTTATTATATAAGGTAATTCAAAGGCTACATGTTTCGGCTATAACCTAGTCATCATCAGGCCTATATTAACATTTGTGTTACCAGATGTTATGCACACTTTGAGATGACTAGGTTATAGTCGAAACATGTAGCCTTGTAATACCTTATATAATAAAGTTATTGTACTGACGTACAGTATATAATATTATATTACGTTGAGAGCACATCGTGATGCTTCCATTCAAACTAATGATGTCCAATTGTGGCCGAAACCTTTAGTAATAAATATGAAATAATGCTAACAAAACATTTTAGTCATGACTTACGATATAATTCATATAATAAAACCAACTAGATGCACTAATTTCTCAAATTTATTTTTGTAATAAAACTCTACATGTTTCGGACAGTTCCTCTGTCCATCATCAGGGGGTTTCCACTGTACACACAGCAATGGTATATGTCATACAGGTTTGCTGATAGCTTGCGAGCAGGATACAGGTTTGCTGACAGCTCGCTCGCAAGCTGTCAGCAAACCTGTATGACATATACCATTGATGTGTGTACAGTGAAAAACTCCTTATGATGGACAGAGGTACTGTCAGAAACATGTAGAATTTTATTCCAAAAATAAATTTTGGGAAATTAGTGCATCTAGTTGGTTTTATTATAAGAATGTATCACAATGCGCGGTCACCTGAACGTCAAATACGATTGCATTCTAAATAAATTTTTGACTGTCACAACGGATTTAACAAAATAAAGGTTACCTTTTTCATGTCTACAACCCAACTTTGACCCTTCCAGCCTGCAATCTAATCTCCGTTACCAACTGAGCTATCCCTATTCCCAATAAATAAACACATAACAAAAAAAAGGTTCACTTATTTTCCGCAAAATATTTTATCACTTTCGGCTCGGCTATTAAATTTCAGGACGCTGACGCATTTAGTTATATAACATTAGATTTATATGTATTCTTGCGTCCCTTCCGAATCCTAAAGAACGCACTAATTAGCCAGAATACAGAGACTGTTTGATAATCAATCACAAAAACAACTTCGAATAATTCACGAATGATCCGCTGTGATCGGCAGTGAATCAGAAGCCAGCAAGACAACAAGATCACAAGTCTCTGATTCAGTACCATTATTGGGAGCAGGATGTGAATCAAACAAGACAAGGGAATTTATGGGACTCTAAAAGGATCGAAACCAGGGCCTTCGCGTAGGAGGTGACGACATGCTACGGACTTCACTGTTTATGCGTCTGGTTCAGACTACCCACACTTCTGACAGGAGTTTACGGATGACGGAAATGGGAAATTTCGGGAAGGAAGCAGACAGGCCCAGCTGTAGTCAAAGCGGGTACAGCTGTTTGACAGACACCAGCACGCATTTCTTACACGTGGTGTGACTGACTGAGTGACTGTCGGATGCAACCCTGAGGATATAAATACACGTAATAAAGCTAAGGGTACCGCGTAGGGAGGAACTTTTATATTGCAGCAGAACGGTACGTAAATTTAAAAACCTCTACAGGGTCGTACGTATTTTCAAAAAAAACTTCTACAGAGTGGTACTTATGTCCAAAAATCTCTATAAAATGGTAAGCATGTTCAAAAAGCTTTACAGACCTACATATATTTTCAAAAATCCCTATGGAACAGAACGTACGTTCAAAGAATTCTACTGATGGACACATATTTTAAAAAATCTCTATGGACCAGTACGCATGTTCAAGGAACTCTACAGAAGAACACATACTTTCAAAAATCTGTATGTAGCAGTACGTATGGTCAAAGAGCTCTACAGGCGAGCACATATGTTAAAAAATCTCTATGGACCAGTACGTATGTTCGAGGAACTCTACAGACGAAAACATACGTTCAAAAATCTGTATTTGGCAGTACGTATGGTCAAAGATCTCTACAGGCGAGCACATATGTTCAAAAATCTCTATAGACCAGTACGTATGTTCGAAGAACTCTACAGACGAACACATATGTTCAAAAATCTCTATGGAACAGAACGTGTGTTCAAAGAACCCTACCGAAGAACACATATGTTCAAAAATCTCTATTGATCAGTACTTATGTTCAAAAACCGCTACAGATCGATACATACACCCAGAAATTTATATGAACCAGTACGTACTTTCAAATTCTCCACAGAACTAAACATATGTTTAAAAATCTCTACGGACCAGTACGTATGTTCAAAAATATTTAACGACTAGTACGTATGTTGAAAAATCTAATCTATCTGCAAGTAAGCCTATGTTGAAACCCCTGCGGTCTCCACAAACCCGTAGGTACGTGTGTGTTCAAAACATTGTACGGACCGGTAAGCACGTATGTGCAAAAATCTCTGTGGACACGCAGGTATGTTAGAAACAAATTCGGACCGATGTCTAAATTCAGAAACGCCAACCTATTGGTACCAATGGCCAAAAATCGCTTCGTACAGGTAAGCATGATCATAAATAGTTACGGACCGGTATGGAGGGTCAGAGCTCGCTATGAATAGTCACCGTTTGGTCATCAGAACCCCACCATCCAATCAAAATGCTATAAACCAATTTCTTTTTGAGAATCTAATAATTCCACATCTAGACAAGCACTTAGCCATAATAAAGCACTCAAAAACTCATTACTCTATTCAAATATTCTAGACACTGTTCCCTATTCCAAGACAGTCGAATCCAATCCGTATATGCCCACTCTCCCACCCACTTTCTTAGAAATGTATTTTAATTTTACCCTGTCAAATACTCTTAGGCCTTACAAACGGTCCCATTCCTTCACATTTTCTACCCAAGCCCTCTATAACTGTCTCCACTCCAGTGCTTGCCCCGCCATCTATTAATCCACCCTAAATTTAATTGCGATACTTTCATCCCATCCCATCCCACTCCCATACAAATCCTACACCTGTCTCTCAATATATGTTTTACCTAAAGTATGCGATTATTTGTTCGTTTTCATTCAACGGCACTTTACAACGGCACTTTACAACGGCACTTTACAACCATAAACAATCACTATTACTTGTTTTACCATGGCACAAGAGCCTCCCAGTGGGCCAAGGCCTACTCATTATCGACGATTCACGTTCACCCTCAGACACACCACACTCGGAAAGACACCTCACCAGTAGCCCGAAGCAGAGACCTCAGCCTGACAACACACAACACTCTAAAGAGACAGCCATCCATGCCCCCGGCGGGATCCGAACCCGCAATCCCAGCAAGCGAGCGGCCGCAGACCTACGCCTTAGACCGCGCGGCCACTGGGACCGGCACGATTATTTGTTGTTAAGAACTTCTTAAGAAACGTTTGGCTGACACGGTCTAAAATGGCATATAAATGCACCTAAAATTCGCGGTTGTTGAAGTGACGCGACTTTGGTAAAAGGTAAATCAGTCCCTTTGTAGGCCTTGACAGGCCCAGAGGGTTCCAGGAAGTTAAGGTTCATAGATTTCGTGAAAACGGCACAGGATGGTGGTAGGTTGTCAGCCTTACGCACCAGCCGCCTTTACCCCAAGGAAATACTCCTGGTACTCATTTATGTTAGAGGCTGAGTTGACCCCATGGACATAGTGCGATCGGAAGGATTTTATGTCAATGAAAAGTCCACTGAGACCAGCTGGGATCGAACCAACGATCTTTCGATTTGTAACGCCGCACCTTAACCACTGTGCTACCGCGGTCCCCTGACGCGACTTTGAAGTGCCTATAAAAAGGTCTGTTGCTTATACACGATCAGACTCCGTGCACACATCGACCTTACATCTCACGTGAACCAAGCTGTGTCTCTACCAAATGTAGCTCATGCACAAATCCATATTGTGACACTAGGGTTTAAGATATTGTGTAGTCTGGTAGGTAAGTTCCAACGTTTCGATGAAACATACTACATCAATCTTCAGGGCGGAAGCCAACTTCAGAAGAACATCGCTACAATAATCTAAAACTTTCATGCAGCTGGCAAAATCGCAGAATGACCCTGGGCGAAATTTTAACACTCAGGCGAAAAATAACCCGGAATATATTTAAGCATTCAGAACGTACCGCTCAGTAAACACACTCCGTCTCGGTTAAAATAAACACTCAATGCTGTATAGGGAAATAATCGCTGTTTGTTCTGAGATCCAAACGAAACACACATGCATTCTGTGGGCAGAACGTAGAATTTTTACATATCGAACATGGTGGTATATATAGTAACCAGTGAAAAAGAGGATACCAAGTGACATCATTTTCGGTTTTCCGAACCACTCTTTACATAAGCACTCTGTGTGTGTTCCGTTTAATTCATGTTCCCGTGTATGCCCCATATAAAACTCACTGTAAGTGGCCAGTCTTCAATCCCTGACCTTCTACCATAAAAAGGGGAATATCAAGACTCTTAGCACAGTCTTTGGAGAGCGGTTCTTCAGAATAAGTCAATAAAGTCTTTATCGTTGAACCGTGCATTCTGTAGTTTATTTAAGTAACACACCAACAAATGTATATATATATATATATATATATATATATATATAATTTAATAAATCGAAAATTTACGTACAATAAACCACTTAAAACGCTCCTACATGTTTCGATCACACGATCATCCTCAGGGAGCATATATTGTTCCTTGCAAAATTATAATTTAAAACATTCAATGAATTACTTCATTATGCTAACTCTGGTGCTGTGGCAGCATGTCGTGTTTTTGTGTGCCGTATAGCGTGATACTGGCTAGCCAGTATCACGCTATACGGCACACGTCGCACATCCATAGCCAGGCTCACTCTGAACACCGTACGACTCACACACAACACACAGACATGTTGCCACAGCACCAAGTTAACATAACGAAGTAAATCACTGAGTGTTTTAAACTGTAACTTTAGCAAGGAACAATGTATGCTCCCTGATGATGATCGTGTGATCGAAACATGTAGGAGCGTTTTAAGTGCTTTAATGTAAATTTTAGATTTACTAAATAATATATATACATGTGCATTTGTTTAAGCCAATAAGGGTTTGACCTGCCTTTCAACCAGTTCCTAGAACTACACTTAACAATGACTTCCACGAGCAATTGAAATTTCCAGTGACCAGTTTGTTTTTATGTAACCTTAATGTTCGTCGCCGTGCTAATGTAGGCAGCTAGCAAACCAAAGTCCAAGCCTCATATGCACCATATCAAACTCATAAGAATAATCACGTTTGTCCCAAATTTTGATGTTTTGCTGACTGTGCATCTCAGTATAATCTTAGTAATTAAGCAACTTAATGCATAAATTCTTGTTTTATAATAAGTTTATTACATGCCTCTACATGTTTCGAGCAATATTATGCTAATCATCAGGAGGTCAAAATTGTATTATACAGCATCTGGTATCATCACACATGAAGGTGGCCTTCCGGTGCACAGGTTGAAAGAGGACTGGTGTGATGATACCAGACGCTGTATAATACAATTCTGACCTCCTGATGATGAGCACAATTGGCTCGAAACATGTAGAGACATATAATAAACTTATTAAAAAACAAGAATTTGTGCATTAAGTTGGTTAATTACTAAGATTAAAGTTTGTCCCTTTTATCTTGTCCCGGATCACGACAACTTCATCGCATAGAAGGCCGACATCCGTCGATTTCCACAAGACATGAGATGCTCAGGAATAGACAAAATTGGCCATGCAGTTAAAATCAAGTATCATAATCAAAACTGAAAGTGCTACTGAAGTATGAAAGTAAATTGTTTCTGTTGACGCTATGAAGGTGTAAGAGAAGCAGAGGTATACACCTCCACTCGTTCTTACCCTCTGCTTTCGAAGTAGATTATTGCTGAAATTCAAGCTCTGGTATCCACCAAACAGGAGGCTGGGTGGGCCCCAGAATTGGTCTGGACGATTTGGAGAAAATTATCCTACCCCTGCCGATATTAGATGTCTCCGATCATGCGGTAAATCAGTCCCATTACAGGCCCAGGGCGACCAGAGGGTTCCACGAAGTTAAGGGTCACAGATTACGTGACAGTGACCCAGAATGGTGGTAAGATTGTCAGCTTTACACACCGACAGTTTTTACCCCAAGGAAATGCTCCTGGTACTCATTTCTGTTAGAGGCTGAGTCGACCCCAGGGCCATAACGCGATCGGAAGGATTATGTCAATGAAAAATTCCAATGACACCATCTGGAATCGAACCAGAGACCTTCCGATTTGTAGCACAGCACCTTAACCACTGTGCTACCTCGGTCCCCCCGATCATGCGGTATGTAGACTAATCTCTACAATGACGCTATCCCAGTTAATCCCGTTTTTTTAGCTCAATTATTTATTACAGAAAACTAAAAATTCTAAGCTTTCATATTAACAAGTCACAAAGTCTCAGAGGGTGGGCGGAATTTTGGGCCTCCATCTTTACTTTGAAGTTTGGCACAAGTAAGACGCCCCAGCTTTCAGCTCTTCTCGCCAGCCGCACTTTACCCCCAAAGAAATTCCTTAGTACTCACTTCTGTTAAGAGGCCGAAGTGGATCCCAGTGCTACCAAATACGGACCATAACGGAATCGAATCTGCAACCTCCTGTCTTGTGGCGCATTACCTAAACCTACTGTGGCACCGCCCGCCCCCATTACAAAAAGTAAAAAATGTAAAGTGATCCCGTTACAGGCCCGGTGTGGCCCAGAGGGTGGGTAGAGGTATAGCTCTACTCTTCCATGACTGCGGCACTAGAAGGGGGTGAGTGGTCAGCAGCACGCCCCGGCAGCACTTTACCCCCGGGAAAGACCCGGTACCCATTTCACAGGAGGCTGGGTGGGCCCCAGGGCGGGTCTCGACGGGCGGAAAATCTCGTCCTCACCGGGATTCGATTCCGAACCGTCCAGCCCGTAGCTCAGTCGCTATAACCGACTGAGCTACGAGGCCCACATTACAAACAAGTACCAAGCCTAATTTATAAAAAAAATTAGACACTATAATAACTAACACGAATAGAAATAGTAAAGTATTCTAGAAATATTTTATTCTAATCGGTCATTCATTATCCTACTTTTAGTGTTACCACGAATATTCAACAGTATTGTCACTACAGATGTTCTTTCTTATTGATCTGGGTCACGGTTTCTGAAGTCTGAGTCATATAGAATCAATTCAAGTTGTTCTTTCTTATTGATCAAGGCCACCATTTCTAAAGTCTGAGTCACAAAGAATCAATTCATGATATTCTTTCTTATTGATCTGGGCCACCATTTCTAAGGTCTGAGTCATACAGAATCAATTCACGATGTTCTTTCTTATTGATCTGGGCCACCATTTCTGAAGTCTGAGTCATATAGAATCAATTCATGATGTTCTTTCTTATTGATCTGGGTCACGGTTTCTGAAGTCTGAGTCATATAGAATCAGTTCAAGATGTTCTCTCTTATTGATCAAGGCCACCATTTCTAAGGTCTGAGTCATACAGAATCAATTCACGATGTTCTTTCTTATTGATCTGGGCCACCATTTCTGAAGTCTGAGTCATATAGAATCAATTCACGATGTTCTTTCTTATTGCTCTGGGCCACTATTTCTGAAGTCTGAGTCATATAGAATCAATTCACACTTTCTCTGTCCATTTAAATCGTCGGGTGTCCAAACCACGGTCCACCAGATTTTTGTTATGCGGCCCGAGGCCACATTTAAAAAGTTTCGTATGTTACACTAATTTAAACGGTTATGTACACCCCTGACTGTGATTTTCACACATGCGGACTGCAAACCAACTCATAATAACCGTTTTGGCCCTTTTGCCAGAAAAAAAAATTCTGTATGCCCCTGTTTCAAATAATACACACCTGCCTATGTCTATCTGATATTCCCACCAAACAAATACTAGTAGTTTCTCGATTCTGATTGCTTTACTTTCTTACATGTGTGTTTCCATGCAACAGATTGGTATTACGTCATGTTATGGTTTGCATTCAGCAATTCAAGCTATTGAATTTATTGATTGACCTTTTTTATGATCTCCTTCAGCCACTCCATTTTTTAAAAACAGGACGACCGGCTGTGAAAACAAACCCGTTGGCTTCGAAAACCGAAATGGTTTGTTGAGGCTAGCATAATGTAACCACACAGAAGAGTTTCGGAAAGTTACAGTTAGCTGCCTAAAACCAACATTTTAGCTAACACAATACGTTGGTCATAGCGCGATTTACCGAACGGAACTGAGCAGGCCAACACACAGTTTCCAAGCGCATTTACCGACATTTACCAATATCGAGTTATTACAAATACAATCCAGTGTTCACAGTCAATCAACCTGCACGCAGGTGTCCTGGCTTCAATTTTGGTCTGGTGACCGAACTTTCTGACGATGTTTGTACACCAACAGCCACACTAAAGTTCAGAGCTGTAAATTCGACACAGTCTCAACGCGTCCTGAAATAACATAATTAAAAATTAACGAACAAGAGAGACACTATAATGCGAGATGTGCCGTGGTTCATGATGTTAGTAACCGAGCACTACTCACTGAGATTCGGGTTCGAGGCCCGGCTAATCCATGTGGGATTTATGGTGAATAAAATGTCCTTCTGGCAGGATTTTCTACAGGCATTTCGGTTTTATTCCATCAGCTATCGGGAACCGCGGTGGCACAGTGGTTAAGGTGCTGCGCTACAAAACGGAAGGCCGCTGGTTCGATCCCATTTGGTGTCATTGGAATTTTTCATTGACATAAAATCCTTCCGATCGCACTATGGCCTTGGGGTCGACTCAGCCTCTGACAGAAATGAGTACCAGGAGTATTTCCTGGGGGTAAAGGCAGCCAGTGCGTGAGGCTGACAACCTTACCACTAACATGTGCAGTTGTCATAAAATTTGTGAACCTTAACTTCCTGGAACCATCTGGGCCACTCCAGGCCTCTAACGGGAGTGCTTTACCTTTACCTTTACCATCAGCCATCATTCCAATAGGACTGTATATTATTTTGTTATCTGTCACCGACACTTGGATTACATAAACTTGGAAACGAACACGTCGTTCAATAAACACTTCTTTTCCTCTCAGTAATTTGGTGGGCTGAATGTTAGATTTAATTGCTGACAAAGGCAACAAATATCACACATATTGCGTTATTATTATATAGACATTTTTAGTTGATAATTAAACAGAATGGCCAGCTATAAAATTAGCACGAAACACAATACAGAAAACATAAATGAGAAAACGTAATATTAAGAAGAGAAAATCTTAGATTTATAGATCAGTAAGCAGCTGTATTAAATAGCAAAGTTCGTGCTTAGAAATGTGCTGTCTAATCGTGCTTAGAAATGTGTTGTCTAATCGTGCTTAGAAATGTGTTGTCTAAAGAATGTTAGTCAAAACTTATTTACACAGAACAGTAACATGAAGGTTAAAAAATATGACATAATATGTAATAAATTACCTATCTAATTAATTAGGGAGGGGGTGCGGTACGTCAAAACACAACTGTCTTGTATCCTATTTATTATGCTGACGACGACATGTTTCGGCCACTGTGGGCCATCTTCAGGTCACAAATATGTATAAACAGGAATGTATGTAATGTGTTTAGCATGGACTACTACCCTGACCGAGGTGTTCCGTGCTTTCCCTCGGTTGTAAGGCAAATGCTAGGGTATTCCTCTCAAAGACGGGGCACGGTCCGCATCCTGACTTCCGCCCAGAGTAGGGTAAATGGTTTGCTCTATGTATTGTTGGTGT
>Ga0131853_10015015_pt1 | contig 14172 bp, 12 predicted proteins | sample TergutLab28metaG_FD_92764 | JGI IMG/M metagenome (GOLD analysis project Ga0131853, IMG submission 92764) | Labiotermes labralis P1 segment gut microbial communities from Petit-Saut dam, French Guiana - Lab288 P1 (version 2) (version 2) | ecosystem: Host-associated > Arthropoda: Insects >... | reverse complement strand
GCACACTGCACACTGTATACTGCACACTGTACACTGCACACTCTACACTGCACACTGTACACTGTACACTTCACACTGTACACTTCACACTGTACACTTCACACTGCACACTGCACACTGCACATTGTACACTTCACACTGCACACTGTACACTGCACACTGTACACTTCACACTGTACACTGCACACTACACACTGCACATTGTACACTGCACATTGTACACTTCACACTGTACACTGCACACTCTACACTGCACACTGTACACTGCACACTGTACACTGCGCATTCTACACTCTACACTCTACACTGCACACTGCACGTATTGACGATGTGATGATTCATCATGAACATGCAAAAATTTATCTTTTTCACTTTAATAAATTACCATAGACCACTTACAGACTATTAACATAAAATTATGACAGAAAATATCCAGATTCTCCAGAATTTTATATCATCAATGCATTAAAATGAATGGTCAACGTCTCGTGTGGGTGTTAGAGCGCATTGTGAAGAACACGCGGGGATTGGGTGTAGAACTTCATTCGTTCACTGACTTCAGTATTAGAGAGACGAGCGTATTAAACACACTCAGTTCGTTGTGCTACTTGTGAAGATATACGAGTACATTGCATTGAAGAGCATCTCTAACTATACCGCATCAAAACTGGTAACTAGCCGTCCAACTCTGCGCTGCGTTGGATACCTAGTTACCGCTTTTTCTGCTACCAAACCACCAGCACACTCTGTAGATAGGGACTGAGTTAGATCTCGAAACGTCTAAAAACTTCACATCCTGAGGCGACTGTATGCCCAAGATAATTTCATTGAATTCTGTAGCCTCGAAAACTTCAATACTTACCACACCAAAGTTGGTTACTCAACGCATTTCCATATTTCCAGAAGAGGAAAAAAGAACCAACGGGAACATGTACACAAAAAAGTCAAGAAGTGAGGAAGGAAAGATAGTAAGAATAACATTAAGAAAGAAAGAAAGATTTAACGACACAATGCAAATAATAAACAAATAAGGAATAAAAATAGAAAAGAAAAAAGGAAAGGAAGTAGTACAGTTAGAAATATTAATGAAAGGAAGAAAGAACGAACGAATGGAAAAGAGAAAGGAGTGGGCGTAAAAAAAATCTGTCTGTGTCTTTCCTAGGTAACCTAATATAAAATCAGAAACGATCTGCTGATTGTCTGTATCCTGAATCAAATTCCGTAAGGAATTCAGCCCTGCTCAGAACGTATAGTATTACAGCTGCGCCAGCTGGGCATGTTATTTCTTATGGAACATTCACATCTTACACCTACCGAGTCTATTATAGGACTGAAACAGCTTTCCTCTTGATACATCGCAGCTCCTCCCCAAGGGATGGGCACAACTTGCATATAAAACGGGCTACCTGGACGTCGCCAGGGGAAGACGTCTCTACAAGCTCGGCTGGAGGGGAGTGCAGTAATAGGAAGCTTGATATATTCCCATCACGACCCTCCGACATTTTAATTTGCATTGGAATTATGATTGTTCTCGTACAGAAAGAGGATAAAACTAGCAGAACAAAAGTGAGGTGTAGGCTGTGAGACATGTCATATTTAGTGCTGCATTTACTGTTTCTGGAACCGTTAAAATATGTACAATCATACTTCTACTTCAGGCTAATCTGACAAAGTTGAAATGTGACTTAAGCTTCATTAATGCAGTAGTGGTTATCATTCTACAGCGGTGGTCTGTTAAGTCAAAAGTAATTTACTCATGCTCAGAGTTTAAAATAACTCTCATTTAATAAGCACTTAGAAGTTAACAATTTTCTGCGAACAATTAAAGGCATCTTTAAATACTGATATTCAAACTAAATTGTACACAAAACATTAATTCCATAATTACATAGTCACAGTTCGTATTCACACTAATCACTGAATGGTGTACTCGGAAGTTACAGTATGCTCGTGTATGCTGCGAGAAACACATAACACGCATAAATACGATGGGCGGTACAAAAGTATGGCGTACTATTCTTTCTCAAAAACTGTAATGAAATTATGGGGCACATGGTGGCGCAGTTGCTTGAGGCACTGCGCTACAAGCCGAAAGTTCGAGGGTTCGATTCCCGATGGTGTTACTGGAAGTTGTCACTGACACAATCCTTCCTGCAGCACTATGGCCCAGGAGTTGGCTCGGCCTCCAATGGAAATGATTACCAGGAATATTTCCTGGGGGGTAAAGGTAACCAGTGCGTTTGGCTGACGACAACCTTACCACCGTCATGTGCCGATTTCTTGAAATGTGGGAGCCTCAACCTCTTGCAATGCTCAGAGCCTGTAATAGGCCTGTACAGGGACTGCTTTACCTTGGCTTCAATAAAATATAATGAAATTTTCACACATTATGTGTAAATCCTTTACAAAATTGATCATTTTTCCCAAATTCCTCATTATCAATCACGAGGTTCGTCATCCCCGTTGTGTTCTATGAAATAACTAATGTACAGCGTGTGTACTCGTCTAACACAACTATATTTATTGGTAGAACATAAAGTATTTTCTACATAAGGTACAACTACATGTTTCGGCACTTGATAATGGCCATCTTCAGGTTGTACATGAAATACTTATTAAGCAGTTATACAATACACACATAGGCTGATTATATGGGTTAGGGAGGGGGTAAAGTGGGTATGAGATCTCGTATCTGTCTGAAAGGTTGGGCGGTGTGGGTTACAAGAAGGGTTCATGCTGTTACCAAGTTATGTCTAAGCTCATTATAGTTAAATCTAAGGTAGGTATCATATTATGTCTATGTGTGCTTCGTAATTATACTAAAGTATGAAATATACAATGCACAATAATGTGTAGCATCTGTGACTATAATTTTAGGTTTATAAACTTACTCTAGTTGTCAGCAGTATCTTATTGTTTTACACAAATCAGGCTAATATCACAATAATCTCATCTGTACAATTTCATATGTGGAGTTGTAATTCTCTTTGTCGTGTCATTTTCTCATACAATGTTTGTGAGTAGAAAAGAGAACCAAACAAACACAATAAGGTAAGAATAAACCCAACAAAATGAGGTAAATATAAAATAAGATAAAATAAAATAAAGTGTAAGTGTTAACACTACTCCCTTTAGTTTCGCTAAACTGTACTGCCAGTGTATGTTAAAGGCGCAGGGCATAGCTTGTTAATAGTATATTATTCTACAGTTGCGTGCGACTATTTGTACTTTGAATAAGAAACTAACGCAAATAAAATGATTTGATATTTTGGTATCTGTGTAGTCTTAGCAGAGCATAATGAGGAGCTTAATGATCTGTACTGCTCACCCAATATTTTCGGGTGATAATATCGAGAAGAATGAGACAGGCGGGACATGTAGCGCGTATGGGGGAGAAGAGAGGCGTATACAGAGTTTTGGTGGGGAAACCTGAGGGAAAAGACCATTTGGGAGACCCAGGCGTAGATGGGAGGATAATATTAAGATGGATCATCAGGAAGTAGGGTTTGGGGGTATGGACTGGATCGAGCTGGCTCAGGATAGAGCCAGTTGGCGGGTACTTGTGAATGCGGTAATGAACCTTCGGATTCCCTAAAGTGCGGGGAATTTCTTGACTAGCTGAAAACCGGTTAACTTCTCAAAAGGACTCTGCTCCATGGAGTACGCAAGTAAGTAAGTAAGTTAGTAGTCTTAGCAGAAGCTCATGCAGAAATTCTTCCATCATCTATAACGTGCTGGCAATACATTACTTATTACCTTAGATACAAAACATATTTTCACTTGGTGACAGATTCTGGTGGGGTCGTTATTTAGGTGGAGGTGGAATAACTCCGGCCATGGGTTCTTCATACAGAGCAATGGAGAAGAAAACACAGGAAGGCAATAGAAAGCAATAAGCGGATATAAACGGCGTAGAGGAAAACAGCGCTACAAAAATACTGGCCAAGGAATATGAACTCCAAACCATAGTAGGCTACAAAAGACGTTTCACCTTAGAAGTTTCGGAGAAGCCTTTCTTTCCTTCATTCTGTCGGTGGAAGAAGTAAGGTGCTGAAGAAGAAATAGACGTGGGGGAAGTGGTGTGCAGGGAGGATCTGATTCCATTAGCGGGCCATTTATCCCAGATGGGTGGGCAGGCGGGGATTACAGCAGTCCCCATGGACTCCTCTGGTCCGGGATTACCTAGAAAACGAAGCCAGCGTTCCTTTTCATATATATACAGCGCCTCCTCCTATGTGCTGGACGAAAGCTGCTACATTCAGGAGTTGCCTGGCCCTTGGACACTTTTTCTTCTTCTTTGTTAACAGGCCCACCTGGATAAAATTGTACCTCGACAAGGAAGGCCGCACAGAATATAAAACATAAATGACACCGATAACATTAACGATATTACAAGCTTGTATTGGAGATACTTAGCCAAGGCTGAAACGAGTTGTCTTTCCCCATAAAATCTTCTTTATGTCTAAAAGTGTTTAATTTTCCCTCTTTCGTTATTTTGGCGAACGTCACGTCGACGGTAATCGTAGTGTTAAAGTGTTCATTAGAAAGTTGTTGTGGATGTTTGGTCTAGAATCATCTGATTCATGACAGAGACCAAGGGCGGGTTCGTGCACATACGGAAATGAAATTCGTGGTTATCTAAAAAATTGTAATTGCTTGGCAGGCTGAGCAATTATTGGCTATTTTAAGAAAGCCTCTATTTCATGCAGGGTGTAATTTGTGTTCTGTTCTCAGAGGATGAGACTATGCCGTCCTGCAGGAAATACATTTGCGAAAATATTTATAACTCCTACACTGAGGAGACAGCGGACTACGCCTATGTCTCGAAACCTGATAGTGACCAAGCTGGTTCTAAAATTCCTCGTCTCTTAATGTTTACGTCACTCGAAGGGTCTGTCTGTCACCGTGTTAAGCCACCAGTGCCCCATACTGCTGGCAAAGTACTCAGAGAACTGTTTTTTTATATTTTAACGTAATGTTGTACCTAGATGTCAATTAGCTGTATCACTGTAAAGCTCATTACAAAAGCCTTCCCTTAAATATGCACTATTTGTCATATAGGCACAGAATTACACTGTTAATGCAATATTCTTCAAGAACCTTCCAAAATTCTTATCGATCTGCTATAAATATTTGATAAAGTCGATGTACCGATACTATCAGAATAACCTGTTGGCAGCTGTGCCAGTGTTTCCAGCTAAGTTGTTTGCATTTAGTAAATAGTTTCAATAACTTAGAAGCACTCAGTGCACAGTGCGTTACCTTATGATATATTTGTTAGCTGTTACTGGGTTGGCACCCGATGGCAGTAGTACTGTACACATTTACATACAAAAAATACACGAAACAACATAATGAAACAAAACAACACAATGAAACACAATAGTCGAGGTCAGTGACGAGATTAATCAAACTATTTCACAGTGTAACAGATCCTATAGGTGTACAGTACATTTAACTGTACCACAAGGGCATTATAAACCTGAAATCCAAAGGCAGAGCTCAGCCGGAATACAAGATGTTTCAAACATTTGCCTCCACACGATCTCAGCACCCAGAACTAGGCGAACTGATACCTCCTTATTTTTCGTAGGTCTTGAGAATATATTTTCTAACTCCAGTTCCCTGTCCCTTGCACTGTCTTCAAATTTCGATCCAAGATACCTTCAATATATCCGTCTTCTAATGCAGTGACAAACCAAGTATCGCACCCACTACAAAGAACACATAAGACAATGGTTTCGTATTCTGTAATGTTTTACGTTTCTAATAAAACCATATCCATGCTAAGTGGGTCACTGTAAATACTTTACGGCGAGTCGTCAGGTTATGGATGGAACAGAAGGCATCGCAAGCAGAAGGCAGCTGTGAACAAGGATATATTGAATAAGCAGTCACGGACAGCTGATAAGGGGTATTCCTTTAGCATTCAGGTTGCAGGTGTATTCTACATAGAATGTTTCTAATAATATTTGTGCCGTATTTTGTCTCCAAAACTCACTATTTACATGTTCACATAGATTTCGTCTGCGTTAAATTTATCGGTGACACATAAAATACAAGTTTCAGCCGCTGGAAATGTTTCGTAATTGCTGAATCACGTACAACATTTCGTTCATGATTCGTAGTCAGATTCACGACCCATCTTCACATCACATTTTAAAATGTCAGATAAACACAATTTACGAGCAGGCCTATTTTTTAAATTATGGTGGCACGCTTTGTTTCCCTTAATTACGCATCAAGTCAATCACAAGGAGAAAACCTTGAAGAGTACGTCATTTTATTATCACGTCATATCACAATCTATCACATGTACAATTATGTGCAATAAACTTTAAAATTACGACTTTGTTGTCGTGTTGCGGTATTCACCCAGCACTAAAATCAAATCCATGTGGCGCCATATTGCACTTAGATCGTCAGCGAGATAGCACACACACACACACACACACACACACACACACACACACACACACACACGCATATATATATATATATATATATATGCTGGTATTCGCGTATAGTCTGTTATTTTCGCCAGAGTTTAGCCCAAGACCTGAATTTAGTCGACAGATCTTAATGAAATCCGCCAATATAAAACTCCACGAAAGTTCGTCAGTGAGAGCTGAACTGTCCTATACGAATGGACAGGTAGCATGAGATATGACAAACCTGTTAATGGTTTTGTGTATGCGAGTAAAAATTTTTGAACTTAGTACTTGATAGCATTTTGGGCCGTTCTCACCGCACGATGAAATTCAGAATTAAAGGGAAATACAGTAACTTCAAAGATCCTGAAATATCCTTCCCCATGACCGTACAATTGGTCTCCCTTTTAAAGGAAGACAACGTCCAAGGAGACGGACCAACAGAAAGAGGCGGAGAAAGAATCACCTGCACAGAAGTAATTACGGACGATAGAAGTGGATGTACGCCTACGATAAAACAGAGACAGACAGTAAGAACAGAGAGCAGAGGAAACTGGAAGGAAATTAAACAGAAAAAGAGGGAGTGAAGAAAAAAGCAAATTAACACTTTTTGAAGATGGAGGAAAATAAGGAAGGAGGAAATGAAAAAAGGAAAAAGAAAAAATGAAAGAAATAACATTAAGAGGGAAAGAAATTTAGAGGCTGTAGAACACTGAAGGGATGACGGAAAATGAAGCTCTGAGAATTTATTTACGTAACCCAACCCTTGGTGTTCAGATTTGCTTTAGCCACTCCCCAAACTTCTGTCCCTTTTAGAGTTCAGAGGCGATTGGTTCAGGGATATCCAATGATACACTAAAGTGCGGCTTTCATCTTGTAATATTAAGATAGTCCATACTGAAATGCTTTGGTCTTGTTATGCCACTTTCTAACTTTTCAAACATGTTTATACCAATGTGACATAAAATATGTTTTACGAAGCGAAACTCTCGACGACTCTACGTTCCTCTTGTGACATTATATATTTTGTCCTGCCCAGCAAGTATATGGAGAACACTAAAGACCTAAATCAATTGTAGCCCTTATGCGTCTATATTGTCGAAACTCTAAGAAATAAGAAATATGCCTTAGGTTAAAATAATTACCACTATTCCCACAACTCCATGACTAACTGGCCCTAGCCACTCTTCATTTAGTTCTGTGCTTCACTGAGACCTGCTGCTCTTCCTATTGTTCTGTATTTGACCGGCTCTTGCTACTCTTCTCACAAGTCTACGCCCACTGGCTCTTATCATAGATTTATGTTCACTGGCACATCATATCTTTGCCATAGTTATATAACTTTCTCATAGATATATGTCACATTGGACCTTTCCAGTCTTTCCACAATCGTACTGTCTCACGTTTCAGCAATGGGCGTGTTAATATTACGAATGAATCAGAATTCCAGCTCAGGTTGGGAAACAAACGCAGGATTTAATAACATAACATTTGAGATTTAATATATCTGGACTGTTCAAAATCCGCAAACAGGTACATTAACGATACTGTATGTGTAAAGTATGGGGTAGTAATGAGGGTTTGAAATGTTGGCTGACCGTTCGGAAGAATATCTAAGTCCAAGACAGTGAGTCGTTCTTGAGAATGTGGTAGTCCCTCAACTTGCCAAGAAACTCGCCGCATTTTATGGAATCTGCAGTTTCATGTCCATATTCACCACAGTCCGTCAAATGTGCCTAGCCTGAGCCATGTCCTCCCTTCCTACTTCTGTAACATCCACTTTCACATTATCCTCCCATCTACGCTTTGGTCTTCCAAGTGGTCTCTGTCAGTCTTCCCCACCATAACGCTGTCTTCAGTTCTCTTCTCCCCCATATGTGCTACATGCCCCGTCCATCTCTTTCTCAATGATTGGATCAGTCTAATAATATTTGGTATGAAGCACAAAATGCTTACCGCTACTTCTTCCTTCTCAGGCCCAAACACCTCAGCACAGTACTCTGTAACATCCTCAGTGTATGTTCTTTCCTTCAGCTGATAGACCAAGTGTCACAAGCCACAAGCCAACAGGCGAAATTTGTCTACGTGCATGTAATACGTGCATACTCACGCTGGAGACACTGCGGTCTGAAGGTTTACAGCGAAAATTATTGACATACTAATTTCCGATACACAACTGCCCACAAGCATCGTGTTTCCATTACCATATTTTACTTGTACCATGAAGATGCAAGCAGTATCTTCCCCATAATTTCGAAATTTCCCCGATATATTTCCTCATGTGCCTTATACACAACCAATTAAATTCGACCCACAATTTCATGCCTATTTGTCTAATAATACAACTCCTCAATCCACGTTTTAATTCTCCCAAGTGGTCTCTTCCTTTTGTTTATTCCGACCAAAATTTTGCATGCATTTCTCATTTCCCCGTATGAGTTATAATTTTACCCTTATTATCGTCCTTGGTTTAGGCGACCTAAAAATATTACATGAATAACGAAAGGTATGAGCTTCTACACCTCAAAATCCAGCATAAAAGATTAAGGCGTTATGCATACTGCCAAGAAGGACTAGGATTATAAGAAAAGTGGAATGCTTGCTTGGGACGATATTGCAGTTTCCATCTTTGCCTACAAGAATTTCTCTTGACTGCAACACCACTTACAGCACGTGGTTATTCTTACAACGTTAGTGCGTCTGGGAGCAGGCCTACACGGACTAGACATTTCAGATAATCTTAGTTGACATCGTCCCGTTGTGATTTTATCGAACAAGTTATTATTTTACAAACACATGTAAGACATTCCAGAACTTGCCCAGTTATTGAGGTTAGGTACTTCTGACGAAATACATTCGTAAAAATTTATGTTTGAAATTTTATGAAAATGCATATTAGTTATATAATATTTCATTACTCTCAAATTAGTGCATAATAAATACAGAATGTTGAACATCAGTAATTTATAGATTTCCTTCCTTGTGGCGGGAGCACCAAAGCCCTATAATGTTACACCTTACCTTAACATTAGCTGTCAGAATAAATTCGATTGTTTAAGACACATGCAGAGCAACCATTAACCGGACATAAGGGATTTGCTGTTGGATAATTAGAGGTGTTTCTCTTGGATGTACATGTCAGTTGTCATGTGTAGCAACAGCACGCACGCTATTTCGATCAGATATGACCTACTCACACAGCACACAGGGTTACAGTACACGCGTACTGACAATAAAATAAATGATGTGCCAGTATACTTGGTGTCAATATCGATTTATACAGCTTTAGTGTCTCTATCAAGCTACAGTCAGCATACAGAAATAAAGGTGAAACAAGTTACAGTGTCTCTGCACTTACTCGCCACATCACTAAGGTTTATAGGTGACAGCAGATACTGCCCCATGCACTGTAACTTCGGTACAACGTGAAGATCTATCCGTATGAGTGTTCAGTGCCCTATCTCTGCTGTATAGAATCTAGCATTTCCAGTCTGTAAGTCTACTCACATGGCTAGGACAGTTAGTCAGTAGACAAAATACAAGAACTTGGGTATGTTACTATACACGTTCATGACATTTATCGCAGGACTGTTTATTAGGTGCGTCCACAAAGTTCAGAAGAGTGGCCTTTAGCATCGTCATTTCCGACTTCTCGTCTATCCGTCCGTCTGCTTTGAGAAACTCGGCCCCCGTTGGGGGAATTTTCGTGAAATTTTATAATGGGGGCTAGTAAAGAACTCTGTCGGCAAAATGCAAATTCTTTAAAATCCATTAAGATCTACATACCTTCATGACTACTTTGGATATTAGCCTTACCACTGTTGCCGTCAATATTAATCGATAACTTTCAAATGCAGAGTGACCTGTCTTACGTGTTTTTTAATGCAATTTACGTGATGCAGAATTAAGGAAAATAAAAATGTGCAATCATAAAAATAATTTCTTACTGATTACGTCTAGGAATAGGAAATTTGGTACAAATATAGATTATGCATATAATACAAATTGTGCATGTCGTATTGCCTTGAAGTTAGCAAAGACAAAATACTTCAATGGGGTGAAGATCTGGGATTGTGTATGGATGACAAACATAATATAAAGGGGAAAGGCAATGCACAACGTATGACGAAGTGATAATGCAAAATATGAAGCGGAGTGACAATTGACAGCATAAGGCGGAGTGACAATGGAAAGTTTAAGGCGGAGTGACAATGCAAGATATAAGGCGGAGTGACAATGTAGGGTAGAAGGCGGAGTGATAAAGAAAGTAGAAGGTGGAGTGACATTGCAGAGTACAAGGCGGAGTGACAACGTACGGTATGAGGGAGTGGCAATGCAGAGTGTAAGGCGGAGTGACAATGCAGAGTATCAGGCAGAGTGACAAAGCACAGCAAAAAACGAAGTGACAATTCTCACTCCACGGAGCAAAGTTCTTCTTGAGGAACTAACCGGTTATCAGCTACTCAAGAAATTCCCCGCATTTTATGGAACCAGAAGGTTCATTACCGCAATTACAAGTGCCTGGCACCTGTACCTTTCCTGTGCCAGAACAATCCGGCCCATAACCCTCACCCCACTTCCTGAAAATCCAACTTAATATTATCCTCCCATTTATGCCAATGTCTTTCATGTGGCTCCTTCCCTCAGATTTCCCCACCAAAACCCCGTATGTATCTCTCCTCTCCCCATAAGTGCTACATGCCCCTCCCACCTCATTCTTCTTGATTTGATCACCCGAATAATATTTGGTCAGCAGTACAGAACATTATGCCCCTCATTATGTAGTGACAATGCAGAGAATAAGACGGAATTACAATGCAGAGTATAAGAGGAAGTAGCAATGCACAATATAAGAAGAGACAAATCCTATTTTAAACTAATTAACCCATTTGATAATTTCTCCACTACAGAAGCTAATCGTGACTCAAATCCAGAGATTATCACGACAGCCTATTCCATTAACGTGTTCACAGCAGCCCACCACAACTTCGTCTCCCGAGTCAAATTAATCTACTCAACGCTACCAGAAGTAAGAGATTTTTGTCTCCTCCAGATCGTCCGACCCTTTCCAGGACGTACCCAGCTTCCTATTTACTAATTACGAGTCTTTTTTTACCCGAAGGTAAAGCAGCCGGTGAGTGAAGCCGACCACTTAACCGCCACCTAGTGGCTAGGTGAAAAACGCACAGCTATACATCCACTCCCACATCTGCCGTCATGGCACTCTAAGTGACTTCAACGACATGGCCTTACGACGAACTTCAAGCCACCTCGCCGTGGCCTTGGTCTTCTGTGTGTTATCTTCCATTCAGATCCTCCGAATAAAGTTCTCCAAGAAACTTAATTCAATGGAGTAAAATTGAAACGTTAGAAGTAACATCTATAGAATGATGAGGAGTAGCATTTGATGCTGAGCTGGAAAGAGAAAAGACAATGGGCAAGGAAGAGAACACAAACTGTTGCTCGGATATGGACATATATAATTAATTGAAATAAAACTGAAGCCAACACATCACTTGGTATCTTCTACAGCCGTCCACAACAAATTCAGTGTAAATGACGTCATAATCGTGAAATTATAGCTTAGTGGACAAAATATGCAATCATATAAATAGACAATGACAACGGTAAGAGGGTACTTTGTCAAAATACAATACGCACGGCATACAGCAGTCAAGGGGGGTTTAAAACACATAACACCGGAATATCGAGAGATGTTGTTATTGTTGTTGTCGTTGTTGTTGTTGATAAAGATGACATGGTGATTTTGAGGGTGGCCTTTCAATTCATTTGTAATCTATTAGTTAATTGCGTGATTTTCTTTTTGATAATATATACCTCAGTGAAACATGAGTTCGGCAAATCGTCGCCAGAGAAGTGAGAACTAATTACATGAGGCACGGTCCTTTCATAGAAGCTGAATCCAGTCACATAAAAATAGACTTACTTTAATTTTAAAAAAATGAATTTTAATTCAATAAAAGATAAGTGCAGAGCAACCTCGAAAAATTAAAATACAGTATATGATACAATTCAGTTAAATACAGTTTTCTTGAACGATTTATGTCGCATTACAAAATACAGCCACATTTCATCATACACACTTCGTAACTTAGCTGCCACATTATCTCTGTCCAGCACAAGACTCTATGTTTGCATCTGTGATTTCATTAGGTTTGTCATCGTTAATACTGGTCGCCACGCAAACCCCTCACGTCAAGTTCAGAAATTCTGCAAGGAATAATCCACCATAATTTGCAAACTGGAACGTTTCAGGACAGATTATCCCTGGGAAATTACAAACACAGTACATTTTACAGGCCGAATACGGTACTGATTGCCATATTATTTAAATGTGTTATTTCAAACGTACAGTGTAAAGATGATAGGGATTTTTCTGTGTGAAATAATTTTGTATCTTTTATCTTCTATTTTAAGATATTCTATCGGTATTCGGCTGTAGAGACAGAGGAAACTCACGCAGAACATCAGTAAGGCGAGCAGATAAAAAGTTGTTCTGTGTACTGTTTGTGTGTAGATGTGTACTGTAATACTGCCAATGGGTGTCAACCCAAATGAAGTTAACAAATATATCATATCATATAATATCATATCACAGCATATCTTATCATTTCGTACCATATCATATCGTAACCTTAACCTTTTAGCGCCGGAATTATTTTTTTAAATTTTAACACACCTGTATATAAAATGTGAATAATACAGGAACCAAATACGTTAGAATTATGAAACAAAGTGCATTTTGAAGAGGAAAAATGGAGAGTATATACTATGTTTAAAATATTTGGTACCTATATTTGTTGAATAAATGTATAAAATGCAACTTTGGAGGTTAGCGGTGCAGTACGTCAAATATAATTGACGTTAGGCATCTAAAGGTTAATGATATTCACTCTTTGAATCTCCCGGAAACAATCAAAAAGCGTTAACACTGCATCAGTCGACCTGGATTTAAACACAAATAAAATAACTCATACCAATATGCATTGATAGGGGACCGCGGTAGCACATTGGTTAAGGTGCTGTGCTACAAATCGGAAGGTCGCTGGTTCGATCCCAGCTGGTGCCAGTGGATTTTTCATTGACATAAAATCCTTCCGATCACACTATGACCCTGGGGTAGACTCAGCCTCTAACAGAAATGAGTACCGGGAGTATTTCCTGGGAGTAAAGGTGGCCGGTGCGTAAGGCTGACAACCTCACCACCATCCTGGGCCGTTGTCACGAAATTTGGGAACCTTAACTTCCTGGAACCCACTCGGCCCCAACGGGACTGTTTTTTTTTTTTTAAATGTACATTGATAGGTAAACAAGTGACAATATGAATAGAAGGCAAAAGTTGGATATTTGTCCCAGCATAAACGCTCGGCTGTCAGTTTAACAGAAAATTTAGATGTAAGCATTCTGGGCGTTTTCCAGTCAGCTAGACCAAGTGTCGCTGCACCGAAGTCTCCCAATTCGCCTGCAAGATTCTGACAGCTGAAAAATAAATATCGAAAACTTTGTAGGCCCTGTTGCCGTGACTTGATGCATAATGAATTTTTTTTGTAATGTGCACAAGTATATTGTAACAAATGTATCCCTATATTAACAAATTTATCCCTATATTAACAAATGTATCCCTATATTAACAAATGTATCCCTATATTAACAAATGTATCCCTATATTAACAAATGTATCCCTATATTAACAAATGTATCCCTATATTAACAAATGTAT
>Ga0131853_10015012_pt1 | contig 14174 bp, 11 predicted proteins | sample TergutLab28metaG_FD_92764 | JGI IMG/M metagenome (GOLD analysis project Ga0131853, IMG submission 92764) | Labiotermes labralis P1 segment gut microbial communities from Petit-Saut dam, French Guiana - Lab288 P1 (version 2) (version 2) | ecosystem: Host-associated > Arthropoda: Insects >... | reverse complement strand
GAGGCTGAGTGGACCCCGTTCCAGACCCACTGCTACTCAGAAAATCTGGTAACGCCGGGGATCGAACCCGGGACCTCTGTATCTGTAGCCAGAAACTCTGACCACTAGACCACAGAGGCGGTCAATAGCACTATGACGGTTTGAAAATTGGGTTACACTTTTGAAGTCGATACTGGAATGCGAAGTTTAATCTCTAGTGTGATGAATACATAGCATGCAGAACTACAGTACGAGTCGCCGATTCTTTATGTAAACAGAGGCCTGTATGAACAGCAAACTTAGCGGTTTACTACAAGTATACAATACGTGTAACACCATTTGCTAATAAAATATCGTTAAATCAGTACCTTTGCCATGCCTACCAATCTTCTAACAATTTTACATATTGCCACATCCATCTTCTTCCATTTATTGCAAGTGTCGGTGGCCGTGCTGTGCTTCGGTTGTTACTAGCCCACTAGGCAAACAGGGCAGTAGCCTTTGGTGGCAAAAATCGAGGGGGAAAAGTCTGAAAGTGCGAATAAAATACAGTAGATCATAGTTTAACGTTTAGCACAATAACGTTAGTACGCTCTGACGCTGACAAATTCTAGTGACCCAAGTTTCAAATAACGTTACTCAGATTTGGATTCAGCGTCATCGTCACAGGCAGATGGCCGGACCCACGACGGCCAAACTTCGCGGCTGCGGTGGTTTGTTGCCCCCCTTCTACGTCGTTTCGGTCTTCGTTGCGATTATTAGGAATTCAACCCCAGCGTTAACCGAGGACTCTGCGTACTTTTTCCGTAAACGTGAGATGAGATTCTTCGGTTGGGGGGGGGGGGGTGGTGGCAAGAAACTCCGACCCGACTGTGCCTAGAAGTTGTCATTAGGTATCATTTCAATCACTACTGCTCTGCCTGTTTGTAATGTCGCATTCGTGTTGTGAACATCACGATATGGGTGCAGGTCGTAACCTTTGACACATAAGAAGAATGCATATTGGAAGAGAAAGTTTGGAAGGAGCACCTCCTGCTTGTCTGCCATACAAGCGATACCTGCCATCATACTGCCTTAGGTTAAAAATTATACGAGGAAGAACTGGCTGGACCGTGGTAGAGGAAAGCCGGAGACCTCCGCTCACACGGACTGTAGTCTCAACTCTGGTGTTACCAACACTATCAGTATGATAGCCATGCGGTAATCGCGTTACTAGCAGTTCGTAGTGACTTGACACACGGCCGTTTGCAACGTGCAGTGACAGAACCTGTACTGACAGAACCTTAAGTCTCTTACTGCCGCAGAGTGGCACATCTTCAGTTGTTTACCAGTTAAAGTCTACAGGTTAGTTCATGTACTTTTGCCGTTTAACGTTACAAAATTTTACGTTCTGCCCATACAGTGTATTTACGTGTTTTGTATGGATCTGGGAACAAACATTGTATTTCCGGGCTTCAGTGTGTGTTTTAGGTGCATTAGCGTAACTGTGGAAAGCGACTGTTAGCTGCAACATCTCTCCGTCCGCGTGGAACAACTTGGATATCACTGGAAGGCTTTTCTTAAAATTTGATATTTGAGTATTTTTCGAAAATCTGTCCAGAAAATTCAAGTTTCATTAAAATCCTGATTATAATAACGGGTACTTTACATGAAGACGTTTGTATATTTGTGATAATATCTCGCTGCATTCTTCTTAGCATGAGAAACGTTTCACACAAAAGTTATAGAGAAAATCCAAACACACGTTTTGTAAGCAATAACTTTTTTTCTGAGATTCGTGTCGTTTATGAGATAATGTGGAAGTGGATTGTACAGCCGGAGAGGCCACAGATGACTATATAATATGACGCATGCGCTTTGCATGCAGGATAACTAAGGCTACCGACACACACACTCAGAATATGTAATATCGGGGTGCTGATAAGTCCTTAGCCCGACCAGGAAGGAAACAAGCTCGGAAGCATGTCTGGGACGCGCGCGATTTCAACAACATCCAGACGCAAGCAGTCATAAAGTTTTATTTTTTTCCTGAAAGGCAAGGTGCCGAAGGAAATTCACGCCATTCTGACAGAAACATTAGCTTGTTTCCTTCCTGGTTGGGCTAAGGACTTATCAGCACCCGTGTACAATACTTATTACTTTTCCACAACAAGATTGGTTCCGCGAACGCGCCGCATTGTTACTTTACACGTACATTGCCTGTGTTGTTATAACCAAGCTGGAGTGTGTTTACTGCGCGGTACGAACCGAATCGTTAACTGTCATTCAGTTCGGTAAGGTATAAAGAGGAACTGTTCGCCATACATTCTGTGCAGCTGTCATACACATAAAACATTACTTGGTTTCAACCTGCCGTGCACCATTACGCTTACTGTTCGCTGCAAATGCGTTTCGATACTCTTTCGCTCAAAACGCGTTTGTAATAACATTCGTTGTTGTACAAGGCAGACTGGGAACGAAATGTGTTTTAATTGGGAGGTTGTAAAATGTAAATAAGGTTACATGACGTCACAGCTTACTTCCGTTGAAGTTACTGTAGGCTTAAATAGTTGAGTTTTCTTGCTTCTCGACTAAATTGGGATGGAGAACTCAGATGTTCTGAAGCGTCTTACATTCACGAAAAAATATCATGGTTTTATTTAAGAATCTTTTTGTCTTCAGGTTCATTCTTAAAAGTTAAACATTAGAACATTCGGACAGTTTTACGTGCCCCTCACCCTAAGAGCAAATAATAGATTGATGACGCTGGAGAGCAGGATGCTATTACCCTTTCTGTTTTAAGACCTCCAGGTACGAGGCTGAATAAATTTGCATAATCAAAAACCCCACATATTTAGCCAAGACAAAGAGTATGAGATTGGCAAGACATGTAGCATACTCGGGAGTAATGAGAAGTGCCCACAGAATGTCAGTCTGAAACCCGAGTGGAGGAAGCTCTTGGAAAGCGAAACGTGAATTGAAAGATAATACTGAAATAGTTATTACGGAAGTAAGATTTGATGTGGACTGGATAGGTCTGTCTCGGGATAGGGACCAATGCTGTCCACATATTTTGCCAAAACAAAGAGTATGAGATTGGCAAGACATGTAGCATACTCGGGAGTAATGAGAAGTGCCCACAGAATGTCAGTCTGAAACCCGAGTGGAGGAAGCTCTTTGAAAGCGAAACGTGAATTGAAAGATAATACTGAAATAGTTATTACGGAAGTAAGATGTGATGTGGACTGGATAGGTCTGTCTCGGGATAGGGACCAATGCTGGTGTCATTTGAACGCGGTAATGACACTGCAGGTTGCATACAAAGCAATGAATTTCGTATCCCGCTGAAGTACTATTTGTCTCAAGAAGGCCTCTGCTACCGGTAGTTGGTCAGTCTTTGTGAAGTTCATACACCTTCCATTTCAGGTCAGCTTCGTATAAAGCTCTGTACAAATACAGCTTGTCACACTTCGTGCAGCGACGCACGTAGTAGGCCTATTCGTTCGATTTCTGATCTCTCTGCCACTGTTTTGCAGTAGATAAACGCTAAGTTTTCGTAACTTAATTCCCCAGAACGGAAACTTCATTATCGTACATTCACCTGCTGCCTTTATCTTTGTGACTCGTTTTGTAGTGCAAGTGGCTGGCAGTTTATCATTTTATGAAGTCATGCATAGACGAAAGGCCTTAACTTTACTAGCTGCGTCCACCTTCGTGGTTCTTACCGGGGTGCTGATAAGACCTTAGCCCGACCAGGAAGGAAAGAAGCTGGGAAGCATGTCAGGAACGCGCGCGATTTCAACAAAATTGAGACGCGAGCTGTCATCAAGTTTCTTTTCCTGCAAGACAAAGCGCCGAAAGAAATTCACGTCATTCTGACAGAAACATTAGCTTCTTTCCTTCCTGGTCGGGTTAAGGACTTATCAGCGCCCCTGTATTCTTGGTTTGAATGTCTCTGTACCAACAGGCTGATTCTTGTGCTACGAAGTATGCAGTGGTACTTTCAAGCATAATACTGTGTTGTATATCCTGTTTCTGTTTGTGTCTTCCTTTTTTTGTCGTTATGAATGCGTTTCCTTCGTACGTTCATTTAATTTCATAGTTGCATTGTCTTTTATATTAATTATAAGTCGCTACCTACTCATATCCTGCTTATAGTGGTGTCATACAATGCTGTGGGTCGTAAAAGCATTTTTTGTTTGTTTGCACTGTGTAATATTGATCTAAAGTATTATATTCCAAGTGTAAAATCTGAAACAGCGAATGATCATGAGTTCGGGGAACGCTTCCCTTTTGGATTAGCGCCGTCTGATATTTAGGTGACTGGGTAGCTGTGATAAACTTTTTGGGTGCGAGACAGTATCATCTGCTGTCTGGAGCAGGGTCAGTTCTTTCAAATTTCAGCTTTGGCAAGGCGCTCCTAGGAGTAATGGGGCGCACGAAACAAGGGTGCACCTCTTTGAAAATAGCGACAGATTTTAGATAAAGAAGTTCGTAGAGGTTGCGGAGGAAGTCGTGTCACATACCCAGTGCGACTGGTGTACCGTGAACTATAGGTAACCATTTCGTGACAAGGTCTGTATGGAAGCGTTATTGGGTGCGTGTCATTTCTTTTACGTCTGTTACGTGTCAAGCCTCAAGGTAAATGGACGTGACAGAACGTGTAATTGTCAGTATAAAGCACAATAAAGTTAACAGCTCTCCTTTGTTTGTAAAGTGTCGGTTTATTCCACAATAACCGACCGTAAGACAACAGGAAGTGTTTCGCGACGTTTGTGACCTTGTCGGAATGATGCCACGCAGGGAATAATTTCTCACTGTCTTTGTTAAGAAGATCTTCATGGCTAGTTCCGTTCCCCCTAAAACTGTATGCGCCTCAAACCCCCGTCGGTTGTGTGCACTGTGTGTGGTCCCTTCCAGTTGACGGGAGGATGCCAAATTTTGATACGCGTCGCTTAAAATTATGACCCTTATATTGACTTGCAAGCATTTCGCAGCAGATTTGAACGAAAGATGTTTATCCTCCTCTAAACTTGGTATAGCAGCCGCTGGTTACCGCATTTACTTTTCAGTACTGCTGAGAGGCGTCGCGTTTCGTACGACGGATGTGTGTAGCAATGTGTGACTGGTGTGGTTGTGGCTGTGAACATTAGGGTGACGGTCTTCTGGAATGTGAGGGCTTGTAGTTTGGTGGAGGGATTCTGGTGTACCAACTACGTAAACTTCATATCTGTCAGTGGCGTACCCGGGAATTTTGTTCCGGGGGGGGGGTGTTCAACAAATTCAGCTGAGGACAGAACAGAGAGAACGGGGATCTGGGGGCGATGGCCCCTAGTCAGGGGTTCTGGACGAAGCTGTAATTTTATACAAGAAATTTCATTTCGTATAGTAAAATTTTCGTAATTTTTGGTATTTTAAGATTATTTATGATAACCAATTTATTTGTTATTGCTAATGTAAAACAATTGCGAATCTAGGTAGTTTTAGAATTTTACTGCCTTTTTTCCGAACATCTTGGGGTGTTGGCATCCCAAATTCGGCAATTTTTAACAGTGTTCACAATTGGGTTGAGTTTGGCACAATTTTGGAGGGCCTTCGGAATTTCGGGGGTGTTAGAACCCCCCCAACCCCCCTCCGTACGCCACTGATGTCTGTACTGTATGAATGTTCACACCCCACCTCAACGGAACTATAATTTTGCTTGTCGTTTTGTATGGGTGTGAAACTTGATCTGTCACATTGAGGGAGAAACGTAGACTGAGGGTGTTTGAGAATAGGATGCTGAGGTGGATATTTGGGCCTAAGAGGGACAAGGTAACAGAGGAGTGGAGAATACTACATAACGAGGTGCTTTATGGTCTGCAGTCACCAAATATTGTTCGGGTGATCATTATCAAGAATGAGAGGGGACAGCATGTTACGCTTATGAGGGAAAAGAAAGGAGCATGTAGAGTTTTTGTGGGGAGACCTGAGGGAAGTAGACCACTTGGAAGGCCTGGGTGTAGATAGGAGGATAATATTATAATGGATCTTCAAGAAGTGGGGTGGTGGGGCATGGACTGGGTAGTTGTGGCTCAGGGTAGGGGCGGGTGGGTGGGGGGGGGGTCTGTTGTGAATGCGATGATGAACCTTCGGGTTTCATAAAATGTGGGCTATATTCTATACTACCTGAGGACCTGTTAGCTACTCAGGAAGGACTCAGCTCCGCGGAGTTACATTCACAATCTCCAACCAAAGGACTTTGGATCGATTATGTTCGGGACACAGTAACCGCTTACTATAAAAACTGTACCAAACACACAGATTTACTGTCTACACGATCACCCTTTGCAACTTTGTTGTCCCGACGTGCTCAGTCTGGTAGGTGAACCTCTTACCAGGAGACGAGTGTGGTTCACCGAATCACGCATAGTTTAGTGGTTTTCTTTTTAATTGTGGTTTATTTATTCATTTTATTCTGATATAAAATAATGGAGTGCTATATGACTGTATCCAGTTAAACAACTAGATCATTTCTAGGAAACTGACACAGTCACTTCTCTGTACCCCCACTTATACCACACTTGAGCGCGACTGCTTTCGCACTGGACTGCTAGCGTCCGTTATCAGCTGCCAACCGTTTCGCCTTTTAAATCTCTTCCAGTTCAACCCCTCCTACCTATAACCAACGATTCTGAACATACGTTGACAGATTAAACCCAAAACGTGCGGCTATGAACCATCCACAACTGACGCCAAAAAACCTAAGAAACAAATATATAAAAAATGTTCCGCTACAACTGTCTGGGTAAAACGCATAGGTTTGGTTTGTTGAAGGACGTCTTACGTTTAATGACGACATGGCTTAAAAGGCTGAGTGATGATTGTTTCTATTGGCATGGTGGAAACTGACGTTGTGAAGCCCAGGTTTTGAGAGGCTCAGCACCTCTGTTACTAAAGAAAATAGCTTGCCTCAAATGTAGAGCTTAGTTTATGATTTACATTGGTTGAGTTGTTGGTCGCTTGAGCATGGGGCACTTGTCTTTCGGAGGTGCAACTAGCCATATGTTGCTATTGCCATGTGCGTAATGTGACATGTCTGTCAGTGCCAGTATGAGCGACTTTCATTATCCTGGTTTAGATACGACAGTGTCTTGTTTCGCACATTTGATGCTGCCTTCACATACACGTGTTATTGACGGTGAAAGCTTATGGTCCGATAGCCGTTTGTTGCTGCGGAACTATGGGAGCGGGCACCAGGTGCATTTTCATAGAATCATTGCACATTTCATTGCCTCTGGCAACATGTACGTTCCGTCTTGCATGGCGTGTCACCTGTCGTTAGCAGGGTATTCGAATGTCGGAAATTACGATGAATTTGGAGCGTAGTGAGGACAGAAGAAACATAAATATACAAAATTTTACTGGGGACACGTGTACGATTACGGACACGTGGAAGGTTAAGAATGACGAGAAGGTAGCTCTTTAGTTACGAGGTGTAGGGCTGGGAAGTGGGTGGACCTGTACGTTGATGGGCCTCGCTGTTACTGGCCGTCCTGAGTGTTCGGGTGGTTTTGCTGCTCGCTGCATTGTGGGCCTGGTGAAGTCTCCATACCAGAAGAACGTTCACTTCTCTGGTTATGTTTTCACTTCCAGTTAGCTGCGATATGTGAACGCTGTTATGATAGTTCTTGGCTCTAAACGTTACATACATGGCGGTTCAGGCTTTGAATAGAACAACTGACAAGGAACTGAGTTTGTAAGGAACACTGTTACATAATGCAAGAAAATTCTTTTAACCGTGCATACAAAAACATATAATGATTACTAGTGTAATGCGATGTCATGTGGTAATTGTTCGACTGCAGGTGGTTGCCATTCTCAACATATGAGCAGTTTGTGAGGCGGTAAATGGACCAACAATAAGCAATGTAACCTTGGCACTCATGTAATAACTCTATAAAGATATAGCAGTCATAACACAACTATATTATCAGGTGTGTATAACTTATCAACATCAGCTACATGTTTCGGCCACTGCTGCTGTGGCCATCTTCAGGTTGGATACAATTTTTTTTTCCAGAGAAGCTGTATAGATATAACACAGAACAATTATTAGTAGCATGTAGTTGATGTTGGTAAGTTATATACACCTGATAATATAGTTGTGTTATGACTGCTATATCCTTATGGAATTATTACCTTAGGTTCTAACAAACAACGGGGATGACGCACCTTGGACTTGGCATTCAGTTAACTGCACGTCTGTCGTACACACCAGCTACAGTTGATTGGTTCTGTAAACGCCCTCACTGTAGATACGTTAATTCAAACTGTTTTCAGTTAATGTTGTATTTGATTGCTTTGAAAATATGGAAATTTTTTAGATTTTTTTTTGTGTCGAGTAGGAAGCCTGTTCTGACCTTTTGTGATTACATTGTATTGGAATATGTTCCTGTCCTAACGTTCGGTAGAATGCTATAAGAAATATTCAGAATGGTCAAAAATTACTTTGTTTTAACGACTACACATCTGAGTATGTTGTTGCTGGACGTTCGCTTGCTCAAGAGAATACACCAGCAGGAAGCAGATCATTCAGGCGGACTGGAAACGCGTTATCTGCCCGGTAGCTACATTGCCATGTCGTCCCGCAGTGCCATAACGTAAGTGAAATCATCATTGCTTCCAGAACACGATTAATATACAGAGTTGTATACGTCTGTCCATTGGCCTAGTATAATTCGGTGATTCTGCTACCAATGAACACGTAATAGCAACAGTGACTTCGAGCAATTACGTGCATGTGTTAAAATGAACTGGGGAGTACGTTCCGTGAATACGACACGGCTATTGGCGTCACTAGTGAACGTGCTGTGTTAAAGACACTTTCCGTGCACCTTAGCGTACCGCTCTAGGTTCTGGCCTTCCAGTAATTCAGTTCGCCGCAGAGAACTTAACTATGGAGATTCTGGCCTACTGGAAAGTAACTCCGTGCAGACTGGTTCATAGTTTTGCCATTTCGAAGGATAGTAGTGACGTCATCTTTATGGATTAGAGAAGTGATGGACACTGGAGATGGAGTTGGAACGCTCCACCGAAACGCCGGGAACAGTTACCCGATCAGAAGATCGTTACAGCCCGAAATACTGAATGGTTATCAACATTGACGTGGGAATTTGGAATTTTGTCTACAGAGATTTAAGGTGTCTAGGACAGCGTCAAGTGGTGGACTCTTTTGTTGTTGGTGGTTGGCGTTTGGGTTCCTGAAAAGAAAGGGATTTTTCGACCAGTCAGATAACCCTCAGCTCTGTAACATATTATAGGCTATTACTCCGTAACAACTGGTCGGCTTGTTGGTCGTCCTTTACAAAGTAAAAAAGACCGTCATATGTGGAGACCACGTCCGTCTCTGAACTAGTATCAGCGACTGAACAGTTCATCGGATTTTTATGAGTTGTATTCTCGGAGTTTATTTTAGAGCAGAAAAGACTACAATGGTATGGCCACGTCAAAAGGATGCCAGAGGAGAGAATACTAAAATTAATTACGGATTGGATACCATGGGAGAGAAGGAAAAGAAGACGACCAAGAAAAACCTGGATGGAAGGAGTACAATCAGCCATGACAACAAAAAATTTTGAACCAGATCAATGGAGAAACAGAGAGCAATGGCGTTTGGTTTCCGGAAGACGGCAACAGCTGTTAAAAAACCGGACAGACAGACAGACATAGATAGATAGACAGACAGACAGACAGACAGATAGATAGATAGACAGAGAGACGGACGGACGGTTGGATGGATAGATAGATAGATAATGTAGGAGTTCTTTACATAATGTTGTCTTGCACGCTTGAGTGTCGTGAAAATAGACTAAGTAAAAGTCGTACTTTACATGCGGGCGGAAGTGAATTTCCGCCGTACTTTCGGCAATTGGTTACAGGTTTTAGCGGAAATCTGTAAAGAAGACACCCACGTAATGTTGCCGAGCAACTGAAAGTTTCGTGAAAATCGATACAGCGAAGGTCATACTCTACCTAAGGATGTTATTGCAATTGTCACCATATTTTACTACAATATTCTTCTGATTTGGGTAAAATTCACTATTGGAGATGGTGCTTTGTGGCCAAAAACTACCCTTGCCGAAAGTTTTATGTGGGGTGATGTACTGTCGTGATGCAAACTGTTTGTGTCGCCAACGACGAAGGGTCTAACCCGACGACCCTGCCATCGCGATAGATGTTCAAAGAAGAAACGGCAGGTGTTTTAGAACCACAACTTTGAATGATCTTCGGGGGGGGGGGGGGAATTGTTTCAAATTTGGATATGTAGTATCTGGATTGGAATTATGCTGTTTTCTTTTAGGTATTCTGTTTTACTTGCATATCGGGAGATTTCTGGAGGTCTTTCCTACTAAAATAAGTGACAAGTTTTGCATTTAAATTGCGTTTCCAAATTATATTTCAGAAGCGCCTTCATACTCCACTGTGTCATTTGAATATGGGATTTATTCTGGCTGGCAGTGACGCAAGTTGTCAAACCAGTGGAGTGTAAATTATACATCCTGCAGTCTCAAGTCATATCTCTACGTAGACCATTGTTCGGGTCGTTGTAGTCACACAGCGGATCTGTTAGGTTTTGTCTGCTGGGCGTGAAAGTAAAGGTAAAGTGAGCCCGTTACAGGCCCGGTGTGGCCCAGAGGTTGGGTAGAGGTATAGCTCTACTCTTCCATGACCGCGGCACTAGAAGGGGGTGAGTGGTCAGCCGCACGCCCCGGCCGCACTTTACTCCCGGGAAAGACCCGGTACCCATTTTACATGAGGCTGGGTGGGCCTCAGGGCCGGTCTGGACGGGCGGAAAATTTCGTCACACCGGGATTCGATCCCGGACCGTCCAGCCCGTAGTAAGTCGCTATACCGACTAAACTACCGGGCCCACGCCGAGCTTAAAGTAATTGAAGATAAACAGGCGCGAAGACATCGGCGTGATATGTTTAGATGGAGTGCATAGACAAGTTCAGCTACTTGAAATATTTCGTAACCACTCAACTCTATTTGTAGATCTTGAGTTGGGTCATTCCTCCCAATTGCGCGTAGTGTGGGGGTTTTCCTGGGGCTCAAACAGGCGCGAGCTGTTTAAAGAGGCAGAAGTTCACGAAGTGGTTTGTTTGTCGTTTCTATACGTTCATCGTTAGTTGACAATGCCTCGGACGTCCATTGGTCGCTGTCCAGGAATTTACTAGCCTGTGAAGACAAGGGACTGCTTGTATGTCGTTATTCAGGTTTAAATTTGGTCTTGGGGAAGGAAGATAAATGTTGGCTGTGTACGTTTAGCTGTGTTTCGAGTTAACCGAGCGAGACCAAAAGTTTCCGGCCAAACACTACGCTCGGTCTGTGGTCATTACAATTACAATTACCCGTGCTTCATGGAATGCAGTTCAAAATAAAGATGCGGTCATACTTTCACTGGTCACAGTGGAATAAGAAAATTAGCGGCAGTGACGTCATGTGTCTAGTACATAGTTCGTTTCGGGTCAGAATGCAACCTAACAATGCACCACGTTATCAAGGACTTGATATTTGACAGCTGTTGGGGTCTCCAACATGCTAGTGGTATACTGAAATTGGCCTTCTGACTTTCAAATTAGCGTGTACTAAACATAACTTGCTGTGAGATATGAAGCCCTTGACAGTGACTGTACCATGTCGAGCTAAATGAGTCAAAAGTAAAATACGATTTGGGTTTTATTTGGTTGTAACATTTGGTTATTTAGCCCTTTGAGGGTGAACGTAATTTAAAGAACAAGTTCGTACCGCGCAGTAAACTTTCCACCTCGGTTATAGAAACCATCAGTTAGGCTGTACAGGACAAGAGTCGCTGTTTGGTCTGAAATGCATACAAATCACATGAGTGCACTTTGTGGGCAGAATGAAGAAGTGTTTTCTGTTAATCCTGGCGGTACGTAAAGTGACGGCCAGGCTTTAAAAGTTTGATCAACAGCATAAAGGTATGCCCTTGAAGTTCATGTCACTTGTCTTGACTCTCGTCGCTTGCTGTGTGCAATGTAATGTTACTGCACGGAATGACGGCGATACCGTGGCATGTGGCCGCTTACGGTATGAAGAAGGCTTCTTGTTAGCAGCGACCTTCGGTGTTAGAAGTAATTATCATTAGGCCGTTCTGTATTGTTACCTACTTTATGTTTGAGAAGTGCTGGCGAGTGGAATGATGGTGGTGGTGGTGGTGGTGGTGGTGGTGGTGGTGGTGGTGGTGGTGGTGGTCAGATGGCAGCAGACCGTTAGATGAATTGCGCGTACAGAATCGCCAAGTCAAGGTCGTTTAACGGGCTTCTTGTGTTTATTGTTCAATATCATTGTTGCTTGGAATGTCTCATGATCGTACATTTACGAAGATGTTGTGACAGAGAGTTAATGAACAACTAGAAGTTGAATATGATTTTTTTTCTTATATGAAGCGTTGTTGGCTATCGATTATTGTTACCGATGTATAACGCACCTTATGTTACCCATCTCGAATTTTGCTTTACAAGAATCTGAAAATCAGTTTATTCACCAATTTATTCCAAAAATTGCCATGAACAAAACATTTTATTTCAGTGTTTCGTGGGGGGTTTTCACAGTTCTTTGTCAGGCAGCTTTATATTACTCTGGAACGACTGTGGAATTTATATGACGCAAAGGGGCAGCTGGGGTGGGGGTGGGGGGTGCGAGTGACGGCTGTGGGCAGAGAGTGCAAGGGACAAAATATTTTAAATCAAAACTCTTGGTTGTGTGCGCTTAACTAATTTTAAATTACTGAACCAAGTAAAATGAAACCCAATACATGATTGTGATTTTTGTAAAGTTCATAATTTCTGTCAGGGGCGGCCACTGCTGTTGCACAACCCGTGCACCGAGACACCTGGCGACGCCACTGATGTAATTGGTTAATTTTAAGTAATCAACAGTTAGTCTGTTTAATTCCGCAGTTCAGAGTCGTTCGATAACTAGGCGAAGCTGATAGATAACTGCTTCTTGTATTAAATACGCGGGGTTCTCCTGCAGGATGTCTTTGTCAGTCAGTGCAGGAAGCCGGCCGCCAGCGACAGGTGTAATTATGGCTGCCTTGACTTGCGCCCACTGTCTCACTCCGGATGCCGACACAGGTGAAGTGCGTGGATCGTGCTTGGCTGGTAAATGACGGACAACTGGCTGGAGATGCCCCTTCCCGGGCCGCAGTTACGTTCTCGATAGAACCGTTGCAATGCTCATGTCAATCGGCAGATAAACTGAATGTTGTGTGCGGCCAGCACACCGTGTGTGCAGGTCGAGTCCAGTCTTGAGATCCACGCCATTGACGTCAGCAGTGACTAGAAAGGAAGAGCCGGGATAGCGTTATGTGTGGTGTTTAGGCTATGGACCGGGCTATCGGGTGGTTCGAATCTCGGATGGGGCAGGAGAACTTGCCCTTCTCCAAATCGCCCAGACCGGTTCTGGGGTCCACCCAACCTCCTGTTTAGTAGTTATCTGGGTTCTTTCCCGGGGTAGAGTGGCGGGGGCGTGATATTGACCACTCACCTCTAGGTTCGAAGCTAAGAATGAGTGGAGCTCTACCTCTACTCCCCCTATACTTCTTCATGGAATGGACAGGGTGAACTTTGCCTTTTTTTTTTTACCTGACTGAAAACTGTTACTTTTATTGTTTATTTGACGACACTATCAATGACACAGCCCATACAGTGTGGAATGGTAGGATAATTAACGAACTGAAAGCGATGTGAAAGGAAGCGGGTGACCCAATTTAAGGCCCAGTTCCGACATTTTCGTTGATGGGCCGAGGCACATAGTGAAAATCCTTAGTCAGGATATTTGGCGCCTCGGCCGAGTTCAGGTCAAAGGAAGCCTCCGAATATGCCAGAATAATTGCGGCTTTGACCGACCTTACTCGGTAGCTGGACAAGTGTATTAATTTTGGGAACATTAACAGTGTTGCGTCTCTACCGTTTGTCTATGAAATGAAACGGTTTTGAGCTGTAGATGCCTGTAGGTCTTCATATCAGAAGGAAGGTTCTTCTGATGTTCATTGGACCGTGCATCATTGTGATAATTGAAGAGTGAAAAACCAACTAGATGCCACTTGTTATTTTATTGTACTTCTTATAGGCTCAACATGTTTCGGGCACTACTATGCCCATCATCGGGAGCTCGCGTCTATAATGTTGATTACCACATTGGTCGTT
>Ga0131853_10015011_pt1:0-12500 | contig 14175 bp, 6 predicted proteins | sample TergutLab28metaG_FD_92764 | JGI IMG/M metagenome (GOLD analysis project Ga0131853, IMG submission 92764) | Labiotermes labralis P1 segment gut microbial communities from Petit-Saut dam, French Guiana - Lab288 P1 (version 2) (version 2) | ecosystem: Host-associated > Arthropoda: Insects >... | reverse complement strand
AATTACACAGTCAATTAGGCGTCAGGTATAGAGATTTATTGTAATTTTCTACGTGCGGCCTGCGAACCAGCACGCTATAACTGTGTGAACCTTTGTCGTACAACGGTTGGAAGCTCGCGCATTACCAGACGAACTGTAAGTGAAAACGTGTCCTTTATCTACCAGCGTTTGAGCACCTTCCACTGTATGTGTCTCTACACAAAACCAACTGGAACGAAACTCAATTCGTGTCCGGCAAATTCTCGTAATTGTAAAGGAAGTGACTCTGTACCTTTTGTTTAATTCCGTTTGTCTAGCGGAAAATTAAAGAGGCCGCTGTCCGAGTCATAAATTAATTTTTGGACTTACTGTTAACTGCAAATCAACTGGAGTAACAGAATGTCATATACAGGTTAAAGATGACAATTGCGTTTTGTGAGACAGAATATCTATTGAATGTTTCGAAAATATGTTTGTGTACCCGTATTTTTTAAACAATAATGCTTTATTTGTAGGCTTTTTATGCATGGTTCCATCTAGCATGCTTCTTGGTATTTACTAATAATTTCCCTATGAGAGAAACTTAACGATTTACAATGAAGACAAATGGACTCACTTTTACAAAACAATTTGTTATCGTTATTGTGAATATCTGCATTGCAATATCAGGATTGTAATTTGACATAGACCATCAACTCTCTCTCTCTCTCTCTCATACGCCATTGATTTTGGATGCTGAGATATATTAAAATACACGACGTTTCGATATTTCCGTATTCAGGTGATTTGTTTGTCTTTTGATATTTCTGCTTGTTATTTTTCATAATAATATTAAAATATTCTCTTGTATTTGAATCTCCCTGTTGATGGCACAGAAGGGCCGAAATATGTAGAAGGAAGTGATATTTAATTACGGGTATAATGTATGTCTCGACTCAGACTCTAACAGAAATGAGCACCAGGAGCATTTCGTGGGGGTAAAGGCAGCCAGTGCGTAAGGCTGACAAGCTTACCACCATCCTGTGCCGTTGTCATGAAATATGGGAACCTTAACTTCCTGGAACCCTCTGGGTTACTCCAGGCCTGTAATGGGACTGATTTACCTTTACTATTTATTCTTCAAGTATTTAGCAATTACGTCTCAGTTGATTGCGTTTTGTAGCATCGCATCATGCAAAGAATGTGTACAAATGAACTGGAATGGACGTGAGAAGAAGCGGCAGCTTCAAATTTAAAGGGCCCACAATTGTATACACTATGGGATCCCAAAGTGGGCAAAGCATCTGGTAACGAAAATGTTGTATGGGCCTGAAAATGACTAACTTTTAGTCGAAACATGTAGCCTTGCTTAAGAATAAAAAAGATTGTGCTGACGTATACTGTGTAACGTTAATTGAATTGCAAGCACATCGTGATGCCTTCATTGAGAGAACATTTTTATAATGTATGCCAATCATCTGCAAGTGCATTTCTGGACTTATATCTGTGATTATAAATGGAACAGTCGGGCAGCCTTTAACGTTACCTTTACCGCGGTGTTTGGTGGCATTTATCGGTGTTCGTCTAAATTTTACGCCCACCAAATCAACCGAATCTCCACTGGCCAGCCATTGTTACTGGTATGTTCCTAACGTAGAGTAATAAACTCCGTTCGTACATCGTTGCTAAATGACGTGCAGCTGAATTAATCATAAACTGAACCCGGATGGACCTGATGAGAATTTCAGCTATCAAAAAAGGCGCCGCACTTTGCTCGATGGCGTGGAAGTTTGTATGAAACAGACGACTTTGTGCGAAGTTTCACGGTGAAACATTGGACAACAGGGGGCTGTTTTGTTCGTTCCATCTGCCAGAATGAAGAGGAACTCGCGCGAACAACCATGGAACATTGCCTTCTTTGTAAACAGAATTGCACACCAGTGAGCTATCCAGCTGCAATATCATAAATAGCTTAGTCCTATTATCGAGCTGTTCATTACAAAGGTGGAATAACAATAAACAGGGCGGCTGGTGGTCTGGTGTGGGGACAGCTGTGCATGGTCCAGACATTTATGTTGTCGACATCTTTAGATCAGATATTTCTATATTTACTGCTAATTTATTTCATTGTTTTCATAGCTTGCGTTAAATTGCATTACGTTTTTGGGAAGTTTTGTCATTCGTGCTGAAGCTGATTACGAATTAAAAAGTGATAGAAATTGCTGCTGATAATGCTTTTTCTGATCCGTTGATTGCATAATTTGCACAGAGCCCATTAAATGGGCGTATTTCGCAATAACCGTACTGAATTAATCATGAATTTGAGTTGAAACTCAGTAAACCGAGAAAGGTTGCTGGAGCAAAACGTTTCTGACATGCGTGGGGCATGTTTCGACTCTTGGTCGGGACACTGTCTGCTTTCATTAAGGTTTCTTCATTCTTTTTCCCTATGCCTGCAGGAAAATGGTGGAGTATTACCGTATACTAGGTCATTCCGCTTTCGTGCACTTCCTTCTAATTTCTTGTTACACGCTAACATGCTACTATCAAATGCAATTAAGATACGGTCTTTGGTCATTGATTATCAAAAGCGCGTACGTAACTTGAGGCAGATAAGTAAGCAAATACATACACGTATCCGCAAACATATTGAATACAAATACGGAAATATCATAAGAAGCTCCTTGGAAAAGAGTTACTGTTCAGCTGGCGTGTGGCCACAAATCTGCCGGTTCTGATCCACCTGAATCCACTCCCATATAAAAGAAGTAGTCTATTTCCGTTTTGTATATTACTGTGCGTATGTGTATATATATATATATATATATATATATATACATATGTAAGCACATACCTAGACGCACGCACAAACTCAACAGAAGCGCTTACGCTGTCGCTAGTAAGACGTAAACAGTAAGGAAGCTGAGTAGATAAATCTTCGAATGTATTCATCAGTTATTAGTCCCAGCCATGTTTTTAATGCCTAGGTAGACGTCGGAGAGCAAGTCTTGAGTTGTAGTGTGTATACATGATATGTAACGGCAGTAAGTGTGTTTTATACGTAAGTCATGCACTTGTATGTTACAGAAATGTATGGCTCCGTAGCAGCACATTAGAACAGGTGCGATTTTCCGTGAGGATAAAAGTGTAATATTCTTTTTTGACTTGTGAATTTAAACAATATTTTCTAAGCTCTGTATCAGTGCTGCTTGTACGTGCTTGTACTGCCGCATATTCTCTACTGTCTTTTTCTTGAAATGTACAATATGGTACCTCAAACACCAAATTTTATTTGTATTGTGAATGCATTAGTTTTCTTACCTGAAGCATATACTGATGTATTTCGTCTAAGCTTTATTGCTTTCCAAGTAAGAAGGACTGCTGAGCTGCAAATATTCCTCACAAGTTTCTTTGAATTCTTCATGCGCCACCACTTTAAGAGAAGATTTACAGTTTGCTTGAATTTCTTAAGACTCTGTAATCGTGTTTTGTGGAATTCTAAGAGAAAAGATCCAAACCGCTGCGTATTTCTCAGTTGATAATGTTCAGTACTTCAGTGTGAGAATGTGAAAAATGTTTCCAGAAAAGAGAGTGTGCTACTTTATGAAAATGGAAGTCTGAAACGGAATGCAAAGTGGCGGGAAGTAAAAAGAAATATTTGGAATGCTGGGACACTCAATATTTATGTTCCAGATGGTCTGTGTTGACTTGTATGTTGGCATCTTTAAATAAGCTAGGAATTAAGCTTAATATGTTCTGACAAATATTCCGTCTTTAAATCCGCTGCTTACAGAGAATTTTCTTAAAGGGTAATTGAAAGTCTTATCATGTTAATGTTAAATTTATTAATCTTAGACACGCCCAAAAGCTCTACCATTTTAAAACTTGGCACTCATATATTTGAGGCTTCTCTGTATCTTTCTGTGCGGTGATTTGTAAAAGCATTTGTGTTTTTTCTCCAAGACCGTCTTTACAGTGCCCATTAGATAGACACGTTTCTGACCAGCGTGTGTGCCTAGCCACATAACCGCAGAGCGTGGCGTTGTTTATAAATGTCACTAAGCTTCATAAAATTGCTACTGTGAATGGAGGAATTGGTAATTGCGCTTCTCCTAGCCGCAGTCTTCTTTGATTACTACTACTACTACTACTACTACTACTACTACTACTACTACTACTACTACTTTGTAAAGCATGGCGGCTTTACAATTCCTTATTCTTGTATGAAGTGTACAGGATTCGAACCATGTTTTAGTATCATTTCGGCTGTATCTATTTAATGTATGTAGGCGATTGGCCAGCTAAAGCATGCATTAAAAGGTCCATGCTGATTTCCGAATCTGTTTATCATCAGTTTGAATGTTACAAAACTTAATCAGTTACAGTGGTTAGAATGTGGCCATTCAGTATATAAATAACGAAAAGTGTGGCTTAATTAAACCTTCTGAGAGGACATTCACTGAATTTGAATTTTACTGAAATATGTGGGATTATGACGTTTTGCCGTAAAAAAATTAAAACAGCAAGAAATAAATTTGAGGTAATTATTATGCTGTGCCAGTGACGTATGTGAGAAACCGTTGTGGCTTATACGCAATTATCCGATAAAGCGTTCAAGTGTAAATGAATTTTAGTGACCGCGCGAAATAAAAACCAACAGATTTCAATTAAAAATGTTGTAATTAACTCATCGGTGTTTACCGACCGAGCTGTGTCAGGCCGTACAGCTTCTGAATTAGGAAGTCTCTCGTTTGAATCTCAGGAGGGACACCGTCTGTATTACCTCCGCCCCTCCTGGTGCTCTTAGTTTCTCTAGACGTGTTTGTAGCGGTAGTAGGCCTAATGAATGGTCTGCAGTTGCATCCTTCACATTTCTTGCTCTTTATCCTTTACCGTCTTCTGATTATTCTACGTTATCTCGGCTACTCTTTTGTACTAACAGTGTTGTAAGATGAATAACATTGACATTACCACTCTACTTATCTAATTACGTCCAAATACGCGTTTACTTTATGAATATGAGGACAATCCCTCATTCAACTGAGGACTTTAAGAAAGTATTTATCAAAATAATTCTCCGGATAGTTCCAGATTTGTCATGTTGGTATTTGAAAGTCATGAAAAACATAGTTAAGTCGTCATGATTTAACTAAATAAGAGGTATGGTCAGCAGGTTATTTGTTAGGCCAGTCTTTACATGGGCCATCCCCGTTGTGTTAGATACAATTTTAAATGAAGATAAACAAGTCAGACACAACTACAGCATGCATTATTTATTTACAAGGTGTAGCTTAGAAGCGACTACAGACTACGTGTTTCGGCTCTCTTCACTAGGTCATCATTCTTTATCGAGGAAACTATACAATATATTATATGACACAATATGTGAAATTATATTATTATTATTATTCAACAAGATCTATAGACAAATACGAGATCTCGTTGAAAAATAATAATAATAATAATTTAATTTCACATATTGTATCATATCATATATTGTATAGTTTCCTCGATAAAACTTACGACCTAATGATGGCCTAGTGAAGAGAGCAGAAACATGTAGTCACTTCTAAACTACACATTGTAAATAAATAATACATGCTGTAGTTGTGTCTGACTTATTCATCTTCATTTAAAATTATTGGGCCAGTGTTTAAAGAGACACTAAACTTATGTGATCTTTGGGGTTTTACCGCGTTGAAGATCATACATACTGTATTCGTCTGGGCTACACAACTTCATGGTCTGCCGGGTTCTTATGAGTGTTTCGAGCAATATATTTCCTTCGCCTTTTGGGTTGAAAGAGGTTACTTCTCTCGTGAAGGTAGAAACGTTAGTATGCACCTACCAGACTACACGGTGTAATAATGGAGAAGACCGTAATAGAAAACAGTGCACACACGTTAACTGTAGAGTGGTCCATGAGTAAGTCATGAAGGCGTGTGGGTGAGTGGTGTGATGTTCCACCCATTCTGGGCCTCGGCAGAGTCCGCGTACCGCCTGAATAGAAAGCTGGTTGGGCCTGAGAGCCGGTATGGACCTTGTGGAGAAGAAAAATATCGGGTCTTCTATGCCGGAAATCCAACCGTGATTTCTCGACTATACATCCCTTAGGCTTGTCTGTATACTGACTACACTACCACAAAATTCACAGGAAACGTAACGTATGTGTAAAACATCGTTGAATTCGGGCTAATGTGACGTGGTTTTAAGAAAATACTGGAAAACTGTAAGATTTTGTGCCTGTATTATGGCTTGCTAGCTTGTGTTAGCCCTTAATAGCAGCTATGTCCGGTTTACACGCGGCCAGTCTCGTAATAATGGCTGAAGGCTAACACATGACGTGACTAACTGCCGAGTTTGTTAAAGGTTAAATGTTATTCCGTGTAATAGGATACTTCTTTAGTATCGGCAAGTCGTGTGTTTGTTATTTATGGCATATTTTCTACTCTTAGTAGCTCACACTATAATCCTAGTGTTGCATGTTATCATTATTTTGAAAGTGAATTGGAACTGGTGTGCAAGAAATTATCGCAGCCAAATTTCAGGTACTGTCCCAGTATGTTTCTTGTCAGACACCATAAACCTGCGTCAGATTAGCTGGTGTTGCGGCCGAAGTTCGAATCATTGAAGTCTGTAAGAAGAGTGTCAGGCGCGTTACCGCTTTCGCAGTTCTGCACGGTAGAATTTATGTGATCTGCACACGAGTTCCAGAATAATACAGAATATTCACCAACTTCAAAACAATAGCCCGGCTTTCGACATTATTATTAACTTCAATACAGTGTGTACCTTCATACACATGTCTTTCAGTCTGGTTGAAGTTTCGTTGCACCCGATCACTGGTCACCAGTTTCTCAGCCCAAAGTATGCGCTTTCGTAATCCCCCTGTGTCTCTGTCAGGTAACTGTCGTTGATTTCGTAACTTTCGTTAGAATATTCTTCGTTGTGATACCATTTGGCCTTTTAGGTGGATACCAAATTTTGCGGAACACTGATATACATGTATAAGACTTTACGATGTCACTACCCACAATACAACATTCACTGATACGAAAAAGTGAAAACTTGTGTAATAACGGCGCTTTGAATAATACAACATTCTTTATTCCGTTCGTACCAGTAGTTAGTCTAGTATAATTCTAGACATTTATGTCAGTTAATACTCTTTGTATGTTTTAAATTTCATCACAGATTAATAAGAGTTATCTCTCTGTATGTTCTGAGGAAGTACGCATAACAGTGCTACTGTTACTGAATGTCGCAGAATATTAAATCCTTGTTAGAAAGTACCAGCGTTTGACAACCGTTGTCTGTGTTTACTTTTCTCGCAAATTCAATTTTAACACCATTTTCACCTCGTACCACAAAAAACACCAACCTGGTATATCGTTATCCTAATGGCCTTATAGTAATGATAATATATGTATTTTAATATATTTTACGAAGGAAAAGCTGATAATCAAATCTCTCATCAGGAATTACAAGACGATGGTTAGTTATTAAGCTGCTAACCAGGCCAGTGCTAAAGAAAATCGATAGTCAGGAGGCACATCTGGCGCTCCATCCAATCTCCAAAAAATATTGCACCACAGCTAAAATTTATTTTATGTGCTTGTTCTCAGAGATAGGGGGCGACCGAGTAACTGGGACACGACTATATTTACATTATACGAACGGACTTGATATTAGATGTGGAGGAAAAAAAAGTGGGATTAAATTTCACTTATACGTTCCGTCTCATGAGTAAGTTCAAATTTTGTTTATAAAAGCTATTTTTTTTGGCTTGGAATGATCGAATTTAATCGCATGACGTGCGCCTTTGCTGGATAGAACGGTATTCATGACTCATTATTCAGAAACATCCAGCAAGAAGAACCACAACTGTAGTAACTTTGTCTGAGAGAATACCGGACTTGACAGGCTTTTGGGAGGCGCTTGGTTCGAATTTCCATCCTCGTATCGAATTTGTTGACTAAGATTTTTCGCGTTTCTGACTTGCTTAGACAAACTATCGGCCATATGCAGGAGTGTAGAGCACAGTTCGAAGACCACACCTGTGCTTTACTACTTCATATACATTTCGACTTTCAAATATATAATAGCAAGATCATTATTATTTCATTTATGTTTTGATATTATACTTAAATGGGTTGCTGAGGAAAATATCTGAGCCTAAGAGGAGCGAGATAATAGGCGAAAGGAGGAAGTTGCACATTGAGAAGCTTCATGATCTGTACTTCTCACCTATATTATCCAAGTGATCAAATCAAGAAAAATGAGATGGGCGGAGTATGTGGCACGTGTGGGACTGAGGGGAGGTACAAACTTGGCTTTGGTCAGCAAACGAAAGAAATGAGACACTTCGAAAACTTAGTCGCCGATGGGAGTAAAATATTTAAGAGGATATTAAAGAAATTCGCTAGGAAAGTGTGAACTGGACTGATGTGGCTCAGGATAGGGACAGTCGGCCGGCTGTTATGAAGACGGTAATGACACTACCATTTGCATAAAATTATGGGAAATGTGTCAATAATTGTCCAACAAGATGCAGCAATATACAGTTTAAATATATCTGTAAACTGCTGTACATGTTCCGGATGGTATCTCCACCCATCATCAGGAGCTCGTATCATTGTATCTACAGTATCTTGCATTAGTAAAACCGGTACTGCTACCTGTCGTCCAGTCACGTTCACGACAGACTGAAGTAACGATCGCAATAATGCCAGATACTGCAGGTACAGTGATATGAGTTCCTGATGATGGGTGGAAATATCATCCGAAACATGTAGAGCGGTTTGCAGATAGAAATAAACTGTATATTGTTGCATCTTGTTGGACAATTATTGACACACATTACGCAATGCGTGGACCATTGAACATAAAATTCTGGGAAGTTCTTGAATAACCTAGGAATTTTGAGCTTTTCATGAAGTACTCTGGTGCTTAGAGCTTGATACTTGTTTGGTTAGTTAGGTTATACTTAAATATGGATTTTGTGTGCCGGCTAAAACATTATGGTTTTCATGTTCATAATGGTTGACTTGTAAGTACATTGTCAAACAAAATGTATAGATGTGGTGATGTACTTTTGTCTTTACAAACTTTCACGTAACTATCTCCATTATTTCGATAGTTGTCTCCTTCAAACCGAATCCTAAATAAAATATTCATATGGCCGCTTCCCTCGTCTTTCGACCTGTACAAAAGCTGTCACCTTTAAAGTGTTGCATATTGTGCAAAGTTTGTCATCTTGTGTAACTTCGCGACCTTGCAGTAAATGACGCTACATTCGCTCCTACCTCAAAAGTTCGCGCGATCGCTGTTTCTTTATTACTGATTGTAATCAATTAAGAAGTACCGCGTTTGAATGTTATACAATGGCATATTATTAATATACCTTGCACGAAACTCGGCCGAATAGTTTTAGTGCTGAAAAGGGTGACCTACAGACAAAACACATTCCTCAGTGATAGTATGGGGCAACTTCTTTTCCTCTTTTGGCAAGCAATGTAAGAGGATAACGTGTTATGTATATTTATGCATAATTACCCTGTTGTATTTCACAAATGTTTTTCATCTAACATAAGCCTAGCTCACCTCTGCTTTAACAGGTGCCATCGACGTTTCATTATTACGGTCACCAGGATTTTACGATACTAAATTATGTTGCACACGTGCTACATCGGAGTATAAATTAACACGTGCCTACGTCTTCATTATTAGTACTGAAACCTAGTCAGTTGTAACACACCATTGAACTGCGGCATGTCATAGATCGATATATCGATAGGAAGACCGAGGTCACTTCCACTTCTCTGGTCGCTTCAGTCCTTGCATGTTCGAACTAATTTTCATTCGCTAGGTGAACATATTTCGTATAATTACTGACAGAAGTGTACGACCATTTTAGTGCTCTCAGCAGCTCTGCTACCTTTCACACTTACAGTATGTCAACAGTACTACATGCAATTTGTAAACAACCGAGATACAGATGATTCGGTTCTTCTGGTGTGACGCCGTGTCGCTGGATTAGTGTCGCCCGACATTTCAAAGGAACGAAGTGGCTTCATGTTCAGTGAGGGGTAAAAAAGGATGTCAAGACACTAGCTTCCTTTTAAATATGGGAGACACTAACCCAACAACGCGGCATGCCATCCAATAAGAACTAAATCCTTTACAATACGGCTGTGAGATCCTCAAATCTCACAACTGGGTAGGAGGTGCGATAATATCAAAAACGTAAACACCATTAGAGCTTCGTAGCCATACGAATTGAGTGTACTGGCTAAATCCTGCAGTGGTATTGGTCTGTGGTAGATTTTTTTTATCAGAGACATGATGGACCAGTCAGCGATTCTATGTCAGTCTTTTGAAACTTTGACATTATTAAAGAAGTTAGTTTCTCTTGTCTATTGGCTGTTACAAGTCACGTCACAAAATAACCACCGCAGTATTAATATGATTATATTAAGCTCTTGAATGTTTACTTCCTTATGTTGAAATCCATTCTGTAGTTTGCTGCAGATGGTCAGAGGAGTCAAAAACTGTACAGGGAGGAAATGAATGTTTCAACTCCATGCAGATCGATTGTAACAGGAAAGGAGTTAAGTTCAAGAAAACTATTCCGTGCATATTTGATACAAATCTGTCGGTTTTAACCATCAACCTGCGTACTCATGATTGGAAATAAATATTCTGATATTTTTATCCCAAGATGAAATTCAGTTACGTCATAAGAATATTTATTGTTTTCTAACCATAACTGTTCTTCACTTGTTGTCATTCGTGTATTCCTATCAAATGATGATGTTAGTTACCCCTTGAAGGCCCAGTGTAGCTTCTGATACTGCAAGAGTTTGTTAGGGGCGCCCTGTGGACCTGATTTCTCTTTGTAAGCAAAGAGAGTTTCGAGCACTTTTCGGAGTATTCTGTCCAAACTAAATTGAATGAGACCCAGTTACTGCTAATTAAGTGTTCCTGTGCTTTGTGTAGCAGTCAGGTTCAAACCACTGTGTACGGTCATAATAACGCGACCTTCATATGTCCCTGCAGACTGCAGAACTTAAGCAACGATTGTAACTTACACGGCTGAAGGCTGCTTGCCAACTCTCGGGACTCCAGTCTCCTTATCTTGCAACACGTTTAAACATGTATCTCCTGCCGTGTTTGTGTTTCTGGGTTTGTGTTACGGCAGTTTAACACTGCAAGTTATGTTCAATAAATTAGCTGTTCTTAAACTGTGCTGCAAGGAAGAAAAGGGCCCGCATATACCTTGTCCAACTTCAGAGTTTACTTCGCAGAATTATTCCGTAAGTGACTTTAATTTCTGAAGAGATATATCAAGTTATATTAATTCTGCAGTGCACTTAATTGGTACTGATGTTAGTAAACTTTTTTAATGAAATAATGTGAAATGCCAACTTGATGCAACAAGGTAATTTTATTCATGTATTCTTAGCTCGAGATATTTCGGGTACATACGCCCATCATCAGGAGCATTAGATGTTGAGTTGCAGCATATGGTTTTCTGCACCGAGTTTTTGGATGGGTGGTGGTCTTGAGAGCCGCTGCGTAGGGCGTGTGTGAAGTGCGGATGGTGTACGGCACCATCCGCACCTCCGCAACCATATGCTGCAACTCATCATCGAATGCTCCTGATGATGGGCATATGTACCCGAAATATCTCGAGCTAAGAATACATGAATAAAATTACCTTGTTTCATCAAGTTGACATTTCACATTATTTCATGATGAAGATGCACGGTCAAAAAAAACCTCAAATATTTTTTTAATATTTTGTTGACCGTGCATCCCTGTATAATCTTTTTCAAATGAAGCCAACTAGGTTCACACTATTTCTTAGTATATTTATTTCAAATTCTCTACATATTTCGGGCACCTATGTGCCCATTATCAGAAGAACTTACTGTATCTAAGCTACACTGGTATTTTTCGTTCTGTATGGGTGGCTGTATGGGCTGCAGACCAGACAGCCACCCATACAGAACGAAAAATACCAGTGTCGTATAGGTACAGTAAGTTCTTCTGATAATGGGAATATAGTTGCCCGAAACATGTAGAGAAGTTGAAATAAATATACTAAGAAGTAGTGTGCACCTAGTTGGCTTCATTTGAAGAAGGTTAGTAAAATATGTTTGTGAAAGCGCCTACATATTAATGGTTCAATAAATTAATGAAAGAAATTTATGGTCCGCAGACCCAGAAAGTAAAAATAATTTCACATAACTATACCTGATACTATGTCTCAGTGTCTTCAATTATGCCTTCCTTTTATTCTCCATTAACGTGAATGCATAATAATGCGTCACATGTAATGTGTGGCTTGTATGTGCTTGTGGACCCCCACCTTCTATCAAACTCGAAAAGGTCACGCAGCAAACATTATCTGAAAAACACGGCATAAAATCAGTCGTTTCTAAGGCCATGATTGCAGCTGGAACCGGCATACCGGAAAACTATCTTCACAGTGTTTTCCCTTTTAAATGCGAAGTCACGTTTATTCTAAATTCAGCCAG
>Ga0131853_10015009_pt1 | contig 14176 bp, 2 predicted proteins | sample TergutLab28metaG_FD_92764 | JGI IMG/M metagenome (GOLD analysis project Ga0131853, IMG submission 92764) | Labiotermes labralis P1 segment gut microbial communities from Petit-Saut dam, French Guiana - Lab288 P1 (version 2) (version 2) | ecosystem: Host-associated > Arthropoda: Insects >... | reverse complement strand
TCACGGGTCCCCCCTTCTTCCCCCCCACAGCATTTTCAAAAAAATTTTCTCCTACCCCGAATTACAAACCATAATAAAAAAATTTTTTTAAAAAAAAAAAAAAAAAAAAAAAAAAACACACACACACACACAGATAAATTCATTCAAGAGTGAAAGCATAAACATTAAGTAAACTTTGCACTGAACTGTATTCGCTTCGAATACATGTTGTAAATAAGATTCAAGCTCTTAAAATTATTTACTCCGTGTAGTTTGAATCAATATTTTCATTTAATGTACCAACTAAATGCACATACAATACTTAATATTACAGTCATTTCACTCCAGTGTGTTTCGGCATGACAATGACGTTTTCAGTGGGTGCATACCGAGGCTGAAACCATTTATAATAAAATGGATTACATCTCTGAAATTCATAACCTTCAGTACAGTCTGCTGTTAGTGCCACTTAGTATGTGAATCAAATACGTGAATTTTCTAATGTATTTTAGGCATTATGTATTGGTCATATTATAATACATTTCAGTTTAACATATTTAAAATATACAAAATTTAATTAGCGACAAGTCCCTGAGTCATGGCAGTATATATATATTCAAATATCTACTGCAGTCCTCTATCAAGTTCGGGCCGTGTCCCATTCTGACAAACTGTGTGGTGCGTGTAAGGGCATTTGTAAACAGGTTACATATTGTTACTTGAAGCATAAACAACGCCCGCAAATAAATCGAATGTGTATGTTGTTGTTAAGCGACATCTCTAACAGTATGTCTGTGCCAATAAACTGCAAACACATCACGGAACTTATTTCATGTAAGAAGTTACAGTAATATCAACAGCCGGTAACTAATTATGTGGGGATGCTTAGCTGAAGAAAATGCCCATAGGAGTCTGTGGTGTAATCTGATATGTGAATCCTTAGTAGAATTTACTCAGTACGTTTGATGACAAGGATGATCCATGTTGGCAGGACATGGAGGGGTCTGATGTCTCTGGCTTGTTAGCGATGGCACTTGTGGACATTCAGAATTTTGGCAAAAATTCGAACGGGATACGACGTTTGTAAGACATGAGCTTTCACGGCGGTGAAGAAGCATACTGTGGTCTTCTGGGGTATGACTCGGTGCAGTCTGGTGTTGCAATGTTTTAGGTACCTACCTACCTACCCACCCACACATCCACCCACCTACCTACCTACCTACCAGAACGCACTGTGGCTGAGGAATGCCATATGAGCAGAAATATGTCAGGGGCGTTACCTCTGTTCAATATGCAGGTATTCTGAACAACGGCGACCTGTAGCTAGGTGCAAAGTACCGATAGAGCTCACTGACTGTCCCTTCCGCATTATCAGAATCTGCTAATTAATGATTCCTCTAATTTACCCTGGACTACTGAAGTGATTCTACGCTCTGCATGAAGATTTTGTTCTTACCCATACACAACACATCTTATAAACCCTAGAAAGACCATTCAGTACATGCTGCATAGCGTAAAATGGCTGTTTATTGTAAGAATTATTCGGAACGCATATATACGCTCTGTGGGCAATATGCAGAGATTTTTAGAGTGAATCATGGTGCTGTATAATATGAACGCCTCGCTTTGGCGCGTAGTGTATGTAGGCGGTAAGGGGGAGGGGATGTAATTATACGCATGCGTAATATACTGTCACTGAACAGTATTCCTTTGTCTCGGACATCATTTATGTTTAATTTCGTAACCACAGAGTGCAGGTAAGTGGACTGGCGTTATTGGATACAGCGTCGCATATAGTTCCTCCCGCCTCGCCCCACCATCATTGCTGACATAATGTGACGTGTCCATAATACTTACTACTATCCTTTGAAGTACAGATCATCTAGTCTTTGAAGGGTAAACTATATGTACTAGCTAGAGTCACCTATTCAATAACAGTGAGTTGAAACTTAGGTGTGATATTGGGTCCTACCTGCTAAATGGCCAGAAGTGGTGTTAAGGGTGTCGAACGTAGGGTTCTGTTAGCGGTTAATGACACTTTGAAATTAATTTAATTTCTATTTAAGAATTCTCTTCCTACCTCACAGAAAACACCCCGTTCACTTTACGAATATAAGCTCTGTTTAGAAAAACAGTCGCAGTTTATCTCGATAAGTATATGGAACACGGGAAGACGTGTTGGGCAATCCAACCCGATAGTATTTTATCTTACAGAATCAGGCTTTTTTTTTTAAGAAATTAAGGGAAGATCTATGAATTTGCAGACCTGTCGGAGCTGTGGCTACCGGAGCTCTTTCTCTGGCGGTAGAGCGGTCGGGGCATGAGGGTGACCACTCACCTCCACTTAGTGCAGAGCTAAAGAATGAGCCGGGTTACACCTCTAATCTCCCTACACGCCTTCATGACCTGCACAGGATCACTCTGACCAGCTGGCGAAGTGCAGTGCTCGTAATGGCAGTCGGGGTGTTACGTCTAACAGCGACGGATTTTTAAGGATCAAAGTCTTTCACCCAGCCTTTTACTTGTGCTGCTCTGATGAAACGCGAACGCGAATGTCATTCATAACCGGCAACTGTTATTTAAACGTTGTAATTGAACTATTTGTCGACCGCAGAAGAAGTCTGTTAATTGGCATTTACTGTAAAATTTTAAATCTCTTTTTACTGTAGCTCTCCATATAATTATAAAATTAGTAACAGTACTCTCTATGCAAGTACAAACACAAGTTAGGCGGAAAATTTGGAGCACATATTTCGACGTTTATCATTCCTGATTCGTAATTAGCCGATCCTCGACTCGAACCTCAGATATTCTGACAAGCCCCTTCCACGGGGTTTCAGTTCACAGAAGTAAATAACTGAAGTCTGTGTTTTCAGAGGCCGATGTGTTCCGATCCAGCGGTTATTATCTTCGGATATAGGTACGTTGCTTAGTATATATCGATGCAATGTAACTTAAGGAATGTTCTCCCAGTGTGTGGCATGTACGGCCTTCAGCATCCTCTATAATGATGTGTATTTTTAGACACGTTTGGAAAGTTTCGAAAAGTGACCATTTGCTTCTTCATATCTGTCCTCCCATCTGTCCACGTGAAAAAACTCGGCTCCATCTGGAAGGATTTTAGTGGAATTTTATATTGACGACTTCTTACAAATACGTCGGGAAAACTGAAGTTGTTTAAAATCGAACAATTATATCACACGCTTTACATGAAGACAAAACGTACGTTTTTGACATCACGTCGAACACTTCCTGGGAAGAGAAAACACTCAGATACATGTTTCAGGGAAAGTCAAAACATACATTTCATGTCAAATGCTTTTTTTCTTTCTAGAAAATTATGCAATTTATGGTATTGTTGCGAAAAATACGGCAGAGTCAGACAGGCCATCGAACATGGTGTGGTGCAGGAAAGATGCAATATGCTGCCGGATAATTGTCGAAAGTGCATAGATACACGTGCATTTCCTATATTGTTAACTTGCACGTAAGGTTTTGTGTATAGCGAGTTTAGTTCGACGACTTGAAGGAAGACACGCTTGAATGGCAAGACACTATTACGGTGGATTTCAAAGAAATTCGCCGTGACTGGGCGAACTGGATTCGTGTGTCGCGTGACAGGATCGAATGGAAGGATTTTATACAAATGGGTACGGTCTGTATCGAGTTGGACGTTTGTTGGACAGCTGCGCGACAGTTAGATTCTCTAGACGGCATCAGTATTTCTTTCTTAGGAGGTAACTGGTCAAAAGTACACACTATATGAATATTATCTATATTTGAAATTTAACGAACAGTAACTAGTTTGCTGCAACAGAGGTTAAGTATCGTATAGGTGGCGGGTTCCATAAACTGACTACAGAGTGCAGGACAGTCTGCATTCGTCACGACATCTCGTTTGTTCATTGATCTAGGAGCAGCAGTATTGCGTCCGGGAGGTCAGGGGGGAAGGTTTGAAGGTGCCCAACGAAGCATCAGGTTACAGTCTTCGGTCTCAGTTTGACATCCTTGCAGGACAAAAATCGAGAACCACTCATTTTTAAACTCTCCGCAACTATTAGACATGTACCACAACCTGTAACAAACATTTAGAAATGTTGTAATATCGATCAAAATAGTTTTTTTTCCCAGAAACTAGGTCAGACATTTTTATTTATGGTCGCTCTTGTCATTTTTTTAAATGGTTTATTGCTCTTGTTAGTTTAGAATTAAAAAATTAGAGGGTGATTTTTCTAGGAAGGAAAAAGTAATTATGGCTGAAACAGCCACGTTTGTGCCACATGTTTACAGATTTTCAGTTTATTCTTGTGTCTTATTACAAATCAGATTAATTTTTATTAATTGTTTTAGAAAAGTTATTTCAGGATGAAGTTGCGTAGTGTATAATAATGAAGGGAAGAATGTAATTAGAGAACGATGAATAAACTAATAATCTAACTTATTTTCCGAACAACTAATTAATTAAATAAGCTAAAATTGACTCATAAAAACTACATATCAATGTGTACGAGCTGAAACTATTTCCATGACATTTAAAGAGGGTAGAGCTTAGTTAGAGAAACACCTTAATGAGACCATACATATTTTAATCGCTCTCATTTTGTATTAATTGGAAGATATATGAATATAATTATTGTGAGGCTGTATGTAATTATTCCTCAAGGGTTCTGGGTTTGATTGCAAGCCCAAAAGTCTGTTACGAATATAAAGCAAGGTAAGCAAGTATGTGTAATGACACTGTGGTAGGTTGACATAATATTTATGCCTTTTCGGCTATCCTAATAGCCTGATACCATTTCACTCGAAGATAAAACTTTTATGGCGATTTAATTTCGCAGACAACAATAATACAAATATAGGTCTGCATGTAAAGTGTCCAATATTTTTGTCCGATTTTAAACAAGTTTGAATTTTCCCGACAGATTTTCATTACAGTGTCCAGTATCGAATTTCACGTAAATCAGTCCAGTGTGAGCAACTGTGATTCACGCGAACAGACGTGGCGAAATTAACAGGCGTCTTTTGAGACTATTCGAACGCACCTGAAAATGAGTTACGCGTTTAACGATCTATTTTCAAGTCTTTGTGCGTTTTTAATGCGCACATATAACGCGTAATTTGTATCTTGCAAATCTTTGTTTTCGCTAGTCAGTGGCGTTCCGTTCTGCGTCACCAAAACGCGTCTCGGGCCCATAAATCGTCACTGGACATCAGTTGCCCTGTTATCGCAGAGCATGAATTATGTTGAATGTATTTGTGTTTGGGTGTTGTAAGCATCTATATTCCTGCAAGCACGTGTTTTGAAGCAATGGACTTTTAATTACACATACGGGTGGTCCTAAAAAGAATGGTTGGGTTTCGAAAACTTGTATTTGAAAAATGATGAAGACTTTCAAGAAGTAAAGCCAAAAACTATAAGAATAAGGTAAAATGTTCGTGACGCAACTCAATAAATTTCCACTTGCGCATCGTCAGTGGCTGTACTCTGTCCAATCCGTCTCCCACTACTTGCCTTACACGCTGTAGCATACTTTATCTCTTGATACCCTCTCAAAGATTTCCTGGATTATTTCTTCCAAACGAGCCAGATTTCGAAATTTTACCATGTAAACATAATCCTCTACAGTTACCATAGGAAGAAATCAAGCTATGTCAAATCGGTGCTCCTGGGTGGCGATGGAATCGATCCTTCTCTGACAATATTTCTTCCAGAAAGTGACACATTAAGTATGAAAATGTTGGCTGCCGTCCGTGCAACTGTTCCAGAGTGAGAGGATCTAAATGTACAATAATATATTTGATGGCTCTTGCTTATATCGAGATGCAGCCTCCCCAAACCACACCATTCTTTCTCTGACATTCTGTATTTTTACGTATGCTAGAGTCGCATTTTGCTGACCCAACACTTTACTCGGTCTGTGATTTCTTATATTTCGCACGCACGAAGAATGTAATAATTTTCGGAAATAGACAGTGAAACTTCCACACATTCATCTCTGTAATAAAATCTGTATCCCTCTTGGAATAGACTCATTAATTTCTGAATAGTCTCTAGTGGAATATTATATCACTCTTCATGAAGAACAACTTCTAGTTGCTTGAGAGATGATGGAGGGAATCTGCTTCTCACCCTATTCCTTAAAACCGACCACAGTGGTTCGATGATATTTAAGTATGGCAATTGTGCTGGCCAGGGAAATGTTAAAGTGCATCTTCATGCCCCTGAAACCAAGACTGAACACTTTCGGCTGTGTATATGGGCGAATTGTCATATTGAAAAATTGTGTTATTGTTAGGAAAACAACGTCTGGACCCATAAATATAAACCTGGCCTGATGTTGGGGACAACGTGAAGGACGACTCTTCTGACCATTTTAGGTATTTCCAATCATTGGACGTCCAGGTTTATCACACCGTCTTTTTCACCTGTTAGCTTTGTTTTCAGTAATCGGAGGTTTGGCAGTTGCAGTTCTACAGTAGATGTTGGATATGTAAAGCTCTCATCGGACTGTTTTTATGGAAACTGAGGCATCAAGATGAATATTCAGTTCTGCTGTCACCTTTACTACAGCAATTCTATGACTTTTAGACACGATCCTCTTCAATGTATGGCGATCCCTTTCATTTAGTTTTGGTTTTCGGCCACTACTCCACTTAGCTGATGATTGATGTCTTTCATTGATTTGTGTATCGTCATAAACTTGGAAACTGCTGCTCTGGATACACCTAATAGAGTGGTCGTTTTGGTTACAGATGCTGCAGCTCAATGCGTACCAACAATTTGTCCTGTTTGAAAAACTGACAAGTCTCCCATTTTGCAGTACGTTCGTATGAACTGTTGACTGAACACAGTTTGTAATGCATTGACACTGGCACTACGCAGCGTAAACAAGCAAAAGAATAACGAAATATATTCACAAATAATGTTCTTCCAATGCAACAAACACAATGAGTTTTATTCCTATATTATCCATAGTTTCCATTATTTTATATGTCCCCTGTATGTTGAACCACATTCGTCATACAACTTTTCGGAAGATGGATTTTTTCCATCAGCAGGTTAAAGTACCTAACCTACCGTACTGATTATTTAGCTGCAGCTGTATTGCTTGGAATAAAACAATTAGTTTATTCCGTCAAGAACAGAACAGTAATATACGATACTGATATCTTACTATGGCAAAAAAAGTATTACTTGAACTTCACGCGAAAGGAAAGAAAAACGTTCGTGTAAACATATATCCAGAAATGAGGGGTTTTTTAGTTTAAATGAAAGATTACATTTCATGATAAATATCTTAACTATGTCATATTTTACCTACAGCCGACATAATAATTTACAACACATGTTTCCAAATTAATAACTGTTCAGATCTAATTGTTTATTAAGTCAAAGTTCGTTTACAAATGCTGAAAATGTCCCCCACCTGAATCAATGGACGCATGCCTACACCTGATTATGGACTGACGCACCCTTTCAATGGTCCCGGTGCGATTGTGGATAGTTTGACATGCATCCAACATGCGTTGGTGAAATGGCTTTTCATTTTCAATTGGATATGAATTACCAGACCGATACAAATCTAAAGGACCGATCTCGGACGAAAGCGAGGGCTGTACCTCGAAAACCGTTTTCGCACACACACACAATGATACGATTATTTTCCCTTGTTTTGATGTGGGGAACTCACTGCTGCATTTGCACGAGCGTTTAGACAGGCCTACATCTTATAGATGCAAACACAGAGATAAGCTATTTATAGCCAACACAACATAATCGATTTTATACCGTTTACGTGCAAATTGAAGCAGACCCAACTTTCGAAACATTTTGTATTTTAAACAAACAAGATTCTTCAAACCAGCGTTCCAACCCTAGGCCCGCAGGGTTGTGTTTTGCGTCCTGGGGCCACATTTATAAGTTACATTATAATGACCTGCTTTAGAAATGGCACAGTAATTAGGCGGTTGTGTATGCCGCTTATTTTGATTTTTATACGTGACAACCGCGAACAAGCCCCCAGTAACGGCTGTTGGAAGTACTAGGACATCCCCATGTTCAAAAGTCCTGTATTTGTGAAGTTACTCTACCTTCAAATATGACGCTGTTACAGAACTTGACTGGCCCTACCGTACATCAAGAAGTTTTGAAAAAGCTTTATAAAGACGATTAAAATTGTCTTCCCTACGTTTTAGTTAACAGCAGATTTTATTTCGATTATAGTCAGAGACAGCGCGTTTTCTAAAAAATACGAACAGATCAGTGGAAGGCGTGTCCAGTCTCCTATCCAGTGGGTATTCTAGTCTTTCATTAGACTTAAAATGACCGGATCGTGAAGCTGGATGCTTAGCTGTAGGTAGTATCGAGGTTAGGAGTATGTGGTCTTATCTTTCACTGTTCCCTACGTTGTCTCTGCATTGACGTTTAGGCAGAGAGACAGTTTTAGGTTTGTCTTCAATTAAACCTTAAGAATAGTGTGGGATGAGGGCCCCGTAATCCGCACGTACTGTTGGAGTTCAATGTGATGTCGTGTTGTTTGGTAATTTGTTACCAACCTTCGCCAAACCCAATCTTTCCTTATATGATGCAACCAGTTCTTCCAACGAACTTAGGCAAACTGGTCTTCTTGTTTCACCCTAAAGATATAGGTACCAAATTCCACCGAAGCGTCGTTAAATTACAAACAAGGCTGTAAACTTCACCAGTAACGCTGTGAAATTTTCAGAGCACACAGTTTCCATGTTATCAACAAGGATTTCAGAGCAGAATTTGCAAACTCACTTTCCTGCTACAAGGGATTTGGATGCCGGTGTTACGATGTGGGCATTTCGTAATGACGAACTGTTCGAAAACCGTTTCATATAGTCGTTTCCATTAGGACAGCACGGAATCACGTTTTCTTTCCTCAGGAAAGCAGAAAAAGCCTGTAGGTGCATTAATCGATCGGTGCAGGTGTGGGCCTGCCATTAAAGATTCCGCAATGAAAGACGGAAGGTCATTGAACCGCAGGGTTTTTAGATTTAGTGCACAATAACCTGCTGTCTGAACTGCTGGTCGATGACAGCTCCATTAGTTAAAGTGCCAGCAAATACAGAGTAGTGAAGAAATAAGCTCATGGACTGTAATATACACCTTCAACTGGATTTGAAATTTGTAGTCTAAACGCTTACTTTATATTGGAAATTTCAAAACACATTTAGGTATATTATATCAAAAAACCAGCAAAATGTAATAGGGTTTTTTTTAGACAATTATGAGGATTCCTATTCTCTGAGATATGAGGCTGTATCTTTTGGTGAATTGCCCCCGACGTTTCGATGGAGCCTTTATTTCCAAGGGTCAAGGAGTCTTGTACCCCTTCTACTGATTAATCCTGAGATGCTGAAAATACGGTCCTCCGAAATTTCGAGAACTCTTCATTCAGCCATACAGCGTCACATCACAGAAGATTTGAATCACAATAAACACCGCTGTGATCATTTGATAAGCTTGGAACTGTGTGCGAGTTGTATTGGTGAAACGAGTTGACGACCGCGAATGACAACATAGGATACGCTGGGCATAAAATGATTAGGTGCAGTTTACAGACAGAGTTCTTTGGACAGAACTGTGTCGTCCATTTGGTGGTTGGATTGCCTAGTGTTCTGAGCATTCAGTTGTACAAATGAGGCCCAGTATTATCCAAATTAGTTTGGTAAATATAGAACCGTCGATTGTTACTGACTGGCCAAATGACTAAGTAAGTAACTAAATAATTAACTTCATGGAGAGGAGTCCTTGTCCAGAAGCTCTAGTTTCTCAGTTAGTCAAGAAATTCGTAGCATTTTATTGAACTCTGAGTTTTATTACTTTTTTTCACAAGAGAATGCCACTTGTCTGTTTCTGGAGCCAGATGAATCCAGCCCACGTCCTTCCTTCCTGTTCATATAAGATCCATTTTAGTATCCTTCTACCTAAATGTCTTTCAAGTGGCATATTCTTCAGTCCACCTCGCCCCCCCCCACAAAAGACCTGTATTAATTTTTCTTTTCCCACATATGTGCCAAATTCCTCGCCTATTTCATCGCCATTGATTTGTTCACCAAAGGGTTTCTAACCATGAAGCGCCTAAGTGGGAACAGGAATCCAAATTTCCACAAGACACTCTACTTTATGCTGCAAAGTTTACATTTTGATGTGCATTGAATATCACTGATTTTGTGAAACCAGTGTTACTAGGGGACGTTGTGCACTAGAAACGTCATGGAACATTCAGTTTTTGCAAGGGATGGCTTTTGGTCTCAAGGATATGTTTTATCAACAAGCTGGAGTACGGCCACAGAAACTGATACTGCTCTTGAGTTTGGAACTATCATTTCCATGAACGAGTGCTTGGAAATGGCGACCATGATTGATTTGAAGATCGAGTTGAGGCTGTCTTAAAAATCGTTCCCATAGCGGTCGCCTTCAGTAAGCGTCGTCACTGAAGTACAGGTGCGGATATTTCGAGGCGGACAGGACAGTACAGTTTTCCTGTGCGCATTTTCCGTGTTGTTCAGGTGCACAGTACTCATACAGTGCCCTTCTTTTAGCACTGTCCTGACACTGCTGCTACTAAAAAGGGATGTCCCGGCGGACGCAGGCTTCCTATGCGACCAGGCGGTAAACAAAAGCCCATCATGGTAGGTGGCCAGACTTATGGACTCGGTGATCTGCTGTGAAGACAAAAAATCTTTCGCGATCTGCCACAGTACATAATGAATTAACATTAGTTCAACTAGGCAAAGAAATTTAAAATGGCACAGTAGTATCAAACTTACAAAAGTACAATTTTTTCAAACTAAAAAAATTTACCATGTTAAAAGACGTTTTATTTAATCTTCCTATTGCGAAGTTCATGCATGACACTGCATATCTTGCGATAACTTGCTGAGAGAGAGTTCATAGTTACTTAGGCAAAAATGAAGGCAGCATTTTAAATGTTGATTGGTCAGACGGCTCTGGAGTCATGATTTAATTACCTTCACTTGGGAGAAGGCTTCTTCGCAGAGGTAGGTTGATCCACAAAATACTGCCAAACGGAGAGTTACTTGTCGTACTGGGGTAGCAATTACATTTTGACAGAGACCAAAATGCGTTCGCGATCACCTGGGAATCGCGACCGACCGTTTAGCCACCTTTGCCCTGTACAAATACGTCAGTGGAAGATAGATTGAAGAGGTGTAGCACAGCTTCTAACCTTCAAGTCGATGGCTGTGGATTTACTTTTGTAATATATTTCTGTACGTGAAGAACTTACGCAAACCGTAAAGTTACCAGTCACTGCGTGAAGATTTTAGTTTGCGAGAATTTAGGTTCTGGTAGCGGCGTTGATGAGGCGCTGTTCAGACTGGCACGCGGTTATCGAAGTTTCGGGGGAACTTGCTGCTTCCATTTTCAGGGCCCAAGAGGTCCACATCTGATTTTAAGTTTGAGTTACTGCTCTAAATATTGTACGTTGTATTTGTAAGATGTTTATGACACAGCGTGCTGTTTGCAGAGCTCAGTAGATGTGCACGGCTCTACAGCATGTTTGTACAGGTTATTAAGTTCAGTTGGCCATGTTTTTTTCAGAGTGGGTCAGTACTGTTGTAATTGGTAGCTTTCGCAGGACTGATAGCTCCTTCTTAGAATACAATGTAATGACGTGATATTTCAGAGCTGAGTCGTGTGGTAAGAAGATCAGACTGATAAAGTTGCCTCATGTAGACGCCGCCTTGCTTTGGATAGCACTAGTGAAAATAGCCTTATACACTTCCTGCGTACCAGACAATGCGCCAGAACCTCCCCTCCCCTCCACAACACCTTCCCCTCCCCAACCGGTTTACCAAATTTTTCTAAGAATTCTTAAAGCTTCGGTATTTTATACCTGATTTAAATAAACAATACTTTGTAAACAGCAGTGATTTAAAGAGACGCAACTTTAGCGAACAGTTTCACATTTCAGCTGGTAGATCAGTTGTGACTGTATTAAAGATTAGACTGCGTTGTCTAGGGCGTGGGTCTGCGGCTGTTCGCTAGCTGGCGTTGCGGTTTCGAATCCCGCAAGGGGCATGTTTGTCTGTCTCTTGTGAATGCCGTGTGTTTTCAGGTAGGGTCCTCTGCGTCGGGCTGCTAACTTGTTCAGAGGAGTCCTACCGAGGGTGGTATGTCTGAATGTGAACGCGAAGTCACGTAATGGGAGGCCGTGACCCGGAATCGGGTCGAAGCGCCACAAAAAAAAATCTGATGGTATTAATGAAACAAAAATGCTCGAACTGTAGAATAAATACATGAACAACAAATTGCTTTTAACTAGTGTGTAACAAGTCAGCTGATTTAATGGTGTAACTTGTGTATGTTGAGTAATTTACAGTAACATGAATTGTTGTCACTGAAGATGACCCATCAAGACCGAGACTTTGAATCACACCGATAAAAATCGGTTTGCACCAAATTGTTTTCTAACGTTACTGTGTTGGTGTTTAATCGGTTGTAATTTAAGGATTTTGAGCTAACGGGATATCACGCCGCGACGTTGGGTACAGCGTTTCCGACGTTCGAACGAATGCAGCCCTTTCATCTTCAAGGATAAAGACATCTCTGACGACGACAGCGCTACGTGCTATCGAAACGCCGGGATAAATAAGTCGACGGATTTTCACATCCAAGAAATCCTGAATCTTCAACTAAAGCTCTGTGAGGATAACAAAACACTTCTGCGACTTGTAATAAATACTCGTTGACAGTACAAGATTTAGAAGCGGTAGCTAAAACCAACAAGTACCCATAAGTGCATGAATGAAAATGTATTACAAACGTAGTTTACCATGGCTCTAATTCACATTCTTTGGCTTATGTGTATTTGATGGTTTTAGTTGTCATACCTAACTGCTCAATGCATGTTTATGGATAATTTAAAATAGTATAAGATTTATTCCTTTTAATTGTGACACACCATTGGTAAAATAACTACCAGTCTGTTGTACTGACAAATACAGGCTTTCGTAACAGTCATTTTACCGACACTAAATGTAGGTAAACAAAAGTTTTGTGGCAGTTTGCGAGTAAGTACTCAGGAGATGTGAAATGTGCATTGAACAAGGAGGAAAACAAGTTGAACAGTTTCTTTGGCTCCTCAATATCGCCTTTTCGGGTAGCAGACTTAAAGTTAACTACATTTTCCTTGGAACGTGAATACAGTCTCGGTAAAAGGATGTTAAATACACCCTGCATAATGTATAATTTTTTGCTGTTTAACCACCTTATTTCAGGTGCAAATGTTATGACTTCTTCGAATAACAGGGAAATATCCATACACACGGAGTAGTTTAAAGGATTTATACGGATTTAATAGTGGCCTTTTTAAAGGGGTTTTTAGCGCGTTTTTCTAGAGAAAGAGAGGACAACTGTGAAGTATATGGTAATGATAGCCTTTGACTCGCTGAAATTTGAATTGCGTGTCTCCTGAATACCGTTACACAATCCTGTCGACCGTATTGATGTGTCTAATGGTGTTATTTGACGCATCCCCAGTTCAGAAATAGGACAAGATAGATAGGATCTGTATGTGTAACGTAACATTGAGGGACAATCGGATGTTTGCAGTGCAGACCGTTGTGAGATGGCCATACCATTTCGTTCACTGGGGCAGAAGGGCACACTTCTTAGTGCTGTTTATTACTATAGAGTCCTGTTATTAAGTGTTGTTAATATTATTAGGACCTGTTACTATATTTGTTCGAACAACTAATTTCTTACAATACGTCAGCTTTTTTTGCGAGTGTTAGATTTATCGGTCATACCTAACCTCAAAATTACAGGCCGTAATTTCTGACTAAAAAATAGTATTCTTTCAACGATCTGTATATACATTCTAATGTATGTACTTGCACCGGTGTCTTACTTAATCATGTTTCAGGCAAATCGCTTGAAGAAGATATCGGTAGCTGAAAAAGTATGTGACATAACAACACGGAGATTACGTTATTGGATTATTATGTCACATTACAACTGGTCTTATCAGTAAAGCATGTTGTGTAATTATAGTCAATTATAACACATACTTACGTAGGTTATTCGGGAAGTAAGTACCGTCTGCGCATATCTCTCGCGCATCCTCGAGACTGTCACTTTGCGCATGTGCAGTGACTTCCTCTATCAATTGAGAAGCCACAGACGCCATTTCGTGAAATTCGT
>Ga0131853_10015008_pt1 | contig 14176 bp, 11 predicted proteins | sample TergutLab28metaG_FD_92764 | JGI IMG/M metagenome (GOLD analysis project Ga0131853, IMG submission 92764) | Labiotermes labralis P1 segment gut microbial communities from Petit-Saut dam, French Guiana - Lab288 P1 (version 2) (version 2) | ecosystem: Host-associated > Arthropoda: Insects >... | reverse complement strand
CTGCAACGGATATAACAACAGGTGAGTTCTTGAGAATTGACTTATTTCAGTATAACAAAATTTCACTACAACAAATTAATTTCTGAGGTCCCCAAAATTTCGTTATACTGGTATTCTACTGTATTTCACTGTGGATATTAGAAATTGGTGGTGGATTGGTAAACAATGGTAGAATTTCCTAAATGTGAAAAGGATTGTGCGCGTGCACGTGTGTGTGTGTGACAATGTTTCATGAATATTTATGTTAATTTTTGTTCTGATGCCTATACTGAATTTGTTGCAGCACTTGGTAGTCGTGTGGTGCAAGGGGATCGGAGAAATGTCAGTAATGTTGGTACAATTGTTGCACCTTCTGAGGGTAGGATGAGGTTAGAAGAGAGTCGCTTTTCAGACCAGTACAGCTCTTCACTTGAAGCAAACCTGACCCGGAATCTGACTGATTCTTCTGCTCGAATATCACCATCACCAGCAAGAAATACCCCCCTTCAAGGTTCACCTGCCAGAGGTTCACCTGTTCCTGTTCGTAATGTGCAACCTCACATCAACAAAATTCTGACCCCTCATCATTCACCATCATCCAGGACCACTCCACCACCAAAATCACGAAATGGAACTTCAAAAAATCCATTTGATGAAGCTGATTATGATGAAAGCAAAAATCCATTTGCTAATGAGGAATCCACAAATCCGTTCAGTGGAGATGATGATGATGATGATGACTATGATAAAAACTTGAATCCATTTGCAACATGATTGGTTTATATATATTCTAGTCACTGATATACAGTATTTGCCATATTGCTAGAACAACAGCTGGGACCATATCAGTAGTGTCTGCCGTCATGGATATGTACCGTCATGATTAAAATACTTTACATAAGTACTGTGTGAATTAGACTTGAAAGGAAGACACTTACTGGAGCAAGGCAGCTGAAAGGATAAAATGACGTGTTCTTGATCCATTGTGCTGTTTTAACTTAATTTGCATACAGGAGCTAAATATTGGTGTTTTCCTGTAGATGGCATAACTGCCAAGGCAGGATCACATTTGCTCCCAGAAGAAGGTAAACAAACATGGTCCAATACCTTCCTTTTCTAATTTTTATTGCCTGAAGGTGTAACTTCCAGTAGTATTTGTGCAGTTTTGTAGTCACATTTGTATGCTGCATCATATACAGATAAAGTTCCATACTAAACTTGATACACATTCACCTCTATGCCAACTTTGATGCATATGTTTACAACAGAATTACTGTTGTAATGTATGTGACCCCAGCCTCATGTAAATAATGGTATGTAATACATAATGTCCTGTGGAGAAGGGGGGGGGGGGAGGATTTTGTGTAGCAAGATACATTGGTTGCAAGCATGGAGAATACCAGTAATGGACAGGCAGGATATGATGGTAATGTGTGCTGTTATGCTGTTAGGTTGGAAACACTGTATAATCTTCATTGTTACTTCTCCCATGACCAGGGTGATTTATGTTAGCATGTCAACATTTCTGCTGTAGGCATTACAGACAGTTTGCTCCCCAGATTTTGAATACATGCTGAAAAGTCTCATTAACGTTGTTATAAGCAGACAGACATGGATAAGGTACCTCCATGGCAAGAGTGTACTTCCCTGGCTTCTTTGATTTGCTGCTTTGATTAGAACAATACCTTAGAGCCGAAGGAAAAGAACTTCAAATTATATTAAGTTCATGGATTGTGATTTTATATTGTTTCTATGATATGTAATTATATACATTTCAGTACTTTGGGTGAGAAAGCTGTAGTTCTGTTCACCTAAGTACTGAATTCAGTTCCATGTTAGAGCAACATTTAGTACGTAACTGTTTCAAGCCATGTGATCTAGCCATTCTGCTGTTATTGTTTGTTTGTTTGTTGTATTATGTACTATGTTTTAGAGTACATAGCAGAGGATTATTGGTAATATACTATATAGTAATGTACCAAAGTCACTGTAATGTTTTGGTTTGTCACAAAGTGTGAGGAAGAATGAGAGGCGATAAACATACAGCACAGTGCTGATGCCTTCTTGTAACATGAGCTGTATTATTTTTTGTCTATTTTCATTATATTCCATGGTGTATAGTACAGGCAAGTTCTTCAAGTACCACATTTCGTTTCTTAACTCGTGCATCTTCAGTTTTCATTGTGAAATTGGAAAAATATAAATCCAGGTACATTTAACACATTGCATTACTACATGTCAAACAGAACAAGAAAAAAAGAATAATGCCTCCAAAGGCAGAAAATACAAAATCTGAAGTGAGCAGATGGGAGAGCAAAGTAAGTGCACAGACTTGTATGTATTTTGTGAGGCTAGCTGAAATTGTACTCAGTCATATAATCTGAGGCTTGACCTTGCAGTCATTTGTAATAACGTGATGGTGTATTATTTCTTTTGGGTGATGCCCCAGCGTCTGAATGTTATGTGCCGATGTTTCTTCTTGTTCACATAACCAATGAGGATGGAACAGACAGGGTGTTCTGAAACATCGGCACATAAAATTCAGACACTGGGGCATCACCCAAAGGAAAGCATACACCATTCACAATCTGGTGAGAGTTTGAACTGAAGAACATATGATGTGTTGCATTTGATCAGTCCGTGGACAAGGTGCTATGTCATGCATGCGAATTTCATGGGTGTGGCATGAATATTTTGGTAATAAATACATGCTGAGTTCAAGTAAATAAAATAAACCCTACTCTTTGTTACCAATTAATCCCATATTGAATATACCCAGTTTTGAACAATATGTTTCTTTAACATTAACCAGCACATATTTCTAACAGAGATACACCATATGTTCTCAGCGGCGGAAGTGAGATGTTTAAATTAATTATTCTTTAGTTCAGCTCTGTGGCATAGGCAGGATTTGTGAGTTCCAACAGGAGCTTAACAAAGGGCCGTGTCACACACATGAACAGGACCACGTTTCTAAAATATTCATAAATACATTTTGTTTTCAAATAAAACTCTCTTTGTAAATCTTGTTTCTTATAATTACACACACAATGAATTTAATTTATCACAGTGAGGATAGTGGTCTATATTTAGCCTGTAAATATTGCAGAGACTGTTAAAATGCTAGTTTTCTGCGCCTGTCCAGACCGGCCCTGGGGCCCACCCAGCCTCCTGTACAATGGGTACCGGGTCTTTCCCGGGGGTTAAGAGCGGCCGGGGCGTGACGCTGACCCCTCACCCCCTTCTAGTGCTGTGGTCAAGAAAGAGTAGAGCTACACCTCTACTTCCCCTATGAGCCATATGGCCTGTACAAGGGAGCACTTTACCTTTTTTTATTCAAATATAGCAAAGAGATGGGTTAGGCATGTAGCAGATGAGAAATAAATGAACGTATGCCAACTTGGAAGGCCTGAAGGGATACTACTTGGGAGACCTGGGCATAGTTGGGAGAGTAATGTTATAGTGACTGTTAGGAAGTACGATGTGAACTCTGTGTATATCAACTTAATGGTAAATTTCAGTGGAGGCCTGTCTAGAAAGCAGGTGTCATAAAAGTTGGTCTGTTAGCTGTTTGACATGGAATCTGTGTATTGCCATGGGTCTGATTAAATTGCTTGTCCTTAGCTGCAGATAATGTGAACAGTCATATAAATGTTGTTTATTCAAATTTGACTGTGGGAATGGTTATATTAAAAATCTTGTAACGAAGATGTTTCATTCATTCATTCCATTGGTGTGTGCAGAATGCGATGATTCCTTGCCATTCTCGGGAGCTTCTTCCATTCCTCTCTGTTACATACTATTTCCTGCCACCCTTCACCAACTACTCTTCCATCCTCCCTCACCTCATCTTGCCATCCATTTCTTGGCCTACCTCTCAATCTTGTTGTTCCCAAATTCATATATAATACAATTTTGGTGTTTGGTCTCTGAAAATTTCCTAAATTAGAAGTACATACAACATCAGTAAAATTGCCAGATATTGTCCAGAAATGTGTTTTTGTTCATCCTTCATTGTGGGGAATTAAAAGTGAGATAAAACATTTTTGATACATTTTGTTTCAGTGTATGTGGACTTCCATTGCAAATTTGGCCCACATAATTGCCTTGCATTACAACTCATGATACACATAATATGTTAGAGTAGGTGCTGGAAATGACCTCCAACCCTCAGAGTTGCTTGATTTTGAAGGAACTGAAACACTGGCAAACCATATTCTAAATTTGCCTGGGACATTTTTCATACAGTTTCTTCCTGATATAGATTTCCACACTAAAAATCCACTTTATTAAACTGCACTACATTCTCATGACCAAAGGAGATGTATATTACACTGTGCTTCACATCTGTTACACATGACAGATTAAAATGGATTGTGTGATGAAGCTGATGCAGTGTACCACACACATGGCAATGGGACTCATGGTGAGTCATGCAGCTGGCTTTAAACTTGCCGTGCAGTATTAGCAATTTCTAGACAGAAACTTAAAACAGTACTTAATAATGTGTTCACCAGATGTAAGGTCATTGGTCTTCTTGTGTGTCTTCGTTCATTTTTCAGTTGAAGTGCTGTATGTTGTGTAGAAGTGACCAGGCAATGTCACTATATTACCTCTAATTCACAAATTGTCATATCAGTTGTAAAAATTTTAAAAAGTTTACATAAAGTCTGATAGATTTTCTTATAGACCTTAAGCACTGAATCTTTATTACAGTCCTCATTATTATATTGCATATTCTGTAACTGACTAACTTTAATTGGAAAAAAGTTCTTCTTGATAAGCTAGTAGCCACTCAGGTGGTCAGTTCCATAACTATTATTGAACCTGACAGTTTATTATTTTATTGACAAGGTCTTATGAATATTCTCTTTGCACAAGGTCTTATAAATAACATTTTTTACCCATTTCTCCAAAACTTGCTACATGACCCACCTCCTCCTTTATTTGATACACTGGCACAGTATGGTGAAGATTAAAGTATGAAATTTTCTGTGTCACTTTCTTCACTTTTGTACCATTTATGTTGCCCAGCACCCTTAACTCTGATTTTTTCTTTAATGAAAAATGCAGGTTTAAACAGCAGTTACAAAGTAATTATAATTAAATGATCAGTGTAACTTAGTGTTGCATGTACTATTCAGCAGATAGTCTTTCCGTTCTACAGTGTGTACATACGTACTCTGGTAAATTCCCTTATTGAGCAACACAGAAAAAATGTGAAAATATTGGCAGCTCATTTGTCTTCTTGGCATTTTTTCTTATGCACAATCTCATAATTTTGGCCTGGTAGGGAAGGTGCTCTGAAGTGCTTACATAACTAATGTGAAGAGATGACAGGGGAAAGAGATCCAGTTTCATAATTAATCTGATCCGTACCTAAGCTATTTTTATTTACAGTATGCCAGGTATGTGTGAAGTTCAAATATAGCCAATTGTCATCAGACTAATGACTTCCCAAATACTTTGAAAAGTATACAATGATTAGAAGGCCAAATATTTCAATGGCAATGAATGATAGAAAATATTTCCTTTTTCTTCCTTATATGAATTGCTTGAATGCTATTTTTTGTACACCTATTTTGATTCCCAGTGGGACACACGCGGACAGACATACATCTTGAGTTCACTTAATGTCATGTTATGTACTAGATCCCAATAGAAATAATTCACATGAATATAGCACTGAAATATTCCCCCAAAAAAATGTTTTAATATTTCTGGGTGGTGTTACATTACTCATATTTTATAAACAAACGACTACTACCCAAATCTAATTCTTACATGGATGTCATTGACAAATGAAAGGAAACTGTATTCTTATTTTTAACAACTAAACACAATGTAAATTAAACAAATACTGCATTCACAAACAACACTAAACTGTAAAGAATGCTTGAGAAGAAGGGTCTGCCTATTGTGCAGGTAAGCAATCCAGTACAAACCAAACGTACCAGTATTCCAATTGCTGCATGAATAAATCCTTTTGGCAGACATTGTACATAACTTCTCACTAGATAAATTGTGTAATATGTTAAAAAATTCACATTATATTTTATGTGTGTCAAGTACGGCCATATTAAGTTGGTTTTAAACAACTTTTTGATTCGTCGAATACTTCTATAGGAAGCTCATAGAAAGGTCATGCTTATTCCAAAAGATCAAGATCCACCAATGCTTTTAAGCATCAGGGCCTGAAATTCATAGTATAATACTGGTGATGTTGGTGTTTAAAATAACAAAAGATATTTTAACTTTTATGTTCCTGAATTGGTCCTTCATTCAATGTGTACCTCACATACTACATTAAAAAATGAACTATCAAAGTACACATATAGTTATTAGCAATGTCTTTGAAGTGTAAGTCGTGGCATTTGTCGATTGCAAGATGACAATCATGACTTTACACTATTCTGTATTATAGTTCTACTATAAATGTTTGAAAATGGATCAGAGTTGCAAGGTGTTATCTTGTATCAAAGCATGTATTTTGAGTTTCACTTAGATCTTAATGCCCCATTGGGATATAATGTATAATACGTATTCAGAGACAAGCTTACACCTTATGTTATTTATTATATGATGTATAATACAGCATCAAGCGCTATAAGAGGAACAGGAGAGTTGTGCGGTCGTACCGTGCAGTAGAGTCGACAGCATGACAAAATTACCAGCGAAACTAATATTTTGATTAAGAATGATTTTCTGCTCGCAAAAAATTTCAACATATTGAATCAACTAAAAGCAAACTGAATGGATGTGATTTTTATAAGTTCACCATATGCGCTGGGCGTAGCAATTGCTTGACCCTGAAGCCAAGAAACCTAATAACGCCACTGTACAGAATACATATTAACGTAACCTATGTTAGTTTCCCTCGTAAAATAACGACAGCTATATATAAGCTCTGTAGCCATCACCGTCATAAATGAACTGTGGCTATCACACAACCGATGCCCAAAACGCAGTGATAACCACGATATATGTTGATATCGAAGACACTGATCTCAAATCACGGATTAACTACAGAGCGTACTAATGGGAGCTAGTAGATCATATCATCGATGGTTATGCTTGTACTCTGAGAACAGGGATTTCGCGCCTTTGCATGTGATAAATAAAATCTAATCTTGTGATCTTATTTGTGTTTAAATAATGACTAGTGTATCAGAATACGAATTACTCCGCGATAAAAATATTAAAGAAAGGGAAGCTCTAGTAAGTACAGAACAGGTTAATTCGTCAAGCCAAATCTGAATCATGAAACATTTTAAGGAAACTATTGCCAACAGTTTTCGACATCGCTTTGCATCTTTTTCAAAGCGGGCATCAGGTTATTTCGGTTTAATTTTATCATTTGGAAGCAATATATCGTTGGTATAGGATGTCATAGTGCCCACCATTTTAATTTACATACACATCAGTTTCGTTAATCCGCCATACAGCCGCAGCGTCTATTGGATATGAAATAAGTCATTTAACATGAAACAAGATCACGTGCAATCAGTGGTCAGTATTCCAATTAGTTAAAACATACTTAATATACAATTAGTGATCAATTTTCCAACAATTAAAAACGAAAAAATTATAACTAAATTAACTGAATGTGCGGCGGTGTGGATTATATATGGACTAATGGAAAATGTACATCGGCTCTTAAAACTACAAAATACTTATGTAATACCCTACCTCAGTCAAATTCCACTCATTTTATGGATTTTCTTAAATAGATTTGTTGAAAGGCTGTAGAGTATCATTGTGTGCCTACCAAATTTCCTATAAGATAAGCCATAAGCTTTTCAGTCAATCAGCCTGCCAACCAGCACTACATAAAATCAGCAGTTGGAAAAGCATTGTTAAATCAACTGAAAATTAATTAATGTAGTATGAAGTAGAATTCTGAGTAAACTCAATTTGCCCTCATTCAAAACACCATTGAGTGTGACTGGACTGTCTCTCTCAATTCACTGTTTGCATTCTTCTTTGTAGCTCTTGATGGTTACTTGTTAACCAAAAACCAAAGAACATCTGTTCGGAAATAATAATTAACTTACAAATGTATTGTGTAATTTTGACATGTAGAGTGTAGCCACATCTGTGCTGAAGCTGTTTCAGCATACATTCCAGTTGCCATCTCCAGGGTGAATGACCCAGTAGCAGCATGGTGCCTAATGTGTAGGTCTCATAATGATAATTAGGATGGGGTGTGGAGTATGGTGCTATCCAGTAGGAACAGGCACTGATATTATGAAGCTACTGAGAAGGAAAACAGATGGACCAGATTTTACTCACTTTGTATGTGTTCCCCATGATTAAAGTGATGTGGCATTGACAATTCAGTGACTTGCATAATGATGTGGGAAGTAAGTGTGGATGTTTGCTTTAATTTTTAGTTTGTCATATATAATGCCATGTTTGGTCATGGTGGAGTGTTTTGCTGGCATGGATCATTAGTTGTTTAGCCTAGCATATGATGTATTCCAGTATTCCAGCACATATGATGGCAAGTGGCCAACATGCACTCTGCCACAGGTGCAGGGAACCTTGTAAAACCCATGGTTTCATGTTGGAGGCTACTTGTTGTTGATCACTAGGTTGCCATTATTTTGAATTGTTTGCCACCAAACCCAACACCTCCACTACTGCTGCCAGTGCAGGGACTGTGTATTGGGTCACCTCATCTTTCCAACTTACACTGAAGACGGTGACAAACACTTACACTGAAATGTTGGAAGACAACACATGAAATGGTTAAACCCTAGAACATTACATATTAATACAGGCCATGAAAACCTAAGGACTGTGTGTTTAATCCCATGTGTGTATTTCATCATTCACATTACTGCAGGTATAGGGTTTTAACCTCTTAAGAGCGCATCAGTCTCTGTGTTGCAGGTTGACAATTAAACTTCTGTTAGCTGATTTGGTTTGAAATTTTAAAGGTGTGGATTTCAAGGAGACTGTTGCTCATTGTTGTAACTATTTTTCAGTTGTTGTTTATAGCTTCTTGTGTTAAGTCCACTTAATATACACAACACACCCTGAATTTATTAAGGGTTCTGTTCTACAAACCTCTAACTCACCTCTTACATATTTATTACCCACAACATTCAGTAATAACATGTCAGTTGCGTGAATTTCTGAGGCAGTAGCAACACTAGTGACACTTATTCTAGGGCCATGAAAAGGATAAGTTTTTGTAGAATGTAAAATAACAATGACAGCCTTGCAAAAATTGTCCTCTGCTTTTGATTTGATGTTGAAGACTAATGAAATGTTGCAGCTAGACATGTGCACTCTGATATGGAGATAGATCATAAAGTACCTGCACATTATGTTTGAAATATTTTTTGCAAGTGAACAATGATAAATATATTGGCACTGCAGACTTTGAAGTTGTATCTGTTAAATTAGCACAGGCAAATGTAAGTCATAACTTATTCACAAAAATAAAATAAAGTGACACTAGTAACAATAATAAATGTGTAGCACTAGAAATCAGTGCAACAGGAAAGTACGCTTTATGAGTTTTCTGTTGTTCATTTTTTTTTCTGGTAGTTTTGTTCAAGAGTATAACAAAATGTGTATATGTTTGATAGGAAATATGTTAAGAGTTATTATAATCTGGGGCTGGGTGTACTGGGGACCAGGGGGTGCTTGTTGGTTCTGAGCTATACACTGTAACTGAGTCCATTATAATGAGGCATTCATTTATACAGTATGCAACTACTGTCTTGCTGAAGAATGTTGATAAGTGTAGTATAAGATGGATTACCTGGCACCTCTGGGGCTATAGAGTTGCTAGGTATGCCAGTTGTTTGGTCATTAGAACAACATACTTAATGTGCAAGTAGTGTACCTGGCAACCTCATGGACAGACCTAATCAGTTTGTCACTTGATAGCTCATCCTGTTTTCCTCACTGGACTTTATATTTCCTATGGATCGCTATTAATGCAGCATCATGTACATACAATCTAAAATACCAACAAGACACCAAGACACACACTTTGCTGTGAATATTTTAACTGCTTATATATGTAAATTTACCCTGTGAATGGTCTTTTGTGATCAACTTCTGCTTTTTGAACATACAGAATTGGTGCTGGTGGCTGTTTGTGTTTGGAATTATACAATATAATGGGCCTGTGTAAATTTTTGTTTAATAGAGATTTCTGGATCATTGAGTGCTAAATAAATGAGGTTTGACTGTAACTACTTGTTTATGAGTGGGGGCACACAGTGGCGCAGTTGATCGAGGCACTGCGTAACAATCCAGAAGGTCACAGGTTTGATTCCCTATAGCGCTACTGGAATTTTTATTGAAATAGTCCTTCCAGCTGGCCCTGGGATCAACTCAGCCTCCAACAGAATTGAGTACCAGGAATATTTCCTGGGGGGTAAAGGCGGCCGGTGTATAGGGCTGACCTTACCACCTTCATGTGCCAACTGTTTTGAAATCTGCATACCTCAACCTCCTGAAGCCTTCAAGGCCTGTACAGGGATTGCTTTGCTTTACTTGTTTATCAGTATTATTGTGCTTGCAGTTTTCCACTTTGTTGAAAGAGCTAAAAGAGATAAGTGAACCCCTCAGGAAGTCAGCACAATCCAGGGATACAAATTTCTCTCAGAGACGAACGACAGCAAAACAGTGGCATTCATATTCTGATATTTCCCCTACAGTCTGTAGACGACGCTCTGTTCGGATCAGGCGTTCAACACGACTTAAAGAGTAAGTTTGTGAAGTATATTTTTCAAATGGTATTTGAATTGACATGGCCCATTTTTCTGTTAGTACTTGTAACAACAGTGAACACTGCTGTACATACTTGACTGCTTAAAGGTCACAGAAGTATACACATCTATCATGCATAAGTTTAGAAATAAGCATATAGTTTTATAGCTAGCTAGATAGATACATATATAAATAAATAAAACTTGGAGAAGTTTGTGAAGTGAAAACTTTTGCAGGTTTGTTAGCTGTATTGTGTTGTGTTACACCTTGTTGATGAATTGTAGAATCTTAGTTTTCTGCAATTAGTCCGCAGAGTTAGTCATCACTACCAGTGACTTGTTCTTTGATGATTGCTTCATATATGTACACTAATTAAATTGTGTGTTAGCTTGTCATATGTCTTAGATAAAGTCTCATGTATTGCACATTTTCCATTCTGTGCATTGCACTTCAGTTACTGTAATTTAAACCAATGAATGCACACAATTATGTTAGATTTACAATAACATTATAAAAAAGTGGTTTTTACAATAATATTATAAAAACCACTTTTTTATAATGTTATTGTAAATCTAATACAGTTGTATGCATTCATTGGTTTAAATTATAGTAGCCTTATGTATTGCTTATAACCATGTGTATATTACATTATTTTCCACCTCTGTAGTAAACTTCATGAACAGTGTAAACCAGTGAAGAGCCATCTTTTATTGCTCAAGGGCCATTGAAAATCTCCAAACCCTGCTTGGGCCACAGACCAGTTGTTAACAATAAAAGTCTCATTATTTCAAGGACAATTTAGTTTATACTAAGCAATTAAGGGACTAAAATTAGAGAGAGGAGGTCTGTCTGTTGACAGAATCTGAAACAGATTGTTGGTATTCTTTACAAGGGTGTTTGGAACAATCCTGACTGAAATGTTCTGACTTTCCTTGTACTGAATCCTGTTTTTGTTGACTCTGCCAGCTGAATGAGTGTTCAAAACCTATATCACCATGTTACTGTAAAGGAACAGTGACCTATATACATCTGTCATGCTTGGATCAGTGGCTACACCACAGTGGATGGAATTTTGGTGAGCTTTGCATTTTTCACTGTGCTGACATGTATTCTGTCACTTGTTATGCATCTGGTTGTGGCATCCTAGAAACTTACTGTGTGTCTGAGCAAACCTGATCATTTTTGGTTTCCTTTCTCTCTTTACATTTGGTCTTGTGTGTGTAAGCATTAATGGGACTTCATCCATTTGTGATGGAGGGTTTGAAATTTGGTTTTTTTTAAATCTGGATGGGTGGGGTCGTCATTTTCTTTCCCATGATTGTGGCCATAGTATAGTAACAGTATACCTGTTTTTGTACCTGTGTTTTGAAGACCTGATGACTTAATTTTACAGATGGTAGAATAGAATGTTAAATGCGTTCTCTTCTGTTAATAGCGAACAGACTGATAGAATGAATCATCTTACTAATGCTTATGAAATACTGTGAAGACAAGCAAAGTATTGACTGTGTTTATAACAGTATCTTTGATCCCCTGTATATAACATATTGATCTTTATTGGCCACATGGCTCATCCATGTCCCATTAATTGTAACTCTTCACATCTGAAAAGAGGCAACACTGTCCCATGCATGTCCATGCATGGGCATTTAAAACAAAAGTAACTCCGGGCATCAGCAGCTACATTGGGTTTTAAAGGCCGGATGATAAAGGTTACTTACAATGAAAGATATGGTTTATGAAGCCTCTTTATGACAAAGTTATTTTATAGCACTGTTGTATACAAAATGTTGAATACACATATCTGTATTACTGTCTTGTGTAAATTATGTGCAAGTAATGGGAAGGCAATGTTTTCAGGTACCTTACTAATTAAGTATTAATTATCTCCTTCCAATAGTCTCCAACAGAAAGATTGATGTCACAGAAAAATTATCTTATCTCCTTCCAATAAAGAGTCTCCAACAGAAAGATTGATGTCATAGAAAAATTATCTTATACAGAAGAATCAACAATTTCGCAGTTTCTGCGCCTTCTAAACCACTCCTTGTTTCACTCATAAGATGGTCTGTTACTAGATTATGTAGCTTATCTGATTTACATTGTTTTCAAGATGATAACATTCTGGGCTTGTTTTTTAGGTTTGCATGTGAAAACCTTGGCTGTCTATTGCTGTGTGAAGGTCATAGTGTGATTAATCAGATTCTTTGTCCCTTATTATTTAACTAAGGGAGGAGAAGAGTAGCCTGTTATAATAAGTGAAGTTCATGGCGTGTGTGTGATTCCCAGCATGTGAAGTCTCGCCTCTTTTAGCACATTTCAGAGATGTGCAGTGAATGTCTTTTAAAATGTTGTTGCATATATTCTGTAATGTTTGATCTGTGTTTTATTTAATAATGGCTTATCAGCTGCAGAGCTAATGTAATGCTATATACATTTGTAAGTACTGTCTATGTAAGTGGAACGTCAGAGTTATTTCTCGAATTGCCAACTTTACTGGGGATATAGTAGGTCATATGTGTCTCTTGGAACCTCTTCTGTCTTAGCAGGATCTTCACGTTCATGTGGAAGCACATTTCTACATACCTGGTTAGTGTAACCATTACATGTGGTGTGAAGGAGGTGACAGCTGCACATTATACATTAAACTGTAGTACTGAAGTTCAGTTGACATAAGACCAGTCAATCTTTGTGAGCAAGCTGTATTGTTCTGATGTTAAATTGTTCAAAATGTTGTGCCTGCCTGCAGATGGGAGTTAAATGTTAAATATAATGAAATGAAGTATCTATGGATGTGTCTGTACAGAATTCACTGTTCAGTTAAGACTGCTTACTTAGCACTGGTATGTGTAATATGCGGACGGTTGCCATGTTGCTGCAATCAGCATTAATACATCAGCTGTTCTGCGGGATTGAAGATGTAACAGATGAAAGCTCTTACAGTCTATATATATTTAAATAAATATTTGCTTCTGTATGTTCAACAAGTGCTCCTGAACAGTATGCTCTGTATTAACAGCAGGATTAAGTCTATCATGCTATATTACATTGTGCAACTGTAGACAGAGGTACAAAACCATATTATTCTATATATATGTGTGTGTGTGTGTGTGTATATATATATATATATATTTTAACAGAAGGCTTTACACAGTTTTGGCTTATTTACAGCACAAACTGGCGAAACCCAGCTTTTTAATCTGAATTATACATGTAAAAAAATCTCATATTAATTCTTACATGTTGATTGTACAATAGTATTCTTCATAGAGGTGTTTTTCATGCAGTACCCATGATGGAAGGAAAGAGGGCTGAAACATATGCTACAAATTGAAATTAATTACAAAGATTGTGTGAATAACAAATTGTCTACTATTTCTCCTCCCCCCCCCCCCCCCAATTTTTTAAACTAAACCCCCCATTTTTTTTAAATTATCTCAATCTCACAGAATCTTTTTTTCTT
>Ga0131853_10015005_pt1 | contig 14177 bp, 10 predicted proteins | sample TergutLab28metaG_FD_92764 | JGI IMG/M metagenome (GOLD analysis project Ga0131853, IMG submission 92764) | Labiotermes labralis P1 segment gut microbial communities from Petit-Saut dam, French Guiana - Lab288 P1 (version 2) (version 2) | ecosystem: Host-associated > Arthropoda: Insects >... | reverse complement strand
TGCCACACATGAAACAGCACACAATGTTACAGTGCCACACACAAAACAGCACACAATGTTACAGTGCCACACATGAAACAGCACACAATGTTACAGTGCCACACATGAAACAGCACACAATGTAACAGTGCCACACATGAAACAGCACACAATGTTACAGTGCCACACATGAAACAGCACACAATGTTACAGTGCCACACATGAAACAGCACACAATGTTACAGTGCCACACATGAAACAGCAGGCAACGTCACAGTGCCACACATGAAACAGCAGGCAATGTCACAGTGCCATACATTTTAATCTTTACAGGACAGCAAATAGCAATATAAACCTTACCTTCTTTGACAGACATTCCTCCATTTCCTGGTACCATCATTTCTCTGTCGCAAATTAACATCATGCCCATACAGCTTAGCATTTGCATCGACAGCCAACAGCACATTACGGCTTGTGCAAATTTCTGGCAAATATAGTACCAAGTCAACACTTTCACCCTGAAAGTCACATACACCAAACATATCATGAGCAGCTAGCAAATATATTTCAAGACTGACAATTCAAGCATTTGGGATGCATTGCTGTGTCACTAAGTAAGTAATTCCTAACATTTTGAAGGATCGTACTGTCTTCATCTTGAGCGTCCAACTGTCTAAGTTACTGCTCACACAACATAGTTTCATATCATAGAAGACAGCAATCTCTAGCAACATCACTGCACAAACCTCAACACTTCATACATGTCAAGACCCTTGCTAAATTAGAACTATTGTAATTACCTGTATCCAGAATCTCAGTGGTACTGTAGTGGGTAAAAACTCAGAGAATGGCAAATCGAAAGAAAGATCAAACAAATCTCCACAAAACGCAATGAGAGCATTTTCTTGGTTCTGCGACGAGCAGTCGATCCAGTTGTACTCATTGCACAGTGTAATCAGCTCAAATTCCTTCATTATGACCGTTATTACCCATGTATAAGGCACAAAGTGCAGCAGGTCTGGCCTGGACTTACTGGCCCAGTCATTTACCAAATCTGCAAAATGATTAATGCAGGCTAGACTCTTCAATCTGCACATGGCTTTAGGATTAAACAAAGCATGCATGTGTGCATGTGCGTGCATGTGTGTGTGTGTGTGTGTGTGTGTGTGTGTGTGGGCACACGCGTAGGAGTGTCAGTCCGTGTTGGGTGCAGGCAGCCCGCTCTGACCTACTGCAAATGCTGTAAACCCTTCAAATCAACCCTTGCAGTATCCCGGACACCTAAATGTGGTCACCTAGCTCATATGTCCAGCAGTACCCAATCATAACCTGCACCTCTCACAGCCCACATGTTGATGCTGTCACCACCGTTTTTATGCAAGCCTGCACACTCATGAACAGAACCTATGAGCTTCATCGTGTCTGTCCATCTGTCTGCCTGCCTGTATCCGCTCAGCTACCACAGGACAGCTTTTTCTTATGAAATTTAATGGCAGGGACTTTTATAAAAATCTGTTGAGAAAATCCAAATTTGGTAAAAAGCAGACAAAAATATCAGCACTTTACACGTAACTGTGTCTTATTGTTGCCGGTTCCATACAGTTACCATAAAAGCACTGCTGACAGTGACACATAGTGGCAAACAGAAACTACTTGTGTACTACAAACACGGCACTCAGCATATTTACCTTACGGCATGAGAACACCATCTTTATTAGAATTTATGAAAAGAATTTTCTTCACAATGCATCATCTGAAAGATGCGGGGTTGCCATAAATCACAAAACTTTAAATGTGGTCAGTATAAGTATTTTCCTGCAAACTGGTTTCTAAAGGTGAGAGTCACCGTACATGTGACTTGGTCTTACATTCAGCTAAATGCAGTATATGCCTAGAATCAAAACCTGAAACAGGAGCGTCTGCACCAGTTAATTCCTGACTACAAGGCAAGTGCATTGCACTATGTTATGCTGCTCAGTCTACCAGCAGACATAATTACTGACTACATGACAAGTGCATTCCTCTATATTTCAGTACCACACCAACGAAAGCACATATATAGTCTTTAATAATCTAAAATTTACATTAAAACACTTAAAACACTCCTACATGTTTCGACCATATGATCACCCTCAGGGAGCATACTTTGTTCCTTGCTAAAGTTACAGTTTAGAACACTCAGTTATTAAACTGTAACTTTAGCAAGGAACAAAGTATGCTCCCTGAGGATGATCGAAACATGTAGAAGCGTTTTAAGTGCTTTAATGTAAATTTTAGATTATAAAAGACTATATATGTGCTTTTGTTGGTGTGTTACTGAAATAAACTGCAAAATGCATCGTGCAATGATAAAGATAGTGCATTGCTCTATGTTATGCTCCGTACTCTACCGGCAGACATTCACAATTAAGCTACATCATTTCCTAACAACATACCTTGGAAGAACCATTTATGGGCATATATGAGATTAACTGTGGCCTTGCATCCTGTCAGATTCACAACCCACTCCTGGTGATCATTCCACTTGATTGGATAGTGACACTTAACAGTGAACTCCAGTGTCTCACTTTCTACCAAGGACCGATACTGCAAGCTGGTAGTTGCTTCTAGGTGCAGTAACTGGCCAGTGACCTTGGTGACATAACCATCCTGACCCACAACCCAAGGCAGTGTCACCTCCAAGTATGACCCAGGTCCAACATTGACGTGGACAGCATTTGTTTCCTGCAAACAAAGTGAGCAATGGAGGTTTTAAATTTCACTTTTCCAAGGCATTTTTTGATCAAATGACAGTCCTGTTTCAGGCTTCTGGACAGGAACCTACTGCCTCTGTCTACAGGGCGACTGAACTGATTCAAGTGGATGAAGCAGTGATACAGAAGCAGAGAACATATTGGTTACAGAAGAAAATGTGAGGGACCTTGGCCAACCACAGCCACAAAATGCAGGAAAAGGGGAGAGTACTGTCGCAAGCCAATGGGAGTCAAGTTTTCCCAGAACGGCCATCGTTGGCCAGGTCACACCAGTACCAGATATGAAAGCAATGTGAATGGTGACTGTAGTCCGACTTCTGCTGCTTGCAGTTGTGTTACAGTCAGGAAGATTAGAACTTGAGTGGAGACATCGCCACTGAAGTCTTGCTAATTTACTTAGCCAGTGCACACAATGACATTATCTTAAAACATGTATTATTACCACATTCACAAAAACCCACCACTTCTCCCCATTCTGAGACAGATCAATCCAGTCCACACATCCCCCCCGACCTACTTCTTGCAGGTACATTTTAATATTACCCTCCCATCCAGGCCTAGGTCTTCAAAGCGGTCTCTTTCCATCAGGTTTCCCCGTCAAAACCCTGTATGCATATATCACCTCCCCCTCCATGAGCACTGCATGCCCCACTGAACTCATTCTTCTCAACTTCATCACCCAAAAGAATATTTGGTGAGGAATACAGATCACAAAGATACTTGCTACGCAGTCTTCTTCATTGCCCTGTCACCTTGTCCTCAGTACCCCAGTCTCAAACACCCTCAGCCTATAAAGTCAAATTTATAACTATTTTGAAGTATTCTAAAGCAAAAGCCAATCTATATTAATCAGAGTATTCAACAAAAGTACCTAAAATCACAGCCAGGCAACAGTATTAATCAGAGTATTCAACAAAAGTATCTAAAATCACAGCCAGGCAACCTGTATTAATCAGAGTATTCAACAAAAGTATCTAAAATCACAGCCAGGCAACCTGTATTAATCAGAGTATTCAACAGAAGAACATACTTACTTTATTTTTGGAGAACAAAATGTCTATAGTGGCCTCATTCAGAGTACTCAGACGAATATCGAATGAAGTAGCTGTTCGCTTCTCGCCTGGCTGTGGTGCTTTGGTGACCTGAAAGGAAGGCATCATAACCGACTACATGGCGCATTACACAGTGCATCAATTCAGCAATCTCACAACAAGTGTGTCACCAAACACAAACTGACTATGTGCACCTCACTACAGTTTGGCCTTAGGTTATCAGAAGACATAATTTAACAACAAAAACCTATATACATTACATTTCATAAATATGTAATGCTCAAACAAATATGGTTGGCTCAGGGTCTTATCCACTGTACAAGCTGCACATACAAACATTGCTGAAATAACTGTGTGTGATCCACGTGTCTCTAAAATTCCCAGAAAATTATGCAAATGTGATTTGTTGAAATATGGCCAACTTTATGAGCTGCACACACAAACTTTGTTGATATAATTGCATGTATGACTCAAATGTGTCACATGTGATTGGCTCAAATCATTACCAGTAGCAAAGACTGCACACACAAATGTTGAAATAATCGCAACATACCCAAGTGCCTCTTCTATTCCTAGCACATCAACCCAACATGACTGGCTCAAAACAATACCCTTGCTGACTCTTTCATTTGTCAATGAATGAAATAAAAACTCCATCTTAACCTCATTTGACAGGCAGTTGTGCATTCTTGCAGCATCATCGTTTGATAAAATATCGGGATTAAACAGAGGTGGATGCTGGGAAGCCAAAATACATTATTAATTTCAGTGGGACTCATCCAGTTGTGGCGTATCATACCGACACTGACATACACACTGCCTTCATCATTCAGTTGTGGCATATCATACCGACACTGACATACACACTGCCTTCAACATCCAGTTGTGGCATATCATACTGACACTGACATACACACTGCCTTCATCATCCAGTTGTGGCGTATCATACCGACACTGACATACACACTGCCTTCATCATTCAGTTGTGGCGTATCATACCGACAATGACATACACACTGCCTTCATCATTCAGTTGTGGCGTATCATACCGACACTGACATACACACTGCCTTCATCATCCAGTTGTGGCGTATCATACCGACACTGATATACACACTGCCTTCATCATCCAGTTGTGGCGTATCATACCGACACTGACATACACACTGCCTTCATCAACCACAGCAAGGCAAATTTTGGAGTTCCAAAATTTAAAGAGTGTTTACTGAAATACAGACTGGCACTGCATTGTGATATTTTGTTTTAAAATCTTGTATTTATTGATGATGCACACTTGACTAGCTGTAACACTTTCTGTGGAATTATGGTATATCGTATCAACACTGACACACATACTGCCGTCAACAACAAATAATTATGGTATATCATATCAACACTGACACACATACTGCTGTCAACAACAAATAATTATGGTATATCATATCAACACTGACACACATACTGCCGTCAACAACAACTCATTATGGTATATCACATCAACACTGACACACATACTGCTGTCAACAACAAATAATTATGGTATATCGTATCAACACTGACACACACACTGCCATCAACAACAACTAATTATGGTATATCACATCAACACTGACACACATACTGTCGTCAACAACAAATAATTATGGTATATCACATCAACACTGACACACATACTGCCGTCAACAACAAATAATTATGGTATATCGTATCAACACTGACACACATACTGCTGTCAACAACAAATAATTATGGTATATCACATCAACACTGACACACATACTGCCGTCAACAACAATTAATTTATAAAAATACTTATGACTGTTTTCACTATAATACCCCAGCAGGTATCACAATAAGCTTTCACTTCCAGGTGAAGACCATGGAAAATCACTATGACTTTCAGAACTGCTACAAAACACCTCAAAACTCCAAACCTACTACCTCAGACAACATAACAGAAGAAAATCCTTTTGCCACTGAAACATGACAAACCACCTGTACATTACATCATTCACTGAATTTTATGTTTTACTGACCGTGCATCCCGGTACAACTCTGAGTAAATGACCAACTTGATACCCAATTATATAAGACATTTATTATTATAATCCTCTACGTGTTTCGAGCAACGCTGTGCTCATTATCAGGAGGTCGAATTGTATTAATACAGCAACTGATATAGTACTGTCTGCAAGTGACCGTCCAGTGTGCACGTGCATACTGGACAGTCACTTGCAGACAGTACTATACCAGAAGCTGTATTAATACAATTCAACCTTCTGATAATGAGCACAGTGTTGCTCGAAACATGTAAAATGTTAAAGCAGTCCCGTTACAGGCCTGGAGTGGCCCAGAGGGTTCCAGAAAGTTAAGGTCCCCAGATTGCATGACAACGGCACAGGATGGTGGTAAGGTTTTCAGCCTTATGCACCAGCCGCCTTTACCCCCAAGAAATGCTCCTGGTACTCATTTCTGTTACAGGCTGAGTCAACCCCAGGGCCACAGTGCGACCGGAAGGATTTTACGTCAATTAAAAATCCACTCACGCCAGCTGGGATCAAACCAACAACCTGTCGATTTGTAGCACAGCACCTTAACCACTGTGCTACCACGGTCCCCTCTAATAAAAAATATCTTATATAATTGTGCATCAAGTTGGTCATTTATCCAGAATTACATCATCAGTTACGTGCACACTTGGACATTTGCTACATCAACCTTCCACCCATCCTTTACCTTGTTTAACATCCCACTGATTACAGCGAAACCCCAGCCCATCATTTTTGTAGGAACTGTGTACAACAAATAATAAATTCAGGAAGAAAACAGCAGCATGGAAAGCATTAAACATGTCAGACACAAGGAAAGGAAATAAAGTTTTACTTCTGCACTGAAGCCAAGAAAAACAATACTTAAATAACAAGACATGTTACTACCTACGTAAGGGTAACTCTTTTTCTGAAGACATCTGTAATTGGCAACCGTCCAGCCCAATTCCTTACATTCAGATGACACAGCAAAATTCCATTCTGCTCATTACGCCTGCCTACGCTATGAGTACAACAGAATGATTTAACAGTTCCATCACCTGTGTGGGTTTTGGCAAAACTCATCAGTGGTTCAACTCAAATTTGTCTCCAGCTTCCTCCTCCTTTACCACCCTCACAACCATCACACAGTTTGTTTATGCTGGAATGGCCATGTGGCATGCAGATTTACAGATGTGTCACAACTGAAGTGGACATCCCTATCAACAACTAGCCATACCCAGTTCTTGTAGAAGGAATCATGATTGTGCAGTTTGGTAGAAAATACACAAATTTTATGTTGTATACAAATTACTTTGTACTGCTCACCCAATATTGTGCGGGTGATAAAATCGAGAAGAATGAGATGGGCTGGGCATGTGGCGTGTAAGGGCGAGGAGAGGGGGGTGTATAGGATCTTGCTGGGGAAACCAGAGGGAAAGAGACCACCGGGGAGACCTAGGCGTAGATGGGTGGATAATATTAGGATGCATCTCCAGGAGATGGGACGTGGGTATATGGACTGGATTGGCCTGGCCCAGGATAGGGACAGGTGGCCGACGCTTGTGAGTGCGGTCATGAACCCTCGGGTTCCGTGAAATGCGGGGAATTTCTTGACTAGCTGCAAACCAGTTAGTTGCTCAAGAAGGACTCTGCACCATGGAGTAAGCAAGTAAGAACAAATTACTTAAATTGCACATGAGCAGCACAGCTGTCCACAGACAACAAGATGTCTCTGCCTTGCAAACCAACGGACTCATCCAGTACCATTAAAATCTCCATGAATATGGTTGACATCAATCCCTTGTTATGTGAGTAGTATTTCATGTTTTTAAAACAACATGGCTTCAATGATTTTTTTCAACCATAATAGACATAAAAAAAATATCAGGAATAGCAACACAAAATCACACAACCTTCAGCTGTTGTACCCAAGAGGCAACAAACACAATGATGCAGAACAAGACTACACTAACAGTTCACAGGTTCGCCACCTAACAACTATGCCTCGCCATCACCCCTCAACCCCAGCCCCAATTCAACACTTGGTCAATGCACGGCCCAGCACTTGTTAAGTTAGTAAGTCGCAAGTAATTACCAGTAAAGGCAAGTTACTGCAACTGCTATGTTCCAATATTATCACACTACATTCACTTCCTTTTTCTCAGAAATTATCATTCTGTGAATATTATGTGTCAGGACCTAAAATTCTTAGTGCCTGACTTAAGACAACAACGTTCTGGGGAACAAGATATATGATTTAATTACACACTGTAAATACAGACTGTTTATTTTTGGAACAGAAGAAATTAAAAATAATCACACAAAAACAAACACAGGACAATGACATCAGCAGAGTCTCAGCTGGTGTCATTGTTTCCTCACTTCATAACTATCAGCAGTAACAAACCCTCTCTACCATGGTTAGTTATGTCAGAAAGGACACAGACCTTTCAGTTCCACTGTTCTACTGCAGTAGGAGCAGAGACGATGGAGTTAACATAACCTTCCTTATCAGATCATAATTTTTTTCAAAAAACTTCTCACTAGCAACATGACGCAAGGGTGAGCATTTTGCTGTCACATTCAGGAGTTCTGAATTCACATCTGTGACTGACACTGAAAGGACTGATTACAGCAACTGACTTGATTAACCTTTTGATGCCTAACATCAACTATAGTTGACGTACCGCACCGCTAACCTCCAAAGTTGCATTTTATATATTTATTCAACAAATATAGGTACCAAATATTTTAAACATCGTATATACTCTCCGTTTTCTTCCCTTCAAAATGAGTTTGTTTAATAATTCTAACATATTTGGTTCCTGTATTATTCACACTTTGTATACTGGGTGTGCTAAAATTAAAAAAACAGCAACAAAAATTCGATTCACGTTGCACGGACCCACGTGTATAACATTAGAGTACATTACTTTTTACTGCATTACCTTTAATGGCTGGCAGTCATTAGGAAAAAAGAACTTGAACAGGTGATCACGCTGTCGATCTGCCCACGGTCCATAGCTAAAATCTGTTCCCTTTCCACACTGCAACAATTGACAATTATGTATACAACACAAAAATAATTTTCAAAATAAAGAGACTACCAAAATTCATTAGTCTCATTTAGTAACAATACACTGAAATTGTGCACAAAGCATTTCAGTGTGAAGTACTTTTAAATACTAAGCAAGATCTAACTAATGCAATGTATAAACACAAACATATTCTGGCAAACATTTTGAGGTAATCATAACACTGCTCCTGAAGATTCCTGTTTTGGGGAATAGACACCACATGTATTGGTACACGTGTATCTACACTTCAGAGGATCTTGCTACATCCAACCTGAGGGAAGTCAGGAAGGGACTACTGAAAGAAGAAAGCCGAATGCCACTCAGAAGTGTCGGTGCTTATGTACATATCTACAGTGTCAAACAGCAGGAGACTGTAATGTTCAATAACAATCTTCTATTTTACAACACTCTACCATATAATGACACTGTGTATTTACATGTGTGTGGTCAGTTCTGATCTTATAAATATTTCTTGGTCTCTGCAAGCCCCAGAAATGTGAGGGACTGGGGACTGCTACAACTCCTGATCAAGGAACAGCTACCAGACTGAGCTATAGCTCAGCAGCACAGCAGCTGCCAGACAGAGCTATAGCTCAGCAGCACAACAGCTACCAGACAGAGCTATAGCTCAGCAGCACAACAATTACAAGAGCTACAGCTCAGCAGCACAACAGCTACCAGAGCTATAACTCAGCAGCACAGCAGCTGCCAGACAGAGATATAGCTCAGCAGCACAGCAGCTACCAGAGAGCTATAGCTCAGCAGCACAACAGCTACCAGACAGAGCTATAGCTCAGCAACACAACAACTACAATAGCTACAGCTCAGCAGCACAACAGCTACCAGAGCTATAACTCAGCAGCACAGCAGCTGCCAGACAGAGCTATAGCTCAGCAGCACAGCAGCTACCAGACAGAGCTATAGCTCAGCAGCACAACAGCCACCAGACAGAGCTATAGCTCAGCATCACAACAACTACAAGAGCTACAGCTCAGCAGCACAACAGCTACCAGAGCTATAACTCAGAAGCACAACAGATACCAGACAGAGCTATAGCTCAGCAGCACAACTACAAGAGCTACAGCTCAGCAGCACAACAGCTGCCAGACAGAGCTATAGCTCAGCAGTACAGCAGCTACCAGACAGAGCTATAGCTCAGCAGCACAACAGCTACCAGACAGAGCTATAGCTCAGCAGCACAGCAGCTACCAGACAGAGCTACAGCTCAGCAGCACAACAGCTACCCGACAGAGCTATAGCTCAGCAGCACAGCAGCTACCAGACAGAGCTATAGCTCAGCAGCACAACAGCTACCAGAAAGAGCTATAGCTCAGCATCACAACAAGGCACAATTAAATGGCACTGTGAAGTCTGATGTGTCTTTTCGACACAAAGTACTAAATTATGACACAGTTTTTACAAAGGGTATTCAACAAGCACATTCTTTAATTTCTCCTACCTTGCCACATTCCACAATCATGAGGAAGTGGCAAATGCTGTTTGTAAATGGCTTCAAATGTAACAGCCTGATTTCTACTGTAACAGAATTTTTAAAGTCAAGCTAAGACACAGCAAATGGATCAACATGTTTTTGTGATTACAGTGACAAATAAGAATACTGCAGTGAAATAAACTAAGCTACCTTTAACATTACAGTGACATCTTGTTTAATTTAGGCAATCTTACTTATTGACTATCCTTAGTACACATGAACTTAAAATCTTTTCTAAATATATGAAACCACCTTTATGTCAATTCCCCAGATGGGAGGGGCCGACTCCACAATGTCTCCATTTGCAAGCTGCAGCATCTCTGGTTCTGCTGGCACAACACCTGCTTCATCCATGTAGTAGTACAGCTCTATGTTATTGGAGGAAAGAACCACAAATCCTTCACCCATATACCTCGGAGGGTCATCTACCATCCCCATATACTTTGGGCTGGGGGCCAGAATTACTTTGAAGTTCTCTGCTTTGCATTTGGTGAAGTGCATGAAATGATCAAGCCTCGACGCAGCCGGTTTGGTCGAGTACACAAAATGAGCTTCCTCGACGTTGACAGATAGAGTCGTTGGGACCAGACGGTTACCAAAGACAACCCGACCCTGAAATATGAAGTAAACTAACAAGTTAGTGCCATCTTAATAATAATAAAATTTATTAACTGCAATTGGGTTGTTACCCGGTGGCAGTCGTCAAGTATAACCATTACCACAGCTGACACAGATGTGCAAAGTTTGTGAAAGAAATATTTGAGGTACCACCCACTTGGTGTACAATGTCCAGCTTTCCTTCAATTGAGAGCAGCAATGGAGCAATTTAATGCTGAGTTGATTCCACCCATGCCATGGCACATGCATGACTTAACACTTCTGCAAATGCGCCTACTCTGCTAGCTCCGGACTTGCAATGACTTAACACATTACTATATAACCTTTACTCCACAGTGACAAAGTCTAACCTTGCACCAGAACCCCTTGTTTAGTAAACTTCGCAGAATAACAAATGATACAAAGAGTTCCTTGTTTCAGCTCTTCAGGTACTGCAGTTTCGTTTCCCTGTGTTCTGACTACACCCACAACTCAATGACTCAAGACACATCAGCATGTTATTTGATGCAAGGTAAAGCAATCCCATTACAGGCCTGGACAGACCCTGTGGATTTCAGGAGGTTGAAGCTCCCAGATTTCAAGACAATCGTCACATGAAGGTGGTAAGGTTGTCAGCCCTATGCACCAGCCACCTTTACCACCCAGGAAATATTCCTGGTACTCATTTCTGTCAGAGGCTGAGTCAACCCTAGGGCCATAGTGCAGCCAGGATTATGTAAATGAAAAATTCCAATGACACCATCGGGAATCAAACCCGCGACCTGCTGGCTTGTAGTCCAGTACCTCTACCAACTGCACTACTGCGTACCCCTATTCTTAGGTGCACATGAACAATAAAATGTTCATGACCATGACAAACCTCTCACATTTCCAGTCAGGTAATGTAAGCACATGAAATAAGGTGCAATACCGCCACAGCTACCTCATAATGCGTGCTTCAAACAAAAAATAAAACATCTGAAAAAACAAGAGTCTACTTACTAACATAAAGGCCACATTCTGGTGGGGCTAAATTCAACACCCTAAACAGCCAAGATTATGGAGACCAAAAAGTAAAGCTGAGAAGGTGAAAACACGAAGTTAGAAATAATTGACGACTGCAATACATCCAAGTAAAGCATGGATTAGGCAGAACAAATGTTGCACTATTACTCACCCTGCAGAAAAACCATGAAATGGACATAGAAATTTGAACTATTTTCGATACAGATGGCTTCTCTAAACAGCTAAGTGTCATTAAAGAAATACACCACCAAACAAAAGTAAATGGGTATGGGACATGGGCTATGCTTCCAAGCACTTCACTCTCCACTGTGTTCAGCAAATGTTATATCCAGTATAGACACAGAGAACCACTAATCTCAACATCAACAGAACTATCACAACTGCCACGCAGATGGCTGATGGTGACAGATCCGACTTACCGTATAAAAGAGTGGACCACAAATCGATAAAAGGTTTCATGTTCTACCAAGTGAAATAGAGAAAGCAGTGGCCATGAGAAAATGTGAAGTTTGCTCAATACACCAACGAAGAAAAGAAACCACCATTACGTGCTGTGGTGGCAGTGTGGCACTTAACTCAATTCCATGTTTCAGAAAATGCCACAAGAAGATCAATTAATTAACCAGTACCAAAACATTTAACATGATTCCAGGGAGATATTCTAACACTTCCTTTAAAAAAAGTTATAATTCATCACTTGCCTGGAAGTAACCAAATACAGTCACATTCCATACCTTTTCCCTCACTTCCTTCAAACAGAATGCCAAATAAGTGGCGGCATTTAAGTTTCGCTGCTAGAAGGAAATGGGTTAAATGAGGTTCACTCTATGTCAACGAAACTGCAATCCATCATTTGTGAAGGGACTAGCGGAGCAAAAAGAAGGTATATGAAGGAAAGTAACGGTTGCGGAAAGTGTCAAATGTCAGAAACACGACACAACAAAGTTGAAACTTCGCATGATGTACTTCGGCCAACAAAAATAATAAACAAATAAAGAATTACTTTATTACCTGAGTGGAAATCACTATTCTGTTTTTTTAATAAATCTGTATGCACAACTCTTCAGTTAAAACAATACTCTTCACATGAAAACACTAAATCCAAATCAAAAAGGTTCTGTCCGTCAAGACAGCTAACACTGCACAAACGAATTTTATGTTCATGCGACCGTGCATCGCAATTCTATGTCAATAAATGTCCAACAAGATGCAACTATACACAGTTTATTTTATCTGTAGACTGCTCTACATGTTTCGGGTGGTCTCTCCACCCATCATCAAGAGCACAAATAACTGTATCTACAGCATGTAGTACTAGTCAACCATTGCTGCTACCTGTCGCTATCATGGAGGATAGCGACAGGTAGCAGCAACGGTTGTCTAGTACCGGATGCTGTAGATACAGTTACTTGTGCTCTTGATGATGGGTGGAGAGACCCCCCAAAACATGTAGAGCAGTCTACAGATAAAATAAACTGTGTATAGTTGAATCTTGTTGGACATTTATTGACATACACTGTATATATATAAATAACAATTTAACCTTGACAGAACTTGGTGCTGGTTCAGGGTCACCTTCCTCTCCCTCCTCCTCCTTCCCACTGCACCACTCCTGCCACCATCATGATCATCACATAATTCACTGATACCCACAATGCCACATCATCTACAGATATATAAAAGGAAACTGACACACTTAGTTCCTAGCCAAATCCCAATGTCAAGCAAAGCATCATTCTCTTGTTCAGTACTGCAGTCCAAGTCTCTGTCAGGTTCCCCCATTATATTCACATCCATGGCCGGAGGGACAAAAACAACTCAAAGACTCCCTTTGACGTTTTGCTGACCGTGCATCTCAGTATATTTATCTCAGTATTTAACCAACTTGATGAACAAAATTTGTTTCATAATAAGTTTTATTTCATGCCTCTACATGTTTCGAGCACATGAGCTCATCATCAGGAGGTCATTATTGCATTACACAGCCTCTGGTATCATCACCCCTATAGGTGTATTACACAGCCTCTGGTATCATCACACCTATAGGGGTGATGATACCAGAGGCTGTGTAATGCAATTTTGACCTCCTGATGATGAGCACATGTGCTCAAAACATGTAGAGGCATGAAATAAAACTTACTGTGAAACAAATTTTGTGCATCAAGTTGGTT
>Ga0131853_10015004_pt1 | contig 14177 bp, 20 predicted proteins | sample TergutLab28metaG_FD_92764 | JGI IMG/M metagenome (GOLD analysis project Ga0131853, IMG submission 92764) | Labiotermes labralis P1 segment gut microbial communities from Petit-Saut dam, French Guiana - Lab288 P1 (version 2) (version 2) | ecosystem: Host-associated > Arthropoda: Insects >... | reverse complement strand
TCAGCTTCAAGGGCGACATCAAGCTCTCTATCCCCGCCGTCAAATCCGTTGGAGTAGTCGTAAGCGTCAAAAGCGTAGGACCTAAAATCAGCAGGAACAGCCTAAAGCTCATAACCCCTGCGTTTATTAAGCTTTCCACGGACACTCCCATATTTCGTCCTTCCCATTGCCATAGCTGCTGCACATAGACACCCTCCGGAGGATTGAAAAAAAACACAGTAATAAGCGACATGAAAATAAGTAAAATCAAAATGCCTCTTATGCTTCTTAACACCCTAAAAACAGGCACCCGACTAAAAACAACCCCCATCGCCACCAATAAAACGATTACACCATAACAGACACCTGCTACAATCAAAAACTCCTCTAAACTGCCGCCCTCACTCATAAATGCAGGCAGCGTAGGAATCATAAAAAGCGTAACGATGAACAAAACAACCGCTATCATTTTTACGCGCGGGTCTAATCGGTGCACAGGTGACTTAACCGGATAATATTGTCCTAGAGATACATCTTTCATAAAATAATGAAAAATGAAAAATGAAAAATGAAAAATTATTGATATTTTAATTTCAAGTGATAGTCATCATATGAGCGATAGAATACCATACCTACAAAAACACCTAAATCCAGCCTTAATTTTTCATTTTTCATTTTTCATTTTTAATTGGCAACACCCCTCCTCCTCAAAATCTGCTCTATAAGCTCCTCCTCATTCACTGCATCCAATTCATACCCTTTGCCTTTCAATGCCTTAATAATCTCATATACTGACGGCATTTTTAAACCGCTTGCCGTCACTACCTTGCTGCTGGCATACAGCTGTTTAGGAGTAAAAACTCCCTCTAATTTGCCTTTAGCCAGCACTGCAATTTTATTGCAATTTTCAAAAATCTCGTCCATGTTGTGGCTAATCATAATAATGGTGGGCACTTCGGCTCGGAGTGTATTTATCAAGCTCAAAATTTGCTTTTTGCCCTTAGGGTCAAGTCCGGCAGTAGGCTCATCCAGTATAAGTATTTTTGGTTTCATAGCTAAAACCCCGGCAAGTGCCGCACGCCGCATTTGCCCGCCCGAAATTTCAAACGGCGACCGCTCTCTTATTTTTTCATAATCCAACCCAACCAGTCCTATCGCCTCTTTAACTCTCTTGTCAATTTCTTTTTGGTCCAGCTTCATGTTTCTAGGTCCGAATCCAACATCTCTTTCAATAGTTGTGTCAAATAATTGCCGCTCAGGATACTGAAAAACCATCCCTACCTTAGCACGCAGCTTTTTATAGTCATACTTTTTAGTCAAATCAATATCGTCAACAACAATGCTTCCCGATTGCACTTTTATAAGTCCGTTTAAGTGAGAAATCAGCGTAGATTTTCCGCTGCCCGTATGCCCTATAATACCAAAAAAATCCCCGTCCTCTATGTTGAGCGTGATGTCCTCTAAAGCTACTTTTTTGAATGGCGCTTTAGGATTGTATATATGTGATAGATTTTTTATGGCTATGCCCATTAGGTATCCTTATTTTTAATGATAAATGATAAGTGATAAATGATAATTAATGATGGCTTGTATTATAGTACTTTGAAAATTTTATAAATTAGGAATGTTGCCAACAAAACAATACGGAATTATTTTTTCTTAACAATCTACTTAATTGCACCTTCCTTAACTTATCATTTATCACTAAACATTTTATACTTACAACTCACCAACCAGCTCCTCTATATCAACAATCCCGTCCGACAAATTCACTCCTCTCTCCCTCAGCCCCTCAGCCACTCTCGCCGCTATCGGCAGCTCAAGCCCTGCATCCCTAATTTTATCCACTTCTTTAAAAATCTCTCTTCCGCCATCAAGTAGCACCTTGCCCTCTTTCAGCACAACCACTCTATCACACATCGCCGCCTCCTCCATAAAATGCGTAATCATCACCACCGTCATCCCTTCCTCCTTATTCAACCGCCTAATAACCTCAAGCACCTCAGCCCGCCCGCTAGGGTCAAGCATACTAGTAGCCTCATCTAACACAATTACCTTAGGCCTAATCGCCAGCACCCCGGCAATCGCAACCCTCTGCTTTTGACCGCCGCTCAATCTATACGGTGCGCCATCCTTAAATTCATACATCCCCACACTTTTTAATGCCCACTCAACCCATTCTCTAATCTCTTTAGGCTTAAGCCCCAAGTTTTCAGGTCCAAACGCTATGTCATCCTCTATAATCGTAGCCACCATTTGATTATCAGGGTTTTGAAAAACCACTCCCACTGTCTTTCTAATGTCAAATAAATTTTTGCGTATTTTAGTGTTTAGCTCACCAACCAAAACATTTCCCGCATTAGGAATTTCCAAGCCATTCATCAGCTTTGCCAGCGTGCTTTTTCCGCTTCCGTTATGCCCCACCAACGCCAAAAACTCGCCCTCCTTAATAGAAAGACTTATGCCGTCCACTGCCTTGACCTCATCAATCGTGCCGACATTATACTTGAATTTTACATTTTCAAACCTAATAATCTCCATCTGCAAACCATTATATCATTTTAATAAAGTGCTGTAAAGGATATTTTATTGCATTATTTCATTTGCTTTTTATTTTTTATGGTGTTATACTCAATATGTTGTGCAAACTGATTAAGCAAAATAATAAAAGCTTTCTGGTTGCACTTTATTCTAAACAAGATAACAGAGGGCATGATTTATGTCAAAAATTATAGCTATTGCAAACCAAAAAGGCGGCGTGGGCAAAACCACTACCACCGTCAACCTTGCCGCATTTTTAGCCGCTATGGGCAAAAAAGTATTGGTAGTAGACATTGACCCGCAGGGCAATGCTACCAGTGCTTATGGAATTGACAAGAGAGCCTTGAAAAAAACTGTATATAATGTATTGACGGGCGAATGTGAGGTGCAGGATGCGACGCTGACTACCACTATGCCCGGTCTTGACATACTGCCTGCCACTATTGATTTGGCAGGAGCAGAGATTGAATTAGTATCCATGGGCAATAGGGACAAGGCCTTGTCACGCCCGCTTTTGAAACAAAAAAATCTGTATGACTATATTTTTATTGATTGTCCGCCCAGCTTGGCTTTATTGACTGTCAATGCTTTGTCAAGTGCGGACGGAGTGCTTACGCCTATGCAGGGGGAATTTTTTGCGCTTGAAGGCTTAGGGCAATTGATGAACACCATTAAATTGGTCAAAAAGCATTATAATCCTGTGCTGGAGATTGAGGGTGTGGCAATGACAATGTATGACAGCCGCAGCAATTTGTCACAGATGGTTACCGCCGAAATTTCTAAATTTTTTGGGAAAAAGGTTTTTCAAACAAAGATACCAAGGTCAATCAGGTTTGGAGAGGCGCCCAGCTATGGCTTGCCCATTTTGCAATTTGACCCGTTAGGCAAAGGAAGCTTGTCATATAAGTCACTGGCAGAGGAGTTTTTGGCACGAAACAACGATAAATTTAAGCCCTTAACAAATTTAGGGCAATATAGAAAGATTCTGCCTAAATAATCAAAGCTAAGAAGCGAACTTCCCAAAATTCTAAAATAAATAAACCAAAACACTAGAGCGATATTTTTGTCGCTCTTTTTATTTTACAATTGATTTTGCACAGCTAGTCGTTTGTAACTCCCAAAATATAATCAGTAGTAACACCAAAAAACTCTGCAAGTGCTATCACTGCATTTATATTTGGTAATCTTTGTTCTTTTTCCCACTTTGAAATAGCATTTTGGCTTAAGCTAGTTTCTTTGCTAAGTTGGCGTTGAGACAGCTCTTTTTCTAGTCTTAAATCTCTTAATCTCTCAGAAAATTTTGATACCATTAGTCGTTTGTTAATCCTAAAATATAATCTGCAGTAACATCAAAATATTTTGCAAGCATTACTACATATATTGCATTGGGAATTCTTTTTTCATGCTCCCATTGAGAAATCCCCACTTGGCTGAGACCTGTTTCTTTTGCAAGCTGCTCTTGAGACAATTCTTTTTCTAATCTTAGATCTTTTAATCTTTCATAAAATAACAATCTCATAAAATAATTATAACTCAAATGAGTTGTAATTATTTGACCCATCTCGTTTGAAATGGTATAATGCCCTAACTCATTTGAGTTAGAGGAGAACAATACTATGAAAAATAAAAAAGAATCGCCTGAATTTATCAGGCAATTAGAAAAGTGTAATACACTATATCAAGAACTAATGCAGGCCTTAGACAAAATTCAAAAGGAAAAGCTTGGAGAATTAGCTTTGAAGGATTTTATGGCAAATGCTACAAAGATAAATGAAAGCATAGATGATGATATTGAAAACAGACTAAAATCTGAACTAAAATTGTTATTAGAGAATTTCAAAGCCTAAATATTATTTTAACGGAACATTCTCTAATGTGAGCTTGCTAAATCCCACCCTGTCAATGAAATCTCTTTGCATAAATCTGCAATTATTGAAGCTGACAAAATGGTCTATGTGGCTGGTCATTACCACAGGAACAACTATATCCAGCTTTTGACAAATCTCGGTCAGGTAAGAGAAAAATTTCTCCCGATCGAATTTTTCATTTCTCTCAAAAACTATATTACCGACAATTTTTTCTTTTTTATGCAATTTAGCCCAAATCTTAAACATTACTAAATTATACAACATTCAAATAAGTCTGTCAAATCGCTAGACTATTAAAAAATAAAATTGTATAATAAAGAGTCAATATTATAAATAGGAGCAAATTATTATGTCAAAACAAAAGTTTACTATAGAGGATATCAAAGAATTAGAGGCTGAATTAGAGAATTTGAAGGTAGTCGGCAGAGCAGAAATGGCAGATAAAATTAGGACGGCAAGGGAATTTGGTGATTTAAGTGAAAATGCCGAATATGACATTGCAAAAGAAGAGCAGGCAAAGATGGAGACAAGGATTATTGAGATTGAAAATATGCTTGCAAACGCCGAGATTTATGAAAAAACAAAATCAGACACAGTTAATTTGGGCAGCACTGTGCAAATTTTGGATATTAAGCAAAAAAAAGAGTTTAGCTATGAAATAGTTGGCTCACATCAAGCAAATCCATTTGAGAATAGGATTAGCTTTGAGTCACCCTTAGGAAAAGAATTATTGGGCAAGAAGAAGAATGATGAAGTTGTGATTAAGTTAAAGCATGGTGAAGTAAAATATAAAGTAATAAAAATTAGCTAGGGATAAATGTATAAAATATCAAGAGGACAAAAATAATGAATAGCAAAGAAATGGCAACAGAAAACAACGAAGGTTTGTCAGAAGAAGCATTGAGAGAGATTATTCAAATCCGCCATGACAAGCTCAAAAATCTTGTGGATGAGGGCAAAGACCCCTTTGAGATTACCTCTTTTAAGCGATCACATTATTCAAAGCAAATCATTGACGCTTACCCTAAAAATGATGCTAAAAAAGTCACCATAGCAGGCCGCATAATGTCAAAACGCATTATGGGCAAGGCTTCTTTTTCTCATATTCTAGATTATCAGGGTCAAATTCAAATTTATTTAAAGGGTGAAAATTTAGGCGATAAATATGAGGAATACAAAAAATTTGACATTGGCGATATTGTGGGTCTAACAGGAAAGGTTTTTATCACCAAAATGGGTGAGGTGTCTATCAATGTGAGCGATATTACTCTTTTATCAAAATCACTGCTCCCCCTCCCTGAAAAATGGAACGGCCTAAAAGATAATGAGCTTAGATACCGCCAGCGCTATGTTGACCTGATAGCCAATCCCCATGTTAAAGAAACTTTTATCAAACGAAGCAAAATCATAAGGGCTATCCGCAATTTTTTGGATAAAAAAGGCTATCTTGAAGTAGAAACTCCTGTTTTGGCAACCTTGGCAGGCGGCGCTTCTGCCCGTCCGTTTATTACTCACCACAACACGCTTGATATGCAAATGTATTTAAGGATTGCTACTGAATTATACTTAAAACGATTGATTGTGGGCGGGTTTGACAAAGTATATGAGATTGGGCGGCTGTTTAGAAACGAAGGGATTTCTATCAAGCATAATCCGGAGTTTACTACTATTGAGTTGTATGAAGCGTATACCGATTTAGAAGGGATGATTAAGATTACTGAGGAAATTTTTGAAGCGGTGGCAAAGGAACTGGGTTGCGGGGATAGCATTGTATATCAAGGCACACAGATTAGTCTAAAAAGACCATTTTTAAGAATGAGTATGAGTGAGTCGGTCAAAAAGTATACCGGTTTAGATTTTGATAAGACAAACAGTGATGAATTTATTAAGGCAGCAAAAGGGATGGGTGTAGTGCTTGACAAGACTAAGATGACAAAAGGCTTTGCACTTGTAGAGCTGTTTGACGGATTTGTAGAAAAAGAGCTGATTCAGCCCACCTTTATTACTGATTATCCCATTGAGGTGTCGCCTCTTGCTAAGAAAAAGGGCAATGACCTCACGCATAGATTTGAATTATTTATGTATGCCAGAGAAATGGCTAATGCTTTCAGTGAATTAAATGACCCGCTAGACCAAAAGCAAAGATTTTTAGAGCAGATGAAACTAAAGGCGGGCGGAGATGAGGAGGCACAGGATTATGACGAGGATTTTGTGACAGCATTAGAGTATGGAATGCCTCCTACCGGAGGGTTGGGCATTGGGATAGATAGATTAGTAATGATGTTTACGGACAGTGCTTCTATTAGGGATGTGCTGCTGTATCCGACGATGAAGCCAAAAAAATAGCATCGCTAATGATGCACCAATGGTATGTGCGATTTTTTTAAGACAGCATAACAATATGACACTAGTTTTATAAACCACCCCGCCCTTCGGGCACCCCTCCAAAGGAGGGGAATTCATAAATAGACACCGACAAAAAATTCCCCTCCTTTGGAGGGGTGCCCGAAGGGCGGGGTGGTTTGAGCATACAATGAAAAACAACATTAGGACAAAAATTGAAGAAAATTTTTTTGAGAAATTACGATTTTGCACTCCGGGACACAAGGGCTATAAAAATGCAACCGATTATGATGTTACGGAAATCGACGGGAAATTCCCTCTTGACGCAATCACACAAGCAGAGCAAAAAACCGCTGAGCTACTTAATGTTCCCCACCTACGCTTTTTAATAAACGGCTCATCAATCGGCATTAAAGCTGCTCTACTATCATTGGGCAAAACCAGCGGCGATATTCTCACAACAAAAAATGCTCACCCTGCGATACAACACTCAGCCATTTTGCTGGGTATAAAAATCTTTTATATTGAAAATGATTACCCAAATAAAACTGAAATTTTGTCAGCATTAAAAAAATATCCAACCGTGCAAACTGTGGTGTTGACCAGCCCGGATTATTATGGTATTGTGATTAAGAGTGAAGTAGGACAAGCGGTTGTGAACAGCGGTAAAAAACTATTTGTTGATGCTGCACACGGCGCGCATTTTTTATTCAGACCGGATTTGTTTGACTGTGGATTATTTAAGCATGTATTTGCGTTCAATTTATCTGCACACAAAACCTTGCCTAGCCTAACTCAAACGGCATATCTGATAATCAACGATAAAAAGCTTTTATACAACATTGATAAATCATTAGAAATACTGGGAACCACCAGCCCGTCATACCCGTTTTATATATCGCTAGCAGAAGCAGCTGATTACACATACACCCATAAAAACCGCTACGATGAACTATATCAAGCGATTGCTGCATTCAAGCAAAAGGTGCCATGTATAGAAAATAATGATTTTACAAGACTTGTAGTGGACACCAAGCCTTTAGGAACAAACGGAAAATCGTTGTTTAATAAGCTGTTAAAAAAAGGTGTTATTCCTGAAAAGTATGATGAGCGATTTGTAATTTTTATTGTTTCTGTTATGAACACAAAGGAGGACCTAGAAAGCTTATGTCAAGCTATACTGGAAAATTAATTACGATAGAAGGCTGTGAGGGAGTGGGTAAGTCTACTCAAGTTGAACTGTTAAAAGCATATTGTGAAGAAAAAAAAATTGATGCTGTTTTTACCAGAGAGCCGGGCGGGACGATTGTGGCTGAAAAGATTAGGGATATTATTTTGGATACCTCAAGTAATATTGAAAGAATGACAGAGCTGTTGCTGTATAATGCGTCAAGAGTAGAGCATTTGTTTAAGATAATCAAGCCTGCGTTAGACAAAGGTAAAATTGTGTTTTGCGATAGATTCATTGACTCGACTACTGCTTATCAGGGATACGGACGGGGTATTGACCTAAAGTTTATTAACTATCTTAACAAATCAATGCTGACGATTGTTGATATAAACAAAACTTTCTTTCTTGATTTGCCTCCTAGTTTAGGCTTTGACAGAAAAGGCGGGGCGGATAAAAATGACAGGATGGACAGTGAGAGCCTAGAATTTCACCAAAAAGTATATATAGGATTTTTAGAAATTGCCAAAAACAATAAACGAATTGTCAGCATTGATGCAAAGCAAGATAAATATAAAATTTTAAAAGAAATCTGTAAGACCTTGAAAATATAATTGTTTCGCCTGCGGCTATATACCTCGGCTTCGCTTCGCTACACTCAAGATGACAAACAGAGATACTTGTTGCCATCCCGAGCATAGCACGAAATGCATAGTCAAAGGTTCTAGCATAGCAAAAAAATAAACAACCATGACAAATTATAAAAATATAATCAAACAAACACCTGAATACAAAAGCATTCCGCCATCACAAAGCTATCTGGTTTGCAGTGAGGATAGCTTGCTTTGTCAGTTATTTGTACGGCATCATATTGAGGATTTAAATGAAAAATATAATTCTGTAGATATTATAGAGTTACCTTCCGCAGGGGCAAGCAAAATCACAGTTGCAGACATTGACTATATTACTAGTACCGCACTAATATCTCCCTTAGAACTGCATCACAAATATTACATCCTAAAAAACGGTGACAGTATGCAAGACGCTGCGGCTAATAAGCTATTAAAAACTTTAGAAGAGCCTCCCCCGTCCACTAAAATATTTATTTTATGCTCAAATGAAAGGGTTGTACTGCCCACCATTAGGTCAAGATGCAGCGTCATAAATATAAGTCCTCTAAATGAAGAAACACTTGTGACAGCACTTGACAGCACCAGTCCAAGCTATATCCTGGCAAAAGAAGCCTCTTTGGGCAATCTAACAAGAGCAGAAAGCATATCAAAGGGCGAATACAACGACATATTTGACATCTGCTTTGAAATGCTGTTATATATGAAAAACAGTACACACATACTCACCTATTCATCAAAGCTTATCGCAAAAACCGCAGGTGCAGGCATCCCCGACCAACCGCTAGATAAAATAATTTGGACGATTAATCTAATATTACACGAAGTAATAAAATATAATCTAAGCTTGAAGCTATCACTCAAATCACGACATCACGACATTTCAAAAATCGCCCAATCTTATTCCCCCGACACCATCATCCGACTAAAGCCCATAATAGAAAAAGCACAAAAAAGATTAGCCACCTATGGCAATACACAAAGTATTATAGATGAATTATTATTCTCAATTTTGGAGGTAAGACAAAAATGCAACAATTAATAAAAGTAGTAGGGATAAAATTCAAGAAAAATCCCAAAACATATTATTTTGAGCCCAACGGACTAGAGTTTTCACTAGGCGAAGGTGTGATTTTAGAGACAGCAAGAGGCATAGAGTATGGACTTGTGTCAAAGACTTGTTTTGAGATTAGGGCAGAAGATATTTCTCAGCCATTAAAGCCTGTCTTAAGAAAAGCGACTGAGGACGACATAAAGCAAAATGAGGCAATGGAATTAAAGGCTAAAGAGAGTATAAAGCTTGCAGACGAAAAAATTAAAAAGAACAGCTTAGACATGAATTTATCTGACGCAGAATATACGCTTGACGGGTCCAAATTGATTTTATATTTTACGGCGGATAATCGGGTGGATTTTAGGGATTTAGTAAAAGAGCTGGCACATTTTTTTAAGACAAGAATTGAACTAAGACAGATCGGGTCTAGGGATGAATGCAAAATTAAAGGCGGTCTGGGACCATGCGGCCGCCCGTGCTGTTGCAGTGTTCACTTAAAGGATTTTGAGCAAAGCAGTATTAAGATGGCAAAAAATCAAGGGCTATCGCTTAATCCGCATAAGATAAGCGGCTTATGCGGGCGGCTTATGTGCTGTTTAAGCTATGAAAATAAGCATTATGCCGAGGTTAATAAGAAGCTGCCAAGGATTGGCGCTGAGGCGGTTGCAGCCGGAGGAGTGCGCGGCATTGTAACCGGCGTGCATCATCTAAAAGAAACTGTTACTCTAAAGGTTTATGAAAAGGATGTTTATAAATTTGAAACCTTTCCGCTTGCTGAGGTAAGATTCAAAGGCAAAGCAGCCGCAGATGATAATGAAAAGGATATGCCACTAACCGGATGTGCAGGATGCGGAAGGGACAAAACCGGCGAATGCGGCGGTTGTGTAAAAAAATAAGGGATGGCTAAATAAAATATATCTTTTCTGAAAAATAAACTTAAAAATCCGTTCCCCCCTTAGGAAACGGATTTTTTTTCTACCCTTTTAATTCTTTGATTTTTGCAATCAACTCACCCATATTAGATAAACTTATATCTTCAGGAAAAGAAATATCATACTCCGATTCAATTTCCATAAGCATCTCAAGCTTATCTAGTGAGTCAAACCCCAACTCGTCAAAGGATGTATCCAATGTCAAATTAGCATTTTTAAGGCTGTCTTTATATTCTTTTAATCTAGCAAACAGTTTTTCTTGTATATCCATTTTAATTTTTCAACCTCCTGTATTAACTTAAGTATTAGTAATTTAAGTGTCAACTATTCAACAATTGCATTAACAGGGCAAGTAGGAATGCACGCTCCGCAATCAATGCAATCAGAAGCAACAATTTCTGCAACCCCGTCCTTCATGATGATAGCGTTTGTGGGGCATGAATCAATGCACACCTCACAACCAATGCACTCAGGCGTAACTTTAACTGCCATAATAATTTTCCTCCAAAAATAGATTTATTATTGTGCAACACACATATAATATTCACATTATTATACTATAAATTTTTTTGCTTGTCTATGATTTTTATATGGTTTTTTGTAAAATATTTGAAAAGTAATTTTATATAGATTTTTTGATATAATCATATATCAAATCCATCTCGCCCAAGCAAATAATCCGTAGTGACATCAAAAAATTCCGCCAATTTAATAAGCGTATCAAAAGAAGGCTCTCTAAATCCCCTTTCCCAATTAGCGATTGTTGGCTGAGCAATAGAAATCTCTCTTGATAATCCAAGCTGAGATAACCCACTTTGTGTTCTTAATTCAACTAAACGCTTTGCAAATTTATTCATTAACTTATTGTAGCAAAAAAAGATTTCATATTGAAATAATTATTTCTAATGTAAATTGCTTGACATCCTAAAAGCCTCATAATATTATTTCTAAATGAAATTTATTAGACACAAAAAATTAACAATAGAAAAATCTACACCGCAAGAAAAATCCACAACAAAAATAAAATGCGATATCCCCTGGTATTTTGCTTGGCAGCTTTTGCAAACACTCTACCATTATCCCACATTAAGAAACGATGAAGCGTTTATAACAAAACTAAAAGACCTAGAAAACTATATAGAAACAAAAATCCCGCTTCCTGACGAAACGAGAGAGATTATAGATGAATATATAGTCGTGGAGATTTACTAACATGAATTGGTTTTTTAATATTATCTATCCTGCGAGCCAGTCATTCTTAAGAATCCACCATATTTAATTGTTATTGTCATCCTACAAGAATACCGTATTATAGCCCTTTTGTCATGCTGAGTGGGTTTCACAAGTGCGAAATTAGGAGATACCTTCACTCCGTTCAAGATGACCCCACAATCTTTTGTCATTCTGAGTGTAGCGAAGAATCTCATCATTATATAAACACTACTCTACCAGCAAATCGGGGCAATATTGGCCTCTTGCAATAGATGATTAGTTTTTGAAAAATGCTTGCAGCCGAAGAATAAGCTCGCGGATAATGGACTTGGATGTCCGCTTGAAAGGATTTTATGTATAGGGTTTGTGATTAGGGCAGCCTTTGCTTTTGCGTAGTTTCCCCATAGTATAAAGACGACTTGTGTATTTTTTTGGTTGATGTGTTTTATTGCATTGTCGGTGAATGTCTGCCAGCCTAGCTGAGAGTGTGAGTTTGCCTGCCCTTCTCTTACTGTTAATGATGCATTAAGAAAAAACACGCCTTGCTTGGCAATGTCCTCTAGGCAGCCGCTCGTCCGTTTGATACCTAAATCACTATAGATTTCTTTGTATATGTTTTGCAATGATGGAGGCAGCTGTATGCCTTCAGGAACAGAGAAGCATAACCCCATAGCCTGCCCTCTGCCATGATAAGGATCTTGCCCTAATATGACCACCTTAATATCACTAAGCGGGGTTAGCTTAAACGCATTAAAAACATGACCCCTAGGCGGGTAAACGGTATACTTTTCATACTCAGTCTTAACACTGTCCACCAATCTAACAAAATACTCCTTTTTGCCTTCTTCTGCAAAAAAACCATCCCAACAATTATTTATTTTCATTAGTAGACTCCTTATTGCTTCACTAATTCGAGAGCTGTTATATAATCATCTCTAATTAATAACTTAAAGGCTATGATTTAGTTTCCTGCAGCATCTGGCAAAATTATTTTTTTCACCTTTAACAATTCTTGTTTTGCTCGTCGCCCTCCGACATAACGCAACACAAATATTCTCTCGCCGCAATCAAATCTGATTTTTTTGTCACCTAGTGCTAAAAAGAAAAAGATTCCGGGTAATAAACCTAACAAAAATATTACAAGAATCACAACAAAAATATTTATTTTATGCACAGAAATTCTAACTTGATTAGAGTTGCAGACAAATTTATTATTACCAACTATTGTTACATCCTCATTCTGCAAAGTTACTAAGCTAAATTCATTTCGTAAAGTAACTTTAGATGGTTGCATAAAGGATCTGACCATAACAGTAAACCACAGAATGGGATGACAAATACCTACCATTATTCCAAGTGCAAGTTCTCCTATAGCATAATAAATAATTAACGCCGAAAAAAATGCCAAAGCAAGCGAAAAAATAAAACCAAAGACAGCCACAACAGGTTTGGTTGATCTTCTAAAAACGATTGTCTTAGAAATGCACCAATTTCTAGACTTTTCTAGCATGTAATATAACCCCTATAATATTGCTTATTTAACTAACAAATTATATTATATCACCACCCTTCCGTCAAACAATTTATGCTGCTTTTTCATGAAAAACAAAAAAAACCACCTTTGGACAGTGGCTTTTATATTGTTCCCTTTTGGGGAATTTACTTTGAAACAAATAGTTAAGAATTTTTTAATTGCAAGATTAGACACAAAACTAATTTTGCAATGCTTTGTTTTTGGTGACAAAGCTAACACTCTATTTTAAGATTACTCTTAAAGGAGGTGATCCAGCCGCACCTTCCGATACGGCTACCTTGTTACGACTTCACCCCAGTCATTGGTTTTACCTTAGGCAGCTGCCTCCCTTGCGGGTTAGCGCACTGACTTTGGGTACCCCCAACTCCCATGGCGTGACGGGCGGTGTGTACAAGACCCGGGAACGCATTCACCCCGACATGCTGATTCGGGATTACTAGCAACTCCAACTTCATGTGGGCGGGTTTCAGCCCACAATCCGAACTGAGATCGCTTTTATGAGATTCGCTTGACCTTGCGGTTTTGCAGCTCTTTGTAGCGACCATTGTAGCACGTGTGTAGCCCAGAACGTAAGTGGCATGATGATTTGACGTCATCCCCACCTTCCTCCTGCTTGCACAGGCAGTCTGATTAGAGTTGCTAACTTAATATTGCCAACTAATCATAGGGGTTGCGCTCGTTGCCGGACTTAACCGAACATCTCACGACACGAGCTGACGACAACCATGCACCAACTGTATCCCTGCCCCGAAGGGTTTCACTGCTTTCACAGCTATGCAAGGTATGTCAAGTCCTGGTAAGGTTCTTCGCGTTGCTTCGAATTAAACCACATGCTCCGCTGCTTGTGCGGGTCCCCGTCAATTTCTTTGAGTTTCAACCTTGCGGCCGTACTCCCCAGGCGGGATACTTATCGCGTT
>Ga0131853_10015003_pt1 | contig 14178 bp, 18 predicted proteins | sample TergutLab28metaG_FD_92764 | JGI IMG/M metagenome (GOLD analysis project Ga0131853, IMG submission 92764) | Labiotermes labralis P1 segment gut microbial communities from Petit-Saut dam, French Guiana - Lab288 P1 (version 2) (version 2) | ecosystem: Host-associated > Arthropoda: Insects >... | reverse complement strand
CACATTGAAAACGAAATGAAAGAGGTAACAGAAAATGTCTAAAACTTTGAACAACTTGCAAGCCCTTCAAAATGAACTTCACCCCGAATTTCTACCCAAAATGAGTAAAACCGAACTTTTCAACGCCGCGCAAGATGCTGAACCAATTAACAAACTTGTGAACAAAAACTTCAAAGTTGTTGGTGTCATGCCGCAAATGGTTTCAGTGCCGAAACGCCGAATTGATGTTGAAGATGAAACCGACATTGAAGAAGTTGAAATGTGTGAACGTATGCGCTATACAGTTTTCACCGATGTTGGAGTTTTCCACAGTTTTTCGGGCACTTTCAACCGCGCTTTGAACAGCGCTTATCGTTATCTTGCTGAAGAATTTACCCAAACCACTTTTGACCTACAATCAAAAGTGAATAACCAAAAAATGAATTATGTTTTGAAAATCGTTGAATAACTCAAAAACTCCCGCCGACTAACCACGGCGGGAGAATTTAGCATTTAAGGAGCAGAAAATGTCAAAATCTGAATTGTTAGCCGCACTTGCAAAATTAATCCCTGACGATGAAGAAACCATAGTTGATGAAGAAACCACAGTTGATGAAGAAACCACAGTTGATGAAGAAACCACAGTTGATGAACCTGAAATTGAAGAAACTCATATTGATGAAACTACCACAAATGTTAGCACCGAAAACTTAAATGTAAACAATACTGAATTTATTACGCAATTCACACAACAACTTGAAGATTTTGGAATTAGACTTGATAGCATTGACCAACTTTATAAAACCCTACAATCACATCTTTTGCGCGAAACTGATACTTTAATTGATGATGACCAAACAAATATGTCAATTGATGACTTAGTCAAATTGGCATAGAAAGGAAAATTTCATGCCTGAATTTCCAAAAGATAAACGGCTAGAACAATTAAAACATGGTGATTACAGAATGTGGCACGATTCACAACAAGTGCGCGTTCCACAATATCAATCTGAAAATCACCCAAACCGTCCTGTTGACGTTCCTGTAAATGTTCGCGTTCGCGGTGATATTCAAATGGGATATTTTATGCCGCCGCAAGTAAGCTTTGATAACCAAGAAGTTAATCGCAAACGCTTTGACGAATGGACTTTTAGAATATTCCGTAAAATATTTCCTCCTGACATAGATATTAACGAAATTTTAAATCTTACCGAAATCAAACTTTTGATTGATTTAAATATTAATCTTACTGGTAATGACTTTAATTTAAATGAAGAAAAAACTTTTACAGCAAATTTTAATGATGTTATTACATTGAATTTTGCAAATGGTTATTTTTCTTCACAACCAATAAAAACAAAAGCAAATGGATTGAATAAATTAAGTGGTTATGGTATATTTGTTTTATCAAAAGAAGAACTTCCCATACAACTAATTATGCCAAATTTCGCATCAAATTATCATCTTTATTTAGATTTATTTGATGTTGAAAACCATGTAGGCAATTCCAATTATTTTGTTGATTATGAAGTTTTGGACAGCGCACAACCGCGCTTTTCGGTTGAATATTTCTTGAATAATTTAGAAGTGGTAGGTGGCTCAAATGGCTAATATTTTCACAAACCCCGCAACCATTGGAAATAACGGCGATATTATTGTCGTTGACAGAAAAGAACAAATTCTTGATGAACAAATTTTATTTAATGCTGATAACAATTTCTCCAAAATCTATTCTTCAAATTCTGTTGCGCCTTTAACAAGATTGTCATTTTTCCTTTCATACTTTACACTAAAAAGTATGGTTATGAATTATGAAACTGGAATTGAAGAAGAAATTACCTACACAACCGCCGTTGGTAAAAACTTCACTCTTGAAAACCTTGATAAAATCCATTTGCGCAATCCAAACAACTTTTTTGATAATACAAACGGTATTGTTATTCAATATAATTGTGAAAAAACTGGAACTTATCCCGAACTTACAAACGGGATATTATTTACAGTTGATTTAACTGGAAATTCTGATTTTTATGATTTTGAATTTTATGTAACAAATGTTTGTGCTGTTGATAGTTTTCATATTTACGACGGAAAAGAAAACCCTGATTTTGACTATAACTATTTGCAAAAAATCAAAGACCCTCGTATTATGTATTTTGATACAGTTTTTCAAACGAATATTACTGGTGACGATTTTGCGCTTGTCGATGATGAAAATGTAAGCGGTACTATTTTCGGTTATGTTTACGGTAATGTGATGTTCAGACTTTTTAATTCTGTATATTACAGCACCGAAAATTTGGTCGCTTATACAAATGCAAATGATAGACTTGATTATTCAATCAAATTGGCACTTTCTGTAGAACCTTTGGACGGTTGGGAATTGTTGGAAACTGGCGCATGGGGCGCATACAATCTTTACGGATTGTATTCAAATATGCAAGCAAAAGTTGGTAACACGATTTTTGACCCGCTTTTTGATGTTTTGGACGATGGTACACCGCGTTTTGAACTTGTTCACAGTTTGGATAAATTTGAAAAATGGGAGGATTAAATGCCTAATTTATTCACAGATGGTGGTATGAATGTTCTAAAAAAGGAACACACCGACATTGAACCATTTCGCGAATTTGATTTTGTTGATAATTTTTCCGAACCACAAACAATTAACACAACGCTAAAAAGCGCATTTGTTCGTTTGAAATTTATGTTGTCATATATTGAATTTGATGACGAAAATGACGAAACGCAACGAATAAATATTGGACAATTTTTTGAAATGGAATACAATGATGTTTTATTTCTTGTAAACCCATATTCTGAAATTGATAACGGTAATTTTGATTTAATACAAACAGCAAAAAATACAAATGGAATTATTAATTTTGCTTTTGAAATTGACCCTAAAAATAACGTGTGGACAAATTTTAAAATTGTGTTGTCAAATATTTCTATTTATGAAAGTAGTTTCGATGGAAATTTGAAACCCGAACCGCAAGACGGTTTGCGGATGTATGAAAGTGGTGCACGTGTTGTCACCGGTCCTCCCGGTGCAGATGGAAAAGATGCACCACAACCTGAATATATGATTTTTTCAATTTTTCCAACTGAAATAGGTTTAAATATAGTTCTTGATAAAGAACTAATTACACCTGACACTTTTGTAATTCGTGATAGTTCTGATAATTCTGAATTACCAATAACTGTAAGTGGAAACAACCCTTACCAAATTATTGTAAATCTGCCAACCTCTTTTTGGGTGGCAGTAGAGGGAGAAAGGTAAATTATGGCAAACGAAATTTTAACACAATCAATTCAAATTACAACGCCACAAGGACAACAAGGTTTCACTCCTCAAATTGGGGGTAATGGAAATTGGTGGATAAACGGCGTTGACACTGGATTTTCTAGCCGTGGCGAAAATGGTGCGGACGGTGTTGCGGGAGAAAATGGAAATACTCCGTACATTGGCGGTAATGGAAATTGGTGGATAAACGGCATTGACACTGGTTTTTCTAGTCGTGGTACAAATGTACCAAATGTTGTTGTTTGCAATCCATTACAAAACGGTGTTGATTTTAATTATTTACAAGGTGGTATAACTGAAACTGTTGATTATGGTGATTTGAATTTCCAAATTCCTAATTGGTGGTCATGGGGATGGTTCCCACAAAGCGTTGATAACTCTACACCAACTGGAACGCAATGGCAAGGTAGACTTTTTGAACATTGGTTTGGTAGTGGGAGCACACATTGGCCGCGACACATTTACGACCCACATTTCGCCTATGCGACAAATTTCTTTGTAAACACAAATTTGTCCTCTTATCCTACAATTAATTTTAGTGTTCAAAATATCACTACAAACTATTGTTCTGACGGCGTTACCCCTCTTTCTGTAATTTTGTATCTTGAAAACGACCCAAGCGAAATTGGAAATGAATTGAAATTCGGGCTAACAATTTCAATTGGTTGGGACGTGCACGAAAATCATCAAGGTTTTCAAGATGAAATTTTTTGGACTTTTGAACTTTTGGAAAATAATGCAGTACAATTTTGGAATATTCAAAATATTAATTTCACCATGCCTAGTGAAACACATACATATGTTCGTGAATATGGTTTATACATTGATTTTGAAGATTATGTTTTACGTCCAAATTCTGTAAACGTTGAAATTGACGTTAATTACATTAATCAACAGGGCGGCAGTGTTCAAAATGGGACTATCAAATTAATACATCCTGTAATTTCTTCACCGATGTTTTTTGAAATCGCAAGTTTGTACGTTCCTAATAATATACAACAAGATAGTTGGGAATTTTCTGACAATTTTGTTAATTCTCTTTTTTATGTTGAAGGAAAAATGTTATTTATTGGAAAACGCATGGGCTTAGAATTTCCAAATTGGAATACTAGTTTTCAAGTTGTGGAAGTGACAGATGTAAGAATTTGGAAAAATGAAGTCTATGAATGAAGTGAATGATGTGATTGTTGATTTAATAACAAGATTAGGTTTTCCAATTTTTGTTGCTGTTTATTTTATGATGAAAAATAATAAAACCAATGCCGCTTTGGAAAAAGCAATAAACGAATTAATTACATTAATAAAAGGAGAATTTAGAAAATGAGTAAAAAAACTCAAAAACCAAACGTTTCGCCTGATATTTTAGCGGTTGTAATGCATGAATTACAACCAGTTCCAGACCCGCACACAGGGATTGTTAATGACCGAGAAAGCATAAAAGCGTGGAAAGACCACATTGTTAAATGTGGTCATGATGCTAAAAAATTTTTTGGTAATAATGGTGTGGGTTATGAAGAATACGTGCACTTTATGTCACGTTTTGGAAATGGTCAACCTAAAAAAAGAAAGGCAGTAAATTAAAATGAGTGTTGCATTGAGTATTAATCAAAACTTTATTCCCGGTTGGAACGCCATTTATCAAAATTTAATTAACAAAGTCGCTAAATCTATTATACAACATAATGAATTTTCAAGCCCTTTTTCTCAAATGTTGCAGGATATGGAAGTTGGTCAATATGTGGAAGATATTCACATTAATCCAGGTCATGTTATGTTGCATGATACAATGACAAATAGTGACATTTTGACTGATTATATTGACGATATTGCAACGTCTGTTTATGAAGTTAATGTTGACCTTGTTTTTCCATCAACATACAAAGAATATGTTGTACGAACTGCCGCTAATTTTATGGAAAATGTTACAAGTCTTATAACAGCTATTACAAGAAATATTCGCACAACTCTTGAATTTCGCAGAAATGAACTTGTAAAGCAAATGCTTTTCAATGGTGTAAAATATGGTATGATTGAACGCATTCAAATTGCAGACCCTACCGCAAACGCAGTTAATGCGGCAAATTTTGCAATTAAATTGAACACAACACTTGATGATTTTAGAACTGAAATTAATCCAAGAAATGTTATTTTTAATAAACAAATTGGTTTAACTGATGATGACTATAGAATGACGATTGCAAATGAAACACCATATATTATCATCTTTAACGAGTATATTCGTTATGTTGAATTTGTTGAGGCTTTGAAATTGGGGCTTGTATCAGGTTTTTCAAGTGGTAATTCTAACCAAGATTGGCAAGAACGTTTGATTTTTCTAAATCAACAGGACTTTCCAAATTCTATTCCAACAATCAATAGAAGTGAAGTTACTGGACAAAATGTTTCTGCCGCCAATGTTAATTTTTACGAAATGCCAACAGATAAAGACGGCAACCCCATTTTTGAAGAAATTCCCGATGATGAAGATTTTGATATTTATGGTTTCGTAATCGAACCATCTGCCATTAAACTTTTTACACAGTTGTCAATTGTTACCAGTTGGTTAAATCCTGCGACACAAGCACACACAAATCGCGAAATATATCGAGGTATTATGGCTTTGGGTGCTTTCAACAAAATTTGTGCTATTACTTCCTAAAATTTGAAACTATGGCGGGGGTTAAATTCCCCCGCCAATTTACGAAAGGTGTATAAAATGGGTAATAAAGATGTTGGGCGAACTTTGCGAGATATGCCACAAATTGAATACATGGAACAAATGGGCGCAAATGTTTCAAGAAATCACAACGGCACAGGGATTGCCCCGACTAATTTTGAAGTTTTTAAATATTTTCGTATTTTACGAAATTATGCTGTTAATAGAATAAAATGGACTTCACCACAAATTTCTGAACAAGAATTAAAAATGATTGAGTGGAATATTTTCCATTTTGGATTTTGTGCTATGTTAAAACCTGATTTAGTTAGAAATAGGGAACGAATAATTTTAAGCGAAACACCAATGATTTATAGGTGTGCCTATTCGCGATTTAATGCGCGAAATGGTGAACCTATTGAAATTACAATCGTTAATAATAGTGGTAATTCTTTGGGTTTGCGAAATCAATATAACGATAATGAATTTGTTATTTTTAGCGATGAATATGTTTTTCAAAATCAAGCAAATCCGTTTATACACGTTGCTTGGGAATTTGCTTGCAAATTACATGAATTAGATTTAGCTTTTAATGCAAATTCTCATAGAAACCGTATGCCATTCGTATTTTCAAACGCTAATATGGACGTTACAAAAAATGGTCAAGGTATTGTTTTTGGAAATCAAAATGGCAGTGTTGCGGAACTAATGCGCTCTGCCTATGGCAGAAATGAGCAATTTGTGGAAATTTCTGATGTTGTTGTTGGTAAGGACGGTTTTATGTATGAACCTAAAAATGTTGATAACCATATTCTTGAACACATTGAAAGTCAAAAAAAGTTATACCAAGCTTATTTAGAACTTTTAGGGCTTTACACGCAAAAGGAAAAAAGTGGTGTTTATACCGTTAGAAAATTGCAAGAAAACGGTGATGAAAGCCCCGATTTTATTACTGAATGTTTGAAAATTCCTAGATATTTATGTGCAAAACGCGCTTGTGAAATGTTTGGTATTGAATTAAAAATGGAGGTTGTTTAATGTATCAAGTTAGACTTTTTCAAGATAATATTTTAACTGACAATGTTAAATATAGAAATGCCACACCAATTAATGCAGTTTGGTCAAGTAAAGTTGTTTCTGTTGGTAATTTTGCAAATAAAAATATTTTTGTTGATAATTCTGTAGAATTATCTGTAAATTATATGCAAGCTACAACTTGCAATTTTATTGCAATTGGTTTTAATGGTAAGACAATTATTGGTAAAATTACAGATTTTAGCTATATAAACGATAATAATACCAATATTTCATATAGAGTTGATACATTTTCCAGTGCTAGAACAAGTGGAATTATTGAACAAATGAATGGGCTTTGTGAGCGTGTAAACATGAGTAATCAAGGTTTTATGACTAATTTACAAAGTGAGCCTTTTTCACCAAGTGACCAAACGAAAATGAATGTTCCATTAACAGATGCTTTAAATAGTTTAGTTTGGAATGCTGATAATTTTAATAACAATGGTTTAGACGATAGTCAAGCCGCGTACATTTTAACAGTTTCACCAACTTTAGCGGCCTATTTGGGAGAAACTGGAATAGGGGCGAACCCCTTTATAACTCCACCACCTGTCATTTTACCTATTTTACAAATGACACCTACACTAAATTTTAACAATTCAGATACTAGAATTTCTCATAACGGCGTTTATCGCGGAATACCTGTTAGATTTAATGGAATTTTACAAGTTTCTTTGTTTTTAAGACAAATATTAAGCGGTTGCGGTTTTGTTACAATTATGCCGCCAAACGGTTGGACAATTCAAAATAGATTAATTAATAAAGGGTATGTTACAAATGAAAATACTGGTGCTGGACAACAAGCAAGTGACACTTTTGCCGCTGGTAGTGAAATAGTTTGGGCTAGTGAAATGGCAAAGCCTTATGAAAGTATTCGATTTATAACTTTGGCGGATATTTACGGTCTGCAAGTTATACCATGGAGAGCGACAACAACAACAAGCATTTCAGTTTTTCAAGATATTTCAGGTTTTACAACAACTGCTAATTTGCATAGGTGGGGTGGTGAAAGTTCTGCCCAACACAAATTAATGGCTTATCCATACAAATATTACAAAATTAAAACTATTGCGGGTGATTTAGTTAATATTTATCCACAACAACACTTTATTTTTGAGGATATGGCTGGAAATCCTGCCGCTCCTAGAATTAGACTCATTGTTGAATTTATTGGAGGGGATACGCCCCGCCTAGTTGGCAGACTTTTAGAAACTTCAACAATTGGAAATCCAAATGAATATGGCGAATTATTCACAATTAGAAATTATCCTAGTATAACATTGTCAATTAATGATAGTTTTAACCCACAATTACAAAGAGATACTATGAACAATAGGCAACTTTCTGCTAGTTTTGCTAATGCTCGTTTGGATAGTCAAGCAAGAAATCCGATTAGACAAGGCTATTTAGACGGTGTTGCAGGTGAACAAAATATCACTTTTAATAACAGAAATTCGGGTATGGGAGATTTTGCCGCAAGTGGTAATCAATTAGGCGGTATGTTAGGACGTGCAAACGTTCATGTTAATGGTGGCGCAAGAAATCCTCTTGTGAATGATAGAGTTACAAACAACGCTAATCAACTTGCAAATACTTTAAACGCAAATGCGTTAATTGAACCAATGCAAGGTGTTTTAAGCGGCACTAGTTTTGTACAACAAACGTATGAATACCCTACAATTTTTTATGAATGTGGTGCTACTGATACAGAATTATTTGCTTTTTCACGATATTTAGAAGAATTTGGCGCAAGTTGTGGTTGTCATTTAAATCCGCTTACAAATTCAGGAAATTTGTTTGGTGGTGAAGCGGGTGTTATAACTTTTAATGGTCGAACATTTTACCAATATGGACATATTTTGATACAAGGGGTTATGCCCCCTGATTGGAAATTATCAATTAAAGCTTTATTTGAAAGCGGGGTATACTTGCAATGATTTTAAGTAATCGTTTTAGACTGCGGCGGAATTTCCAAAGAATTTCAACAAACCGTTTTGTAGTTGATAGTAAAAGATTTTGGCAACCAACTTTTCACCCACGTTTTGCACAAATATTCTCAACTGATGACTTTGAAAATATATTAAAAAAAGCAAATTTAATGTTGTCTTTTCCATTTTCAGATGAATATTTACAAATTTTTGCCGAACAATTGTTTAACTATCTTTCCCCATTTCGTTTTGCTTTAATTCCTGCAAAAAATCCTAATTACCGTGAAAGTTTTTTGGCTGATTTATTTTTTATTTTAAGGGATATTTTACCGAGATTAAATATGCAAATGAAACCTCTAATTGAAGATGATTTTAATGTTGTTTCAAATAAAGCTGATAGTGGAAAAGATGATTTTACAAAACTTTATCAAGGTGAAAAAGCTGATAGTAAAAATGGTCAAGAAACACATCTTGATATATTGACAAATACTAGAAATCGTGTACAAAATACTGCTACAACTGATAATATTGATGAAGAAACTGAAACAAATAATAAATCTAGTGCAGATAATTTCTTATCGCCGCAAGATATGGGAGTTTCGCCAAACCCAAATAATGTAAAACATGAGGGTGTAGACGGTGTAGAATTGACAAATGATGCTAATTTTACAACAAATACACAAACTGGAATTTTTGGGGAAAGTGTAAAAAGTAAAACTAACGAAACTACACAAGGTCAATTAGGTGAACAAGAAATTATTGAAAACAATGATGCTAGAACACTTCACCATAATGAACAAGGGCAAAATATGGAAAGTGGAAATGAATTAACAAATAGAAAAACTGACCATTATACTGAACAATTAAATTATGACAAGGCGCAAAAAATGCAAGAATACTATAATATAATGATTGAAAATTTGTGGTATGAAATTTTAGGTAAATTAAACCGTTGGGTTTTGCAAGTCAATATTGCCATTTCAAGTGAACATTATTTAGATTGCGAGGTTTTCGACTAATGAAAAAAGCTTTAATCGTATTCCCATTTTTAACGGAATGTGAAGAACAAAAAAGAGTTTTAGAAATTGCGCCAAAATTATATCCTGATTATGAATTTAGAACAAGTCAAAGGCGGCTAACTGAAATTAATAAGCTTGCAAAATATATTGAACTTTTAGATAATGTGGAACATGTGTTTTTTATGAACGGTTGGCAATCTGATTATATGGATAATATAATCAATTTAGTTGCAAGACATTACGGCGTAACATGTGAGACTTTTTTAGAACGTGAGGTTAATTAAAATGAATATTAACGCTTTTAGAAATGTTGTTATATTGGGAAATATTGCAACTTTAAGAGCACAAATAAACACGTGGCAAATTTACGCAAATAGGACTGGTGAAAGTGTTGTTGACATAGTTTTAGCGCTAAATGCGCAAATTGCGGCTCTTATGTTGATGATTAGTGTGTGAATATTTGTTCATACCCCTCACATGGCTATAAATGCCCTGTAAGGGGTTTTTATTTTAAAGATACTTATACTCGACAAACAAATAAAAACGCAGTACAAGCAAAATCGTAACATTTGTTCGATAGAAAGGGTGAATTATGGAAATTCGTACAATTAAGCTTGAAAAAGGCAACTACACGAATTTTAATGATGAATTTAATTTGCATGATGTTATAATTATGAATGGTGCTAGAGGTGCTGGCAAATCTTACCCAACGGCAAAATATGTGTCAAGTATTTTAGAAAATGACGAAACTGCAAAATTTGTGTATATGCGTAACTTAAAAGACGAATTGCCAACTTATGCGGGTTGGTGTTCTGATTTAAATTTGACTAAAATAGCAGGTTGTGAAATTGTAAGGTTGGAACGAGGAAAGCCAACGATGGGGGATATTACCCTTTTTGGTGAAGATGAAAACGGAAATGTTGTGTTTGAAAGAATCATAGGAAAATGCATGTCATTGGAAAATTCACATAAATATAAATCTGGAAAATATGATGAATTTAAAGTGATAGTTTTTGAAGAGTATAGCCACTTAAAAATGAATGCTACCAGTGAAAAAACATATTGTTTTAACTTTCTTGAAAATGTAGTTACTGTTTTTCGTGATAGACCTAAAAAAATATTTTTATTATCAAATTCATTGCGCACAATTCCATTATTAGAAACTGCAATTGAAGAAATGACAGGTGAATTATTTTTTAAACCTATTAAGTTCAAAATTTTTCGTAAAAATAAAGCAAATAAACAAAATGAATTTCTTGCATATTTGAATGGTGAATTATATAAAAATGATGGTGCAGAATTACCCAAAGATGAATTTTTACCAATTCATAGTAATAAACAATTTATACTTTTGTCACATAAATTTTTAAGAAATACATATTATATAAAAGCAAATAATTTAGGAATTAGACATACTCATAGAAAAGAACACTATATCGAATTAAGAAACTTTGTTGAAAGAAGTGCAGTAAATCAATTTTATTATCCCGATTTTAAGACAGAAAGAAACTTCACTTGTGATTACGTAAATTTCACAAGTGAAGTTAGGGCTTTTTTATGTGATTATGGGTATAAATTTTATTGATAAGAGCGTGCTTTTTCGCGAATTTGTTCAACTAATTTAGAATATTGGCGGCGTGTAATTTTTGATTTATAAGCGGGAACACCATTTAAAATTTCGTCAATAATTGTCATTTCTTCCGTGTTAAATCCATAGTCTGAAATATTGAAAAATTCATCTTTTTGAATACCAAACATATGTATAGCGTTTTCCATTAGAATTTCTAAGCGGCGAATATTATTTCGATTGTTATACAAAGCAATGTATTTTGCTTGCGCGATATAATATCGCAAAGGAGCGTCCATTTCAACACCGGTTATCATAATACTATCGTGAATATCGTCCATTGTTACGGCTTTATAATAGTTGTATTTTTCGTAATTCGTTTCTAATAAATTTGTGTCTGATGGAAATGTTTGGAAATGTTGTAAAAGCTGTTGATATTTAGTGTTCATAGTCAAATCTCACTTTCAAAATTTAGTAAATGTAATGGGTTAATTTCTAATACTATTATAGCATAAATTTGTACACTTGTCAACACTTTTTTTAATTGTTTACACATTGTTCACATTTCCTAATCCTAAAATATCTCTAACCTTAGTTTCAAAATTATGTAGCCACATTTCAATGGCGCAGAAACTGTGTATTGACCAACTATTTCCATCTTGAATTATAACAATGTCACCACCTGAACCGTCTGTATAATGTTCAACGTCCGCAGTTATGTCTGTTGATAATTTTTGAATTTGCGCGGTTTGAAATTGTTGATAATCTGCGGTTGTGTCAAATAATTCCAATAAATCAGGCGGCGTTAAATCAACCACGCCGCCTGCCGCCGTGTAGCTACCGTTAATTTTGTCAAAAACTTCAATTTCTAGTTCTTTTAAAGCGGAATACATAGCGATATTATCGTTTTCTCTGCCCTCTGTTCGTTTTAAATTTCTGTGTTGCTGATTTAATTCACTTGTTTTTCTATAAATATCTTTAATTCTATCACTATTGTTTACACCTAATTCATTTTTTAGATGCTTTTGTGCAAGCCCTTTGAATTTTGAACCTAAAGCGGCTTGTCGTTGCTGTGGTGTTTGTTTAAATGCGCCAACAAGTTGATGTAATTCGTTGACAGGAATACCCATTTCGTTGCTTACAAAATCCATCATTATCCTAGACGGTTGTGCTTTTAAACGATTTAAAAGAACGGCTTGCCCGTCTGTCAAACCTTGACTAACGACTTTTTGCAAGCCCTGTGAACTGATTTTTTTACCAATTGTTAAAGCTTGCGTTGCGGTTTGTGCGCCAATACCAAAACCATTTGCTTTAATTGTAGAACTTGCGGCAGTTTTTAAAGCTGTTTTTAATCCTGCGGCTATTGCGGCAGAAATTGCCATTTAAAATAAACCCCTTTCATGAATTTTAAAGGGAAATTTGCGCATTGCTTTTCCACCATAAATATTAGTCATTTTCCATGTTTCAAATAATTGTGAATTTAACTCGAAATTATCAAAATTAATTTGACTATGATATTTTTCAGATAATCCAACGCAAGTTAATTTCATTTTTCCGTTGTATTCAATTAAATAATTTTTCTTAGATAAGAATTTACCACGTTGAATTAATGAATAGTCTGTTGACCATTTACCTAATTCGTCATCATGCAAATAATCTAATTTAAATAATTTTCTCATGTTCTTTTCAGGGTGTAAAAAATAAGCACTATCAGTGTCACCATAGATAAAATCTTTACCTAAAATATAGACAAGTTCAACCCACATTTTACGAGAATTTGCAGTTATTGCGCTTGCCAATGGTTTATAAATCGGGTTTTTATCAATAGCTATCACGTTATAACTATTTTCTAAATCGTCATAACATTGTACAACACCGCTTAAATCTTGTGCAAATTTTCCGTATAAAGCATTTAACAATAATTTAGCAGCTAATTTTTGTACACCTTTTTCAGTTCTTTTCATTTCATACACTGGTAAAATAAAATCCCTTATTATGGTGTTAGTTTTATAACTAACACCTTTTTTAAATTCAATTTGTTCAATGTCGGCATATTTTAAAAGTGTTGATAAATCAATTGAATTTATACATAAATAACCGTCAAAATGTTTGGGAAATTGTGAACGTGTATAAATTGTTTCGGGTGGCTCTAAGTTTAATAAAACTCTTGCCCTGCTTTCAGAATTACAGCGTTGAAAAGGTTGACCTTTCATGTTAAATTCAATATAAATTATATATTCTTTGTAAAAATCGTCATTATAGCAAAAATCATTTATTTGTTTTCCATGTCCATAAGGTAAATTTATAGTCATGCTTTTCGGATAACTAGAATTTAAATCTAACATGTTCAAATTGTGTAAAATTTTTCCTGCGTGATTTTCGGAAATAGTGCAAATGCCGCCGCTGTATGTGGCTGTTGATAGTAACAAATGTTCTTGTGAAATTAGTGGGTAAATATGTCTAAAAACTTCTTCTTTATCCTCTAATTTCGGGTTGTCGATATTTTCAAGTTTACATAAATAATTTCTAAATGCATCAAAAGACATGCTTGCGGCAGTGCTTGCACGACCGTGATATTTTTCGTAAAAAGTATTTGTAAATTCTTCTAAGCATTCTGATAGGGAAATTATGTCATACATACATCT
>Ga0131853_10015002_pt1 | contig 14179 bp, 6 predicted proteins | sample TergutLab28metaG_FD_92764 | JGI IMG/M metagenome (GOLD analysis project Ga0131853, IMG submission 92764) | Labiotermes labralis P1 segment gut microbial communities from Petit-Saut dam, French Guiana - Lab288 P1 (version 2) (version 2) | ecosystem: Host-associated > Arthropoda: Insects >... | reverse complement strand
GTAATGAACGTTCGGGTTCCGTGAAATGCGGGGAATTTCTTGACTAGCTGCAAACCAGTTAGCTTCTCAAGAAGGACTCTGCACCATGGAGTAAGTAAGTAAGTAAGTAAGTAAGTAAGTAAGAGCTGTTCTGAGGAAAGTTAAAACAGACCTGTCTGTATAAACAAAACAATGCAGTCATTAATGTTCTTTATGCAGTTGAATTGAGCGGTCCTTAGAGCAGTGTGATTATTTACTGAAAGATTGTTGAAACAGTATTAAAGCATTTTGTTAGAATGTGGGTAGATGGGTGGGTGGATGAATGAGTGGAATAATGCATAAGTGAATGAATTTGTGAACGAATTTGAAAATGAGAGCGAATGAATTATTGAATTAATAAATGATTAAATAAATACATGAGTGTATGAATGAATTAACGTAGTTATGTAGGTAGGAAGGAAGGGGGGAAGGTAGGAAAAAAAGGAAGGAATTAAAAAAAAGTTAGACTGGAGGATAAACAGACATCATCTTGTTATTAAACGTCTTGAAACTTGTGTAAAATTAACGACAGGGAAAGCCAGGACAAGACTTTGTTCTATTAAAGTGTTTGAAGTTAATATTTACTGACTGACAACCTTACCATCATCCTGTGCCGTTGTCACTAAATCTGGGAACCTTAACTTCCTGGAACCCTCTGGGCCACTCCGGGCCTGTAACGGGACTCCTTTACCTTTGCCTTACTGCACATATATGAAATTTATAAAATTTTACACATTAAAACATTAAAGAGTTGCGAAGAGTGCTCTGCGGGGCAATCTTCGCAACATAACATTACACAACACGGCATACTGCCACAATACCCAACCGGTACAGCGAAACTAATGTGACTTTTTATAGTGTGATTTTAGCAAGGACGATATGGCTCCCTGATTATGGTCCTCGGTCCGAAACATGTCGGAGCGTTCTAATGTTTTAATGTGTAAAATTTTATAAATTTTATATATGTGCAGTGGTTGGTATAATAATTGAGTAACTCGACAACATGCATGGTGTAACAATGAAAATAAAAAAAAATTGCTTGCCTGTGTTAAATAAGGTAAATTTTAATGATTTCTGCGAAATGGTACACATCTGATGATTGCAACGCTTTGCCGAAACGTGCTGAGTGAGAGAAACACTGTTTATAAGAATTTGGTTGTAGAGTGTTTAAATGGTTTCTAATATTGTATGCTTATAAAAACCAAGCCAGCCTTGACTGGTTGAGTACTTAATGCTCTACTTACATTAGACAAGCGCGCTGAGACCATTTCACTTCCATAGGTACGGGGAGACTAATAATTAAGAGTCCTTTACAGTCCTTCAGGTATCAGCCACAACATATAGCCACAGTGTCAGCAAACAAAAGCTACACCCTGTTAGCATGTATTTTTCTATGCAAGGGGACGCGATTGAAAATTCTCATCGGAAACTACAAAAAATTCGTGGAGAACTGCTGTACTCCAGAAACTTAATCTAGAACAAGTTATTGCATATCGGCATTGATTAGTGTTTAAATATTTTGTTTTTGAAATGAAGCCAAGATAGTAGGGCAAAACATATTTAAGCACACGGAAAAACTGTCCCTACCACCAATAGGAGACGTTAAATCTTCGTTACAAATATAGATCACAATAAAATACCTTTATTTGTAGAAGAAACGGGCTCCATTAACATATTGTGTGGACAAAATTCCGAGTTCTGTTTGCTTGAGAAGTGTGTGGCACAATTAATAATTATCATGTCTTCTGCCTAGCGTAAAGGATACGTGATTAATTTCAGTAATTCATTGCATGATAACTGAGTATACTGGCGGATCCTTCGTGCTTGTTTCGTTTAAACAGTGTATGACATCCGGTAACTGCTGGTTCTTGCATTTTTGCGTCCAGCCATTCCAAGCTTCGAAACCTTGCAGCCGATAGATCAGCTTGGCGCACTCTACAGCTTTAGCAATGTCGTCGGTAAGCAGTTCTTAAATGCAATAGAAATAACATTCTTTACCTCCATAACTTAGAACCAGACAGGCAATGTACGCATAACGTAACAATGAGGCGCGTTCGCGCAACCATTGTTGCAGTGGAAAATCAATAAGTATTACATATTCCGAGTGTGTGTTTGTAGCCTTAGGTATCTGTCATGCAATTCGCATGCGCTGTATTACATTGTCACTGTGTTTTGTCCGGATGTACAGTATATTTCTACGTTATGTTGTAAATGGTAAGATTTTCGAAAAAAAAAAATGGTTTCAAATGTTTTTTTACTCTAAATTTGCCTGGAACATTTCTCATTCTAAGAAGAAATGAGCGTGATATGATCAAAAATTTTTACTTGTCTTTATGTAAAGTACTCTTTATTTTTGTCAGATTTTAATGAAACTGAATCTTATCGACAGATTTTCGAAAAATACTCATATATCAAATTTAATGAAAATCCTTCCATTAGTAGCCGAGTTGTTCCACGGGGACGGACGGAAGCCCGGGCAGACAGACAGACAGACAGACACACACACCGACATGACGAATCTAATAGTCGCTTTTTGCAATTTTGCGAAAGCACCTAAAAACTGAGTACTTCGTTTAGAGAGAAGAACATTCTTCCCAGTTTTTAATTTTGTTATCCCGCAGTGTTAGAAGTAACACGAAATAAATTGCCGTCAGCACAATTGCTAAGTGCTGTATCTTTAATTTGGCAACATGTTTCAACATCACAGGGCCACTTTCAATCCTGTAGATGACCCTCTGTTGTCGAAATATATTGCCGAATTAAAGATATAACACAAGTTGTGATGATGATTATTTCTCTGACCATTCTTCTCAGTTCTGATTATTTGTTTTTTTGACAAAGTGATATAAAACATTTTATTTCATTGTTCTGAATTTTGTTACCGAATATTTGTTGTTTTGCAACACTATAAAGACAGACATTCCACGCCCTAGTTTTCAGTGGCTCTCAGCCCATACCTTTCTCCTATCTTGAAAGCCATGTTTTACATTCATATAAAATAACGGGTCACTCTATAGATTTTATGTTTTAATCTTCAGACTCTCAGATAAAAAACAAGAAGACGAACGAATTTGAAATTAATAGTAGCAAACATTCCCTGAATTTAATAAGCTCTTAAGATTTTCTTGAAAATATTTTGTATTTTTTACCGTGGCAAAGAAATTAACACATATTCATGGTTTTAGACATGGTGAATGTATCGTGACCGTTCGTGGAGGGGGTTACGTTTTGTATAGTAGATATATGTCCGGAATAAATGTCCTGTTGTATCCGAAGTGTTAGCCTCTCCCATTGATTATGTCAAATCCCTCGGCGAAAGTGTTTATGGAAATATTGACATGAAAATGGATGAAAGAATTTAACCCTTTACCTGCTAACGTGGAGGATATGGTGAGCTCCTAATAATGCTAGCAAATGGCAGATGGGATTTAACTCGGCGTTTAAAGGGTTAATAAACTTAACTTAAGTCAAATTTCAAGCACTGTTTTTATGTATAGACCCTCCGAAATATTTTAGAAGCAGAATAAATAAAATCTGTTATTTTCTTATACGTTGAATTTTTACTGAAATATCATGCAAAAATTTGGTTTCGAAATAATATAGTGTGAGTTACAAAACCAATTTTAATTTCGAAACCCAAACGTCAAGGGTAAGTTACATTCCACTCTGTTACTCTAATAATCTGTGATAGGTGACATCTTGGGTACTGCCCTACATCTTGCTGTTTGACTTTTTCTTGATATACACGTAATTAGTTTTAGAGTATGGGATTGTTAGGCTTTCACTAACTCTTAGTGACCATAACGTCATAGAATGTATAACTTCTACATCTAATCCGCCCGCATGCATCCCGAGTGTGACTTCGTTAAACGGAGACTTCAGTTCTTTTTTTAAGATTTGAGGCCATTTGAGCCCAACAAATAGTGTTCATATTAATACGAGGTGAAAACTTCGCCATTATAACTCAGATTTTCACCAGTCTCTGGAATAAAAATATATTTATTTGAAACTTAACGGGCTCGCATAGCCGACTCCATTGAAAGAGCCGAAGATGTGCTGGCAGTACTCAGTTCACAACGGTACGTTTTAAGAATCAGACGAATGCATTACACACCGTTGCAACTCATAATTATAAAGGTAGTTTGAATGATAAGCACGTGTATGCCTAGGTCTGCCACGTGGTTTCATGCTTTCAGCTTCTTCGATTGAAGCCTTTTATATATTCTCATCTCTCCCTTGAGCGCCTCATGTACCCCGCTATTTCAACGTCCTTGATTTGATATTCCTAATAACATTCAGTTGACTGTAGGAACTATGCAGCAATCTTAATGCTGTTTTATTCAGCCTCTCTTTAAAATTGGCTGGTGTAATACATCTCTAAAAATCAAATTTCTGTACCTGAGCATTGTAGGTAACACGCACCGCCTTTCGAAGTGTTGTCGCACCAGTACCTGTTGTTTATCTGCAGGAATTAAAAAACAAACATTGAACGAAAAATTAATTGTCTCTCTGCATTTAAAACTGGAAATATGTTTTTAATTCGGTGCCTGAACTTAAATAGCGTCAGCAGAACCTGGCGACAGACGTAAGTCCTACAGAATATAATAATTAAAGGTGAATTATTTTTATTTTTATGTTCATAACGTGCATTTTGATTAATTAATATTTTTTTCCCTGAGGTTTTTAGATCACACACAACGACGCATCACAGTCGATAGGACTCCTCTGGACGCGTGATCAGCGAGTCGCAGAGACCTCTACCTGACAACACACAACACTCACAACAGACAGACATCAATGCCTACGGTGGAAATTAATATTTATTATTACGTACAACACAAAATGCACATGTAATTATTATAAAATTATACTATAACCGCTCCACCTTGTTTCGATGCCCTCGCACCATCTTCAAAGAGCTTTTACTCCCGACCAGCTCACTACACACCTAACTAGGACTTGAATTACATATGCGGCCACATTTTACAAACAATCAGATTTTGCCATAACTACTTACTGCTGTATTTAATTTTTTATTTTAATAACAATATAACTCTAGCTAATACAAATTATAAACTCTCTGAAAATGGTGCGAGAACATCGAAACTTGTTGGAGCAATTATAATATAATTTTTTACTAATTATAATTGCATTTGTTGGTGCAATAATAAATATTAATTCAAGGTTAATTATTTTAATATTTATGTAAGTCAGAATAGCTGCCAGCAAAATGGTTGGATTTCCATTCTCGACAGGTAGAGAGACATAACCTTCTGTCACCTTACCCAGGGCGTCTCCACAAGTCGCCCACACCCGTCTGGCTGTAAATCGACGTGAACTTCAAAATGACAGCTCATGAAAGCTTCGAGCAAGAGTCTAGATTTACTTAGCGTCCACTGTGCCGTACTTGCACATACCAGGCCTCTCCTACTTACCGTTTTCTTAATATTCGGGTATTAAAATGTGACCATTTGGGAGACCTGGCGTTGGTAAGAAGAAAATGTAGCTTACCTGAAAGAGACCATAGTCATAGCTGCCGTCAACATTTGGTCCCCCAACAGCTGATGTGTTTCGCCCACTCTCACTTTCCACGAGACACACCCCTGGACCCAAGAACAAAAACACTTGATTGAGCACAAGGGTCTCTTCAACACTGAAGAATGCGTTTCTTTCGGTCCACTCTGTAAGGTTCTTTCAGAAAGGTGAAACAGACTGGGCATTATAATTTGCAGTTCACAATGACAGTAACTTAATAAACTGAAAATGGAAATTCACCTAAATGATGTGCAAATCTTCAGTTCCAAACTCACAAACATTTACTGCTTTTCCATTAGTATCTTAAATTTTTGGTGTTGTTTTTGGTAGAAGTTATTGTTGATTCTAAGAATCATATTGCACGTAGTGTAGATACATTGCAGAGTATTTTAATGTTAATAACGGTGTAACACTTAGAAACCACTGTGACTTAAAGAACTCAAAATCCCCAATTTTACATTCTTGTAGTCGTCTTTAATAGACGGTAAATGTGCACGTTTTTTGCGTTGTCAGAATCTTAGATGCATATTTGTAATAATAATAATAATAATGCGAAAATCTACGAAACGTCACTAAGTGCAATGCTACTTTCATCTGAGATTTGTTGTCATATTGCAGATAACTTGCATGTTTACTGCCGAGAGATTTTGAAATCTCTTGAATTTGATACTCCATATGGAACAGGTTTGAACACAGCAATAGCTGACTGCTCAGATCTGATCACGTGTTTGCAGTTGACTCTGTGTGATTGCTGTTTATAAAGGAGAATCACACGGACGAACCGGGCTCCTGAATATTCAGTGCCGAATTTGATAATGTGGGGAATCCATGTTCAGTGCATGATTCCATCTTGAATTAGGGCGACATAATTAGGCAAAAACGCCTACAGAGATCGCCTACATCGAGAAATACATACTATTAGTTTCCTCTGATCTCTTGCAATGCAGCAAATCCTGTTTCTTTCCAGCCAAGAAAATTTACACAAAAGAAATTGTTTGAAGTACATTTTTGATAACCATCTAGAAAGTAACTGAAGGATAGTCACACACTCTAATATCTGTCACGTGACGATTAGGCACCGTGACAGAATCGCCTACATTGTCTCTATTTGTGTGTCATGATTTTGTCAGGTACCCTGCAACTGCTCGCTGTAATTGTAAATCGCTGATTACGATAGTTCCCGCGATTGTGAGTTCACTAACAAAGCCAACAGGAACAGTGACTGAACCATGCACACGTAACATGAATTTAATAGTGTAATTTCCGTCATGCTGAGTGTGATTGTTACACACGAACGATGCAGTTAATTAAATCAGGTACTGACTTTCCCACAAGGCAGAGATGGATGTTATAACGCCATATTCCATCGCCAGAATCTCGTTTGTGATGAAGCTGAAAAGGACTGGCTTGAAATGGGAGTAGGAGATGCTTCATACTGCTTCTTCCCTCACATAGTTATTTTTTTATTCAAGTGTTAATTAGTCGCTAATTTCTAACTTATGTTATCGAATTAAACGCGAAGAGTTTTCGTTCCATGTTGCACCACATAAAAGTATTCGTCTCTCTTAGCACAGTGCTGTGTGTACTTATACAAATTTATAAAACTCGGCATGTTTCCCACGAATGTGTTTTACAATTTGGTATCGACAATGAACTGTGACTTCTATCAAACGCCACATTGTAATTGCGGTGAAATTTTTGTTGGAGGTGGGAACCGCATCTTTAAGTATTTTGTACTTACGGTGATTGAAATTTTAAAGTAATATGGAATATTATTGTTTAAAAGTAGAATTAATACATTCCAGACGGATATCTTTGGGGACCGCGGTGGCACAGTGGTTAAGGTGCTGTGCTACAATTCGGAAGGTCGCTGGTTCGATCCCAGCTGGTGTCAGTGGAATTTTCATTGACATAAAATCCTTCTGATCGCACTATGGCCCTGGGATCGACTCAGCCTCTAACAGAAATGAGTACCAGGAGCATTTCCTGGCGATAAAGGCGGCCGGTGCATAAGGCTGACAACCTTACCACCATCCTGCGCCGTTGTCACGAAATCTGGGAACCTTAACTTCCTGGAAAGCTCTGGGCCTGTCCAGGCCTGTAATGGGACGCTTTACCTTTACGGATATCTTTATTTTTACCAAGGGTTTTTTAATAATCGTGGGGTGGGGGGGGGTGGAACGAATGTGGCAAATAACTTTTTTAAATTTCAGTTAGGTGAAAATATATATTTTTTGTTAATATTACCAAAGCCAATAATTTTTATTCATGATTATGCACAATGAAGATGTTTACGTCTGTGAATGCCATCGAAGAGAGTGTTCTTGTGTATGTAGAAAACCACGCAGTTTTCGTAAATAAACACAAAGTATATAGCTTATTCGTAGGTGGTAGAAGCAATTATTTTATCTTGTGAATATATCCAAAACATTCTCGTCCATAAACGTGGCCCAGTGGTTACCTTCACAAATGTTCAAAGCAATTTTAACGAATGAAAATGTGATGTTGTCATTGCATTGTTTAATGTGGTCGAGGAAAACATGGTGGATTTTATTACGAGTTAGACAGCGTGGTGCATTAATGGCCCAGGACAAATATTTATTTTCCAAAACGTGGCTCGAAAAAATATATTTGTTTTCATGAATATGAAAAAGACAAATATTTTTATTTTTGCATGAAGCCAAGAGAAACAGTGCAAACTTTTTATTTATTATATATATATATATATATATATATATATATATATATATATATACACACACACACACACACACACACACACATGTAGAAAATTTTTGATTGAGAAAAGTTGATATAGAGAAAAAACAATTATTCTCTTTAAAGATACCAGTGATTATGGTACAGTACACAATAAATCGATCAACCATATTGACTTCTCGACAAATACCAAGAAAACTTGTATATATTAGGCATTACTTGGCAGCGTATTACAATACTTACAGTCATTGAGTTGATTTTTCGGCATCCCGAAATTGAATAATTCTCTGGCTAGCCCACACTGAGTGAACACTTTGTTGAATTCAGTGGCTGTTACTTGAACTGTAATAAGCAAGAAAGCCCTTACGAGCAGCACCGAAACTTTACTGCAAGCCGTCATGCAGAGCGCTAAACAAGAACTGGGGTAGCCTACAAAGTGCAGCTGTCGGTCAATATGACTGTGCTGATCTCTTGGGTTTTGTTGGTGAGGAAGTAATTGCAGCGTATATATGTCGATAAGGAAATGCTGATACTGACATACGTCACTAACCTTGTGACTGTGATAACAGGAATTTGTTCGAAGTAAAATGTGAACCTACTTCCCTTAAACCTTAAAATCGGCTTGGTTTGGTAAGCAAGCATGACTAAAGTCTAGTCCACAACTACGTACATTTCACGCGGACACGTGTTCAATTGTGGGAATTTCCGCGGACTCTGTCCGTACTGTACGCAGACAAATTACACTGGTCAACAAAGATTTTGTCCCATGAGGAAAAATGTCTCTTTCTGATTTATTTTTGGACGCTGAATTCAAATATGCTTCCAGAATTTCTTTATCACCCACACCTTTCGCTCCAGGTTAAGGGCTGGAATCTTCTGCGCCAGGACACTAGTATGTTTTTGCCGTGGGCGCCATGAAGATATCAAGGATTTCTTCTCCCAGGAAAATGGTGTCGTGTTTTGTAATGATGTTTGTTCCGTTATGGAAGTTCTTGGCCATGAATGTAACCCAGATCAGTGGCGCTTGTTCATTGATTCGTCAAAAGTGAGCTTGAAGGAGGTTCTACTCCACAACAGAAATAGATTCCCCTCCGTTCCTTTGGCTCATGCAGCCAACATGAAGGAAAGTTATGAAAGCATGAAGCTACTTTTGGGAAAGATTAAGTACGACGAATTTAAGTGGAAGTTATGTGGTGATCTCGAGGTTGTGGCACTGTTACTGGGAATGCAACTCGGGTACACAAAATACTGCTGTTTCCTGTGTGAGTGGGACAGCCGGGACAAGAAGAATCACTATGTAAATAGACTGTGGCCTAACGAACATCACTGGCGCCAGGGGAGAAAATTGTCGTCAATCCTCCTCTTGTTCTTCCGAAGAAAATTTTTCTGCCCCCTTTGCACATAAAGCTGAGCCTCATAAAAAACTTTGTGAAATGTATGAATAAAACCAGCCGTGGATTCGAATATTGAGGAATAAGTTCCCAAATATGAGTGATGCAAAAATCAAGGAAAGTATATTTATAGGACCCCCAGATCAGGGAACTGACGCAAGACAAACAGTTCGATGAAGACCTGAATGAAACTGAAAGAAATGCATGGTTGTCTTTTAAGAGAACTTGCAAGGACTTCTTAGGAAATCACAAAGCAGTGAACTGTCAGGATGTTGTGCAGGACCTCTCGACTTCGTACAAAGCAATGGGATGCAATATGGGTCTGAAAATCCACTTTTTGGAATCCCACTTGGATTTTTTCCCAGATAATCTCGGCGAAGTCAGTGAGAACATGGTGAAAGATTTCACCAAGACATTTTGGCTATGGAAAAGCGGTACCAAGGCAAGTGAACCTCAAGTATTTTGGCAGATCATTGCTGGACACTGAAGAGGGATGTACCTGACGCCAAATACCAGCGAAAGTCATGCGCTTCTACAATTGAGAGGAAAGTTTCTGCCTGCTTCATGAGCACGTAAAGTACTACTTTGCACATTTAAATTCCTCTACATCTTTGAAACCCTGCCTGGTAGAAACATTCTGTATACATATCTGAATTCAGCATAAAAAGTACTGCTAGGTTCATCTATTGAAGTTCATGGGACAAAAAAAAAGGTTAATTTTTTTTTTGACCAGTGTTACTTGTATGCGGCCAAAGTCTGCCGGCTAGGATGGAAAACAGCAGACAAAGTCTGCAGGTCTGGACGTGTTCGCATACAGTCGGCTTACACTGACTTCTTTCAATGTGTCATTAGCTCATTTGTAGAGTTTGAGCGATTACCATGTTTTTAATTTTACTGAGGATTTGGAGTCCATTGCATTGTGCATATTACAAAAACCTTATTAAAAGTGGTTATGTGACCGATTTTCTTGCAAAAATGTATGAAATCAGTAATATTGAAGTTGAAAAAATCGCCACTGGCTAATTATCTGAGCATTATGGCTATTCTGATTGAGGCGGGAATTTCTTCGCGATATTTTTTATCTTTCTTTCGGATTCCGAGTCCAATTTTCTGGAGCAAAATCTCAAAGTCACTTTTCCTCAAACTGACGAAATTCGTGAATCCTGAACCATCCGTTGTATGTAACGCGCGAAGAAGGTTTTGTCCCCAATGGAGTCCACCGTTGAACAGCACCGCGTCCACAAATGTTTCGCATATTGTGGCCATTTTTTCTTGGCATTCCAAATATGTATCCCGCGCACATTCCAATTGCAACTCCACTCCGTGGAATGACTTGTTTGACTGGACGCGTCAAGTAGGCGTGGATACAAAATATTTAATGCCATCTGTACGCCGACATTCCACATGGTCGGTTCACCGCCTACCTTTAGTGCATGCAGACTGTCCGCATACAATGTACTGCATGTGTGCGTGGACTACGCTTCATATATACGGTTTGTCACTTGACGGTCGATTCCTTACATCGTTGACGGTCGATTCCTTAAATCGTTTCCAATATACATATTCTATATATCAGTACATTTTATTTTCCCGATTAAATCTCAGTGATTATTAACATCTATGACAATATTGCTTCATCATAAAGTCCTCTCTCAACCTGTGCACGGGACGGCCACCTATAGGTGTGATGATACCAGAGGCTGTATAATACAAGTTTGACCTCCTGATGATGAGCACATGGTGCTCGAAACATGTAAAGGCATGAAATAAACTTACTGTAAAACAAAATTTTGTGCATCTAGTTGGTTAATTACTAAGATAAAGTACTTTAGTTGCTGCTTTGAGATCGTGATGTGGTTGTTTCTCCTTTCCTTCCACATCGCATTGCAACAGCCGACACGATGGCTCCCATTTTCGCCCGTCGGTTTCTGATCTATAGCTGTACCAATTAACTTCATCTCCACCTATAGTCAGTTTTGCAAGAGCTGCTTCCCACTTGCATTTATCACTTCGGCTTAGGTTCTGATTACCTCTGGGTAGCCCGTCGTAGGTCAGTTTTCAGGTCCGCCCTGGATATTTTATTTCCCCAGTACCCTCTATATCTAGAGAGGGTTCCCCGATCCGCCAGGTGGGGAGGCGCCCGATGGACGATAATTGACAACCCCACACGGAAGCAATGAAAAGAATGGCCTGCAACAATTCCAGATGGAAAGCTGTCAACCAGTCAAGAGACTGGAGGATAAGAAGATGACAGTATTTGCGGTGGAGGTTAGAAACTCTTTCTCATGATGCTAACAGTGAGAATATTTTCCGGTTCCAAGTAGATTCCTGTTAATTTACTTGTTATTATGGAAAAAATGTGTTCAGATTTAATAACACTAACACCATCTCTCAAAAGAAATACCAGTACCTTACCTTTCGTAAATTATTTATATAAATTGTATCGATTTATATTCCAAACGAAAATTGACATCCACCTTCATATACAGCGGTATATATCCCAGCCTTTTCCATTTGCGAAGGTCATCGCAGTGTGGGAAGGAATGACCGCTGGTAAACAAGACAGGAGTTGAAACATGTGCGACATATATCGAGTCTGTCCGTTTGGATTCAAGTGCTCTGTGTAAGTGTTTTACGTAATGACACGGTCAGTTCCTAAAAGTGTATAAAATATATGAATGAAATAGGAGTATGCGGCATTGGTGGAATGACACTGGCAGGGGAAAACCCGAAGTAGTCAGAGAAGTACCTGTCCCATTGCCACCTTGTCCAACAAAAGTTTCAAATAAAATTAACTGGGTTCTAACCTGGACCTCCGCATTCAAGGGCTGGCGACTAACCACATGAGCCACAAACTGCAATGGTTATGTCACACTGCCAGCAATTCAACACAGAAAAAATATGGTTCAAATCTATAAATCGTAAATAAGTCCGATAAACAAGACGTAGGCCATATTTATAAAGACGCACAGGCCTGGCGATGCTATCGCATTCATTAACCGTTCCTTTCGAATATGCTTGTCACCTTAAACTGCCTGCTAAATTTTAAACAAAAGGAAATTAACGTACGAAATTTCGCATGGACGTTATCACCTGCAATCTTCACATCTTCGTCTTACATAAACTCCCAAGTCAATAGGTATGTAATTTCCTAATTCTACCACTTTTAACATTTTATTAATATAATACCAAGAACGTTGGGTTTGTACTTGCACGCCTTTTTACTTTGGATTCCCTGAAGATGGCGACCCAGCGCTGAAACATGTAGGAATTTTATATATCATGTTTGACTTAGTCGTTTTAGGTGTATTTGTTGGTTACTATATTTGTCACAATCTTACTCCGTCTACCCTTATTGTTGGTAGTGATTATTCCTCCCACTCTAGCTGTAATAATTATAAAATCGGATTGACTGTTTTGGAATACAAAATAAAACTTCATTCACTCCACTTTTCATGAATATTCAGCAATGGCTCTTCCGATCGGGATCCGTTAGTGATAACATTTACGAAGCAGAGGTCAGGTTGATATTAAGGAGCCGGATTTTTGCATTGCGACTCTGAAAGCTACGTTATCGAAGTCCGTTTGGTAGTTTAGGAGATAAGAAAGACGACCTGCAGAGTAGGCTTTCAATTTGCGCAGATTTCGCCTACATACCACGCAAAAGACTAATTCCTCAACCACAAAACACAGCCTATATAGACTAACTGCAATGGAAGTGGTATGTCATATCGCAAGGATACGAAATTCTCATAGCTATGGCTGATGAAGCACAAGATTGAAGTCTGAGGCTAGGCAAATCCTGCAGACCGAAGAGATCACCGCCAGTGTCATGGTCTGTGTTTAGGTCTGCCGACTCTATACTTACTAAACTTGTTTACCTGATAAAGAAGTCTCAAGGCTGGCAACATCTTGTTGTTCTTTTCCTAATAAGTAGACGCCGTTAGATATAGCTTAAACAAGTAGCCTACAGAGAAATCTCCAGACAGTGCAGCCGTGAAGCGAACTTACGCGGTACGGATCAGTCCGAAGTAACATCCGAGCATAAATAATGCGTTGTAGATGTTCTTAATGCAGAGTAAATTTGGCGAAGGCTTGCTATCAATCAGTTCAGAAAAGTATGTTCTTCCGCCTGCTACCTAAATACGTCAAGATTAAGATATACAAAACTTTAATTCCGTCTGCTGTTTTATATGGGTATTGAACTTGGCTTCTAAAATTATAGGACAAGAGACTCGGAGATTCAAACGGTGCGCTGTGTGGACAGTTGGGGCGTCAGAGGAACGAAGTAACAGTAGGGCGAATAGAATATCATAATAAAGTGTTCAATGGTTTTATTTGTGGCCAGAATTTGTTGGGACTATCATAGCAAAGAGAATTAGATGGACGGGTCGTGTTGCACGCATGGAGAGAAATGCATACTTTTATATGTTGTGGTTGTAAATCTGAAGTAGGGAGACAATTTAGGCATATATATGAGAGTAATAGTGAGAAGGAACTTATAGAAATAGAATGTG
>Ga0131853_10015001_pt1 | contig 14179 bp, 16 predicted proteins | sample TergutLab28metaG_FD_92764 | JGI IMG/M metagenome (GOLD analysis project Ga0131853, IMG submission 92764) | Labiotermes labralis P1 segment gut microbial communities from Petit-Saut dam, French Guiana - Lab288 P1 (version 2) (version 2) | ecosystem: Host-associated > Arthropoda: Insects >... | reverse complement strand
TAGTCTGATCGCCTCGTACGCGCGGTCAGAGCGGGCGTGACCTGCTCTTCCCCGGACGCGAGATTCGTCACGGCTGGGACTCCTCCCGGTACCCCTAACCCGGAAAACGCATGAACTTCTCACACGGTTCAAACGTTCCCCGTAACGTGAGCAACGACCACACTCGCCCGCTTCCCCCGCACTACGGGTATCCGGGACGGCCTCTCCGGCGGCGGAACCCGGCCCGGAAGAAATCGGTGATCACGCTGGTCTCCGTGGTCGTCCTGCTGGTCGTGCTGGTCATCGCCGACCGGGTGGGCAGGCAGATCGCGCAGAACCAGTTCGCCAGCCAGGCCCAGCAGGCCGGGCTCGGGGTCCGGCCGACGGTCGACATCACCGGGTTCCCGTTCCTCACCCAGCTGGCCGCGCGCGACTTCACCAAGGTCACGTTCTCCGCTCATGACGTGCCCGCCGGGCCGCTGAAGATCTCCAGCATCAACGCGACCGCGACCGGGGTTCACGTCAACTCGTCGTTCAACGGCGCGACCGTCGATCACATGACCGGCACCGGGCTGGTGACCTACCAGGCGATCGGGAACGCCCTCAGCGGCGGCTCCGGCATCGTGAAGGTCAGCCCCGCCGGGCACGACCAGCTGAAGGTCGACGCCGGGCCGGTCAGCCAGGACGCCGCGATCACCAGGACCGGCACGAACAAGATCAGCGTCGAGGTGGAGAACAACGGGAGCATCCTCGGCGGGATCCTGAACTCGCTGGGCAGCTTCTCGTTCACGGTGCCGGACATGCCCGCGGGCATGCGGGTCACGAGCCTGTCAACCACTGGTCAGGGCCTCGTAATGACCTTTTCCGCGTCTCACACTCCGTTTAGCCAATAGTCTCGTACCGGTGAGCACATACCGGCAGCAATCACTACGGCAGGGCTCCTGGGACGACGAGCAGCCGATGGGGAGACCGGTCCGGCGGCGCAAGCGGCACCGCGGGCTGACGGCTTTTCTCGTCGTGCTGATCGTGCTGGCGGCCGCCTTCTTCATCGGCGACCAGTACGCCCGGAGCTACGCGCAGAACATGATCGCCAGCAAGGTCCAGAGCTCATCCAAGCTCGCCAATAAGCCGGCGGTCTCCATCAAGGGATGGCCCTTCCTCACGCAGGTCGCCTCCCGGGACGTCAAGGCGGTCGACATCCGCACGGGCAGCGTGCAGGAGCAGGGCCTGGACATCGCGTCGATCGACGCGACCGCCAACGACGTCCGCCTCAACTCCCACTACAACGGCGCCACGATCGGGACCGTCAACGGCGACGCCGTGATCTCCTACTCGTCCCTGGCGGCCAAGTCCGGCGTGAAGGGCCTGTCCCTGTCCCAGGACCCGTCGGGCGGCCCGAATGACGCCAAGATCACCCTGAGCTCTCTCGCCGACGTGATGCCCGCGTCGGTGGCCCAGTTCCTTCCAAAGGGCCCGGTGTCCGGCGTCGCGAAGATCACGCAGAGCGGCCCGTCGGCCGTCTCCGTCCAGGCGGTGAGCTTCGGCAAGATCCCGCTGTCCCAGCTGGGGTCGATCGGCGACTTCACGGTCAAGATCCCGCAGCTGCCGATGGGGATGTCGGTTAGCGGCCTGTCGCTAACCCCGCAGGGCGCCGGCGTCAATGTCACGGCCCATGACGTCACCCTGGGCGGCGGCGGCCTCGGCGGTTCCGGCCTCGGCGGCTAGGCCGCTTGCCGGATCCCGGCGAGGTACTCCCGGACGATGGAGTCGAAGTCGGGGTCCGGTTCCAGGCCGAGGCGGGTCGCGCGGGCCGAGGTGACCCGCGCGGGCCAGCTTTTCACGATCCGCGCGACGGCCGGGTCCGGGACCCAGTCGACCAGGGCCGCGGCTTCGGGGCCGGCCACCCGGGACAGCGCGGCCACCATTTCCCGCACCGTCACGGTGAGGGCGGGCAAATTCACGGCGGTGAGGCCGCCCCATTCCTCGTCGGAGGTCTCGGCGGCCCGGAGCAGGCCCGCGACGGCCTTCGCCGGGGAGGCCAGGCCCACTTCCGTGTCCGGGGAAACGGGGCATGCTGCCCGCTGCCCCGACAGCGGCTCCCGGATGATCCCGGACATGAAACCGGAGGCGGCGGCGTTCGGCTTGCCGGGCCGCACGCTGACCGTGACCAGGCGCAGCGACCGGCCCCGCAGGAATCCCCGGCGCGTGTAGTCCGCCAGCAGGTACTCCCCCATCACCTTCTGAGCGCCGTAGCTCGTCAGAGGCGTGGGCATCGTGGTGTCGTCCACTCCGGCCCCGGGCGGGTAGCCGTCCGGGGAACCGAAGGCCGCCAGCGAGCTCGCGTACACCACGACCGGCGGTTCCCCGCCGCCGTCCGCGGGGCCGAGTTCGCGGCAGGCGGCGAACAGGTCCTGGGTGGCCCGCAGGTTGGCGTGCAGGCCCAGGTCGAAGTCGGCCTCGCACTCTCCGCTGACCGCGGCGGCCAGGTGGAAGACCGTGTCGGCGCCGCCGAGCATCCTCTCCCGGGCCTCGGGCGAGGAGAGCGTCGCCACCAGGTCGCCGGTCACCGCGGTGACCCGCGGGTCCGCGGCCAGGTCCGCCGGGGGCGGTATCCGGTCGGCCAGCGTGAGCCGGGTAATGGTGTCCGACGTGAGCAGTTCCCGGGCCAGCCGGGCGCCGAGAAACCCGGCGCCGCCAGTGATGACGACATTCACCATTTCCGCAACGTAACATCGCGAACGCTCTCGGGAAACGGCTTTGCGATCACCTGTACCCGACCTGTGGGCAACCTGTGGCCGGGCGAGCCCGGCTAAGCGTCGGCGGGTTCCGGGGACGTCGGGAACGGCAGGGTCTTGGCCGCCGGGACGACGTCGGCGACGATCACGGTGACGTTGTCGGGGGCGCCGCCCTCGATCGCCAGCCGGACCAGTTCCGACGCGGCCTCGTCGGGGTCGGTGACCTCCAGCAGCACGCGGGAGATGGCCGCAGACGACACGACGCCGTGCAGGCCGTCGGAGCTCAGCAGATAACGGTCCCCAGCCTCGGCTTCCAGCAGTTCAAGGTCCGGCGTGCAGCCGTGCTCGCCGTCCAGGGCCCGCAGCAGCAGGTTCCGCTTGGGGTGGGTCTCCATCTCGGCTTCGGTGATCTTGCCGTCGTCGACGAGCGACTGGACCAGCGTGTGGTCACGGGTGATCTGGAAGACCTCGCGGGCGCGGACAAGGTAGGCCCGCGAGTCGCCAATGTGCGCCAGCCCCAGCCGCGATCCCGACCACAGCAGCGCGGTCAGCGTGGTGCCCATGCCGCGCAGCTCCGGGTCGGCCTCCACCTTCTCGTGAAGGCTGTCGCCGGCCCGGAGGACCGCCTCCTCCAGGGCGGGCAGCAGTTCGTCATCCGGCACGGCGATGTCCAGCGGGCGCAGCGCCTCGATGGCGGTGGCGCTGGCGACCTCGCCGTGCGCGTGGCCGCCCATGCCGTCGGCGACGACGAGGAGCCGGCCGCCGGCGTACACCGAATCCTCATTGCCCTCGCGGACCAGTCCGACGTCGGACCGGACTCCGTACTGGATGGTCAGAGGTTCGCTCGGGGCTTCTGCCATGACTGCGTCCTTTCCGGACAGGTAACCAATGAGGACTCTGCCGGGGCTGGCCGGCTGCCTTTAGCGTGCAGTCTGCCAGCCCAGCGCGATCTACGCGAGAAAAAGTCCTGCGTGCCCGGGCCCGGATGCGGGGAGAACGTCCCCGGAGGGGGACATGATGCGAATAACGGTTTTCGGGGCGTCCGGGGGGACGGGGACGGAGATCGTCCGGCAGGCCCTGGAGGCGGGACATCAGGTCACCGCCGTCGCCGCCGACCCGGCCTCGTTGAAGGACCTGGCCGTTCCGTCGGCGGGCCGGCTGGCGGTCGAGACGGCCGATGTCACCGACCCGGAGGCGATCACGGCGTTCCTGGAGGGAGCGGACGCGGCGGTGTCGGCGATCGGGTGCCGGCTGGGCGGCACGGTAGCCGGCGGCCCGGCGACGATCCGCGCCGAGGGGATCCGGGCCATCCTCAGCGCGATGGACAAGACGTGGGTGCGGCGGCTGGTCGCGGTGAGCTCGGGCGGGCTGTTCACCGAGCCGGGCGAGCCGCTGGTGGCCCGGCACGTCACCCGGCCGCTGCGCCGGGCCCTGCTGTGGCCGGGGCGGGTCGATACCCGCCGGATGGAGGAAGTGATCGCCGAGAGCGCCGCCGACTGGACGATCATGCGCCCGCCGCGGCTGCTGAACCGGCCCCGGAGCAGGCGGTACCGGATGGTCCTGGACCGGTACGCGGGCGCGCGCATCGGCCGGGCCGACCTGGCGGACGCCGTGCTGCGGACCCTGCGCGACCCGGGCACCATCGGGCACCGCGTTACCGTCAGCTACTGAGTTACCGTCAGCTACTGACGGCCGTCACCAGACCGTAAGGACTCACAGCGCGGCCAGGATCCGGGCCGCGTACTCCCCGGCCTGCCCGGGTGAGTCATACGGGTGCCGGGGCCCGAGCCAGAACCGCAGGCCGTCCTTGCGCTCGCGGGGGATGACGTGCAGGTGGAGGTGGGGCACGGACTGGCTGATCACGTTGTTGACCAGGATCATCGAGCCCGAGACTCCGAGTCCGTCCTCGACCGCGCGTTCCAGCCGCTGGGCGGTGGTGAGGAACTCAGCGGCGTGCGCCGCGGGCAGGTCCGACAGCAGCCGCAGGTGCTCCTTCGGGACGAGAAGGACATGACCGCGGAAAAGCGGGCGATGATCGAGGAACGCCAGGAAGCGCTCGTTTTCCAAGATCATAACCGCCTCGGCGTGTCCTTGGATGATGGCGCAGAACGCGCATTTGCTTTCGGCCACGTCGCATCGTAACTCCTGCCCCAGAAGGGTCCTGGAAGCAACGCTGTGACGGTTGCGTGACACTTCCTACCGAACCGGTTGCGGCGGGCGGAAACGGAAAGTAGTTTCGCAGAGGACCGTCCGCAAGGTTGGTACAAACCGACACGTATGGCCGCAATCGTGAGTAACGTGAAGAAAGCGGAACTCCTCTTTGCAAGAGCGTTCCGTGGCTCATAATTGCAGAAGCGCCCCCCGCACCAATCTCCCAGGAGTCGCCCGTGGCATCCGGCAAAAGGGTGAGCCGCAAGGCACCGCCGGTGAACGAGAACGCGAACTCAACGGTGCGCACGCTCATTCTAGGCATCGACCGCGCAGGGCGGATCGTCCAGAGTGACCGGACCGCTGCCAAGATCCTCGCGCGTCCCTCCGGCGACCTGCTCGGAGTGCACCTCAACGACATCATGTCCGAGCCCGGCGCTCCGGGTCCGGGCGAGACCGGCCCGATCAACACGGACCCGGTCCGGCCGCTGATCGACGCGGTCAAGAGCGGCAAGGACGGCTACGCGCTGCTGAACGTCGGGCTGGCCAGCGGCCGCACCGCCGAGGCGGTGGTGTCGGTCCGGCCGCTGCAGACCGACGACGGGCCGCTGGCCGCGTTCGTCATCCTGCAGGTCCCCGAGCCGAACACGCGGCGCTTCCAGGACCCCGCGGTCACCCGCGACATGCTCCTGCACGAGACGTTCAACGGGCTCAACGAGGACGACACCCTGGACTTCGGCGACCTGGCGGAGAAGTTCATCTCCCGCCTGGTGCCGCACTTCTGCAACGGCGCCGAGGTTCTCGTCGTCGAGAGCCTGGTCGGAGAGAACGAGTACCCCGAGAACGGGGACGCCAGCGCCCCGCTGCGCCGGCTCGCGGTCAAGCACGACAAGAAGGACACGGCCTGGAACGCCGCGTTCCCGGCCGGGGAGATCCTGCAGTACCCGGAGGACTCGCCCTACGTCGAGTGCATCACGACCGGCCAGTCGGTACTGGAGCAGGCGTTCAGCGCCGACAAGGCCCGCAAGCTGGCCCGCGCCTGGCGGCGCAAGCCGGTCACCCGGCTGCTGTCGGATTCCTCGATGCTGGTGCTGCCGCTGGTGGCCAAGGACACCATCCTGGGCTTCTTCTGCTGCGTCCGGGACTCCGGCTACCGGAGGTTCGACGCCTACGACCTGCAGATCGGACGGCAGTTCGCCGACCGGGCCGCGGTCTTCTTCGACAACGCCCGCCGGTTCAAGTGGGAGCACGCCACCGCGCTCACCCTGCAGCGCTCCATGCTGCCGACCGGACTGTCCGCGCCGTCCTCGGTCGAGGTCGGCCACCGCTACCTGCCCGGCTCCGCGCTGGAGGTCGGCGGTGACTGGTACGAGGCGATCAAGCTGCCCGGCGCCCGGGTGGCCCTGGTCGTCGGCGACGTCGCCGGGCACGGCGTGCGCGCCGCCGTCACGATGGGACGGCTGCGCACCGCCATCCAGACCCTCGCCATGCTGGAACTGCCGCCGACCGAGTCGCTGCAGCAGCTTGACGTGCTGATGCAGTCGATCGGCGAGCGGGAACCGCACTTCGCCACCTGCGCCTACGCGGTCTACGACGCGGTTTCCGGCGAGATGGAACTGGCCATCGCCGGGCACCTCCCGCCGCTCCTGGTGCAGCCGGACGGCTCCAGCAAGATGCTGGAGGTCACCCCGTCGCCGCCGCTGGGCGCGTCCGAACTGGTCGGGGACGGCCAGGGCGAGGTCCACACCCAGCGCTTCGACGTGGAGGACGACAGCCTGCTCGTGCTCTACACCGACGGCCTGGTGGAGAGCCGGGACCGGGACATCACCGACGGCATGGACCGGCTGCAGGAATCCTTCGCCAAGGTGTCCCCGAAGGCGCCGCTCGAGGAACTGTGCAAGACCTCGCTGACCGACGTCTACACCGACGCCCAGCGCGACGACATCGCCGTGCTGATCGCCAAGCTGCGCCGGATCCCCGAGGAGAACCGCTGCTCCTGGCCGGTCGAATGCGACGAGGCCGCGGTCCGGGAGGCCCGGCACCTCATCCGGGCGCCGCTGAAGCGGTGGGGCCTGGAGGACCTGGAGCCGGTGACCGAACTGCTGGTCTCCGAACTGGTCACCAACGCCATCCGGTACGCCAAAGGCGACATCACGCTGCGCATGGTCCGCGAGCCGGAGAGCGTGGTGTGCGAGGTGCATGACTCCTCCCCCGCCCTGCCCCGGGTGCTGCACGCCGACCAGGACGCGGAGAACGGCCGGGGCCTGCACGTCGTCGCCCAGCTGGCGACCCGGTGGGGCGCCCGGCGCATCCACTCGGGCAAGGTCGTGTGGTGCGAGCAGGCCGTCCCCGACTTCCTCGGCGACGGCCTGCTGGACTAGCCCTACTCGACCGTGACGCTCTTGGCCAGGTTCCGGGGCTTGTCGATGTCCCGGCCCAGCTTCGCCGCGGCGTGGTAGGCCAGCATCTGCAGCGGGATGTTGAACAGGATCGGCTCCAGTTCCGGCTCCGCCTTCGGAACGCTGATGACGGCGTCCGCCAGGCCCTCGGGCAGGTCAGCCGACGTCACGGCGATGACCGGGCCGCCGCGGGCCTTGATCTGCTCGATGGTGGAGATGTTCTTGGCCACCAGGTCGTCGGACGGGATGAGCACGACCGACGGCATCTCCGGGGAGATCAGCGCCAGCGGCCCGTGCTTGAGCTCGCCGGCCTGGTAGGCCTCGGCGTGGACGTAGGAGATCTCCTTGAGCTTCTGCGCGCCTTCGCGGGCCACCGGCCAGCCGCGCACCCGCCCGATGAAGAACATGCGCTCGGCGCCGGCGAACTGGGCCGCCACCGACGCGATCTCGGCCTCGGCGGCCAGGATGCGGCCGACCTGGTCGGGCAGGTTCCGCAGGCCCTCGACGATCCGCTCGCCGTGGGCCGCCGACAGGTCGCGCACCCGGCCGAGCAGCAGGGCCAGCAGCGCGAAGTTGACCGCCATGTTGGTCAGCGCCTTGGTCGACGCCACCGAGACCTCGGGACCGGCGTGCAGGAAGATCCCGTGCCCGCACTCGCGGCCGATGGCCGAGCCGACCACGTTCACGGCCCCGATGACCTGTCCGCCCTTGCGCTTGAGCTCCTGGACGGCCATCAGGGTGTCCGAGGTCTCCCCCGACTGGCTGACGGCGACGTAGAGGGTGTCCGGGTCGACGACCGGGGACCGGTAGCGGAACTCGGAGGCGGGCTCGGCGTCGGCCGGGATGCGGGCGAGTTCCTCGACGAGGTGCGCGCCCATCTGGCCCGCGTAGTAGGCGGAGCCGCAGCCGAGGAACTTGACCTGGCGGATGGCGCGGAGCTGCCGGGCGTCGAGGTTGATGCCGCCGAGCCGGGCGGTGGCGAACCGCTCGTCGAGGCGGCCCATGAGGGCGCGGCGCAGGGCGTCGGGCTGCTCGTGGATCTCCTTGCTCATGTAGTCGGAGAACTCGCCGAGCTCGTAGTCCAGGGCATCGGCGTCGACCAGCATGGGCGTCTTCTCGCCCGCGGCCGCGCCGTTGAGGGAGGTGCTGTGGAAGTCGTTGGCGCGGATCGTCGCGACCTCGCCGTCCTCCAGGTAGATGACCTGGCGGGTGTAGCGGACGAGCGCGGACACGTCGGAGGCGACGAACATCTCGTTCTCGCCGACGCCGAGGACGATCGGGCTGCCGTTACGGGCGACGACCAGCTGGTCGGGGTGCTTGGTGTCCAGGACGACGAGCCCGTAGGCGCCCTCGACGGCGCCCAGGACGCGCACGACGGCGTCTTCCAGGCTCATGGAGTCGTCGCCGGTGAGCTCGGCCGCGATGAGGTGGGCGAGGGCCTCGGTGTCGGTGTCGGAGACGAGCTTGACCCCGGACGCGGTGAGCTGCTCGCGGAGCTGCTCGGCGTTCTCGATGATGCCGTTGTGGACGATCGCGACCCGGCCGGCGGTGTCGGTGTGCGGGTGGGCGTTGATCTCGTTCGGCTCGCCGTGGGTGGCCCAGCGGGTGTGCCCGATGCCGATGGAGCCCTTGCCAGAGCCCTTGCCAGACGAGGCCTTGCCGGATGCCGTGGCGGCGACCTTGTCGCGCAGGTCCTGGACGCGGCCGGAGGTCTTGGTGACGGCCAGCCGTCCGCGGTGCAGGACCGCGAGGCCCGCCGAGTCGTAGCCGCGGTACTCGAGCCGGTGCAGCCCCTCCACGAGAACGGGGATTGCGTCCCGTTTGCCTACGTAACCGACGATCCCGCACATATACGATTCTCCCTCTCGTCGCCCTACCCATATACGACCCGCCGGAGCTGCCGTTCGGACACTTCCGGCGCCCGGAACCTTCGGCTGCTGAGCTCCGCGATGATCTGCGGCCAGATCTCGCTGTTCTTCCGCTGATTGCCCTGCAGTTCCCCGTGTCGTCGGCGGACGAACTCTTCGACTGTGTCCCCGTAGTAAGCCGCGATGTCCGCCACCACCCGGTACGCGGTCGCCTCGGGCAGTCCGGTCGTGACGGCGACGTGGCGAACCAGGTCACCCGGGTATGACTCATCCATGGCCTGCCCAGTCTGCAGCGAGTTAAGCATCGCGGCAAGTTTCCTGCCCGAAACCGGGCAGGAAACGCGCTCATTTGCCTTGTGATTCAGGAGTGTACCCGGGCGATCCCGGCGAGGTAGGCAGATTCATCCCATAGACCGCCGCGAAACCCAGATCCGCACTCGCGCCGGGCACGCCACGGCCCGGAAATCGGATGGGGAGATAGAGAAAGGAAGAAGCCGGCCGCCGCCTGGGCGGGGAGGAGCGACGGCCGGCGTCTCAGCTGATGCCCCCGGAGGGTCGGCGCCCGGGGAACGCTCGCGCGAAGCACCCCGCCGAGGGGCTTCGCGCGCCCGTGCGCGCTGCGCGGGACATAGGCATCTATTCGTCTCGCGCGGGCATCACCTATGTCAGCGCTCAGTGCCGGAATAGTGTCACCTCTGACTTCCGCCGCTTTCCTCTCCCCGGTCTCTGCACTCTCCTCCCGCCGCGGCGGCCCCTCTACCGCGAACGCCTCGCAACACGGGGCCGCGACACCAAGTTGCGAAACGCATTTCCAGGAATCCTCATTGCAAATGCACGTGCATTCGATGCACGTGCATTTGAACGTACCGTGCATGCACAGGATCAAACTATGTGCATGCACGATTGGTCCGTGCATGCACAATTGACGGCCCCTCAATGATCCGCCGCAGACTATCAAACTAGCCCCTGACCTGCACAGACAACGATAATGAACGCAGTAGTGGCACTCACTGCCGATATTCAACGCAAAAATTCCGGTCACAACATCGTGATTTCTGTGGCGCCCGGGGAGCACGGCAAGGTATTTATTTACATACCGAAGCGCGGGCAACACCACTCCCCCTCGCCGCGCTCGTCCCCCTTGGAAAGGAGCCGGGGTCGGCGACATGCTACTGACCAGCCGGAGCCAGACGATGCCCCTCGTGCCGCTCGTATCGACGCAGCAGAGCCACTGCGCGTCCGAGTACTGCAACCGCACGCCCTGCTTCCGCGTGGAGGTGCATGACCCACCCGGCACGGTCATCGACGGCAAGACAGCTGACACCTGCGCCGATCACCTGGGAGCCACCGTCCGCGACCTGAACGTGTGGGCCTCCGCCGCCAAGCTCAGCGGCGGCAACATCCAGGTCTGCGTCATCGACGCCCGCCCCGGCTGCACGGACTCCCTCCCCCAGGGCGCCCTCCTCCCCGCCAGCTGGCCCTTCGCGAGCATCCCCCTGAACTAACCCGGCCGCGGCCGCCCCTCCACTGCCGCCGCGTTCACGCCACCAGCCGCCACCACCCCGCGCGGCGCGCGCCGCGCCCGCGACGGTGCCACCGCTGTCGCCATAGCGCCCGCGAAAGCGCTTCCACGGGCGTTCCGCGACAGCGTCAAGGTGAGTTAGACGGCGCCGATGCCCGCGGCGTCGAGCATGTCCAGTTCCCAGTTGACCTGCTCGGCGAACCGGGGCTCGGCCGCACGCGGTTCTACGCTCTCCTGCCGCTTCTCCCGCCGCGGGTTGAGGATGACCACGCCCTCAGCTCCTGACAGTTCGGCGACGACGCGCGTCTGCCAGTCCTCGGCCGTCCCCATCTCGATGCTTCCGGCCAGGAAGACACGCGTACCCGCCAGCATCACCACGGCGTGAGGGCAGCGATCAGGCGGCTCCTGAGCTCGTAGAGTTCGCTCTCCAGCGGATCAGTCAGCACACCCTCCTCAGCCACGTCGAGGAGGGTGCCGACCGCGGACTGGAGGGCGTTCAAACGGGTGCGGGAAAGGGCCCGCAGACGGTCGTCGTTCATAATGGTCTCCTTTGACGCAATGCGGCTATCGGATGTAGGCGCGGACGATTTTGCCGCCCCGGACCGGTTTCCAGTCCCACCATTCCGCTATCGCGGACACGATGAGCAGGCCCCGTCCGGACTCGAGATCAAGATCAGGTTCATTCCGAACGGGTTTGCCGTTACTCCCATCGCGCACGACCACCAGCGCACTCTCCGAGTCGGCCAGTAGCGTCAGCCCTACCGCCGCGTCCAGGCCCTCCCGCCGGTGAGCCTCGATCGAATTCGCCACAAGCTCGGCCACGACAGTTTCGGCATCGTCCGCCAGGGACTCCAGGTTCCATTCGCCCAGCAGTGCTCTTGTGTGCAGGCGGGCCGACGGAACAGCGCCGGGGAACGGCCCCAGTTCCAGGCTGTCGCTTTTCGTCCAGCGCGGCGTTTCCGTAGCGATCATCAATTCCTCCCGTCCGGCGATGAGAACGTAGGCCCATCCTGCCCCCCGGGAGTTACTATGGGTATTGAAATAAGAAGCGCTGAGTTATCGCGCAGATATCGGGGATCAGTGCGGAGGGGTAATGGACGGTGCGGAATCCAGCGGACGTACACGCTTCGGGGCGGAACTGCGAGCCCAGCGCAACTCCCGTCAATGGACGCAGGTAGACCTGGGTAATGAACTCGGCTATTCAGGTTCCTTCGTCAGCGACGTCGAACGCGGCGACCGGGGCCCCAGCGAAGACTTCGCAGGCAGATGCGACAAGACGTTTGCGCTCCCGGGCACCTTCCTGCGCCTCTGGGAGGACCTCCAGCGCGAGGCCTTCCCCACGTGGTTCGCCCCGGTCGTTCCGCTTGAGCGCGAAGCGATCAAGATCGAAGGCTGGGAACTCGGCGCCGTTCCCGGCCTTCTGCAGACCGAGGCCTACGCCCGTTCTCTAGTCCGCGCCAGCCGCCCTGGCGATTCGGAGGAAGCCGTCGAGAATACGGTTCAGGCTCGTGTCGAGCGCCAGGCCATCCTGGCCAAGGCCAAGCCCCCGATGGTCTTCTACGTCGTCTCCGAAGCCGTACTGCGCCAGTGCATCGGCGGAACCGAGATCATGAGCGCGCAACTCGACCGCCTCATCAAGGCCGCTGAGACTCCCGGCATCGTGATCCAGGTTCTGCCCTTCTCCGCCCAGCAGCACGCTGGCGTGGACGGTCTGCTTTACCTTTACGACCGGCCCTCAGAACCGCTGACGGGCTACTCCGAGTGCATCGGCGGCGCCCGGCTTATTACTGATCATCAGGAAGTATCGGGGCTCGCTACAGTGATGGGGATGTTGAGGGCGGCGTCGCTGTCGCCCTGGGACTCCGTAGCACTCATGCGAACAATCAGGAGAGACCTTGAACAGCGGTAACTGGCGCAAATCCACCTACAGCGGCGGCCAGGGCGGGCAGTGCGTCGAGGTCGGCCAGGGCAACGGCGTCCTCGTCCGCGACACGAAGAACCTCGGCGCGGGACCGGCGCTGCGCTTCGTTCCTGCCGAGTGGAAGCGTTTCACCCGTTCGCTGAGGTAGCCCCAGCAGCCAGCGTTGGCGGAGCGGGCCGCCTTTTATCGCCTTGACAGCCGACGATCCGGGCCGCCATGATCAGCTTCGTTCATCCAGAGGATCCGAGGGACCTGGCCCCATGACGGTCCGGCAACCTGCTTCGGCAAGGTGCCAACGCCAGGAGCGATGAGGAGACGCGCGTGCAACCGCAGATCGATGTACCCGTCCTTGAAGGCGCCCAGGTCCGGCTCGAGCCTCTGTCCGCCCTCCACGCCGGTGACCTGACCGCGGCCGCCGAGGAGGACCGGATCAGCTACGACTTCACCCTGGTGCCCCGCGGCAGCGAGGTTAACGGCTACCTGGACTCCCAGTTCGCCCGGATCCCGCAGGGGCTCATCCCGTTCGCGCAGATCCGCCGGTCAGACGGCCGCGCCGTAGGATGCACGGCCTACTGGGACCCCAGGTACTGGCCCGGCCGAAGAGATCTTCGCGCCCCCGAGATCGGCTTTACCTGGCTCGCCGCGTCGGCGCAGGGAACAGGCATCAACAGCGAGGCCAAACTCCTGCTTATGGACCACGCCTTCGCCAGCCTCCAGGTGTCCCGGATCGACATCAAGACCGACGCTCGCAACACCCGGTCAAGGCGAGCCATCGAGGCCCTCGGCGCCACCTTCGAAGGCGTCCTGCGCAACTGGTCAATGTCGTGGGCCCCGGGCGAGGAAGGACTTCTCCGGGACTCAGCGATGTACTCCGTGATCGCCCAAGACTGGAACGCGGTAAAGAGTCACCTGATCGCACGCCTCGCGCGACATGGCGTGGACCCACTGCCGACCGGCTACCAGACGCCTCAATTGCCAGGAGTATTGAATTGACTACAATGCTGCTTGTGACGGGGGCGTCTCTTTAGGCGGTGTTCTGGTGGTTGTCGATCACCCGACTACGGGCGACATAGCCGCCGACGCCCCGGAACCGCGCGACGATCTCCGGCGAGGCCGCTTCGGGGCGGACGAACTCGCGGAGGTTCCGCCCGATCTCTCCGATATCCCCTCCCCCGAGGACTACCGGGCCGCGGTCGATGCCGAGTACCGAAAGCACGCCATCGAGACCGGCTGTGCCCGCGTCCGCGAGATCGAGCACAACGAGATCACCCCGGCCCTCCGCCGCATCGAGTCCGCCGACCCCACCCGCCACCTGGTCGGCCTAGAGAACCGTCTCAAGGGCGAAGACCGCCTGGCCGAGAAGGTCGAGAGCATCATGGCAGAACAGCCTGACATGACCTGCCAGGACGCATTCGCAACCGTGAAAGACGCCATCCGTTTTACCCTCCAGTACCCCGAGGACAAATATGCCGACGGCGTCTGCGCGGATGTGGACCGGTTCAAGGAGGAGGGTTTCGGGCTCGTAGACCTTCGCAACACCTGGAGCAGCCAGGAGTACAAAGGGATCAACACTCGGTGGAAGTCGGCAGAGAGTGGACAGCTGTTCG
>Ga0131853_10015000_pt1 | contig 14180 bp, 10 predicted proteins | sample TergutLab28metaG_FD_92764 | JGI IMG/M metagenome (GOLD analysis project Ga0131853, IMG submission 92764) | Labiotermes labralis P1 segment gut microbial communities from Petit-Saut dam, French Guiana - Lab288 P1 (version 2) (version 2) | ecosystem: Host-associated > Arthropoda: Insects >... | reverse complement strand
TGGTACAGTGAGGTCGGGCGACCGAGCAGGCCAAGCGATGTCGCCGAAACTACGAACACAGATAACACGTTGTTGCACGTTCCAACGCTCCATTGCGACCGAAAATATGAAATTGCGTTTTCTACTCTACCGTTCCTCTTTTCGCCAATCATGACAAGCTATCGCGTCGGCGCAATATTCAAATTTGAAATGTGTCAGTCGGCTCCGCGTCACCCTGTACTTCCGTGAGATTTATAAATAACAAGTGATTTTTAACTAGAAGACAATAACCAGTGAGGCTGCCAATCGAGAAATGAAATGAAATTTTCTTCATATTATTTTGTTGTACTTCATACAAAAGTTTGTTTCTACTGTGTAAAATTCATAACTGTATTACACCCAATAATAAGCTCGACTTCTTGCATTATCCCTTATTCTTTTTGGAATTTGTACTAGACTACACGGCGTCACACCCCAGAAGACAGTAACCTCCATAGTGCAAGCCTTGAGGGCCTCGACAGTTGAGTACTGATAGGCGTGTCAGGAATTGTGAACTTTAGAAGCAAAGTGTGCGCTCTGTCTTAGCATCATCACTGTCACTCAGTTGAAGTAGACGCTGCTAAACAATCATTAGGCGCCTTCACAAAATTGCGAATAGCGACTGTCAGCTAAGTCATGTCTGTCTGTCCATCCGTACGTCCGCATGGAACAACTGGGCTCCCACTGGACGGATTTTTATGAAATTTTATATTTGAGCATTTTTCGAAAATCTGTTGTAAAAAATTCAAGTTTCGTTAAAATCCGACAAGAATAACGGACTGTTTACATGAAGCCCTTTGTACATTTCTGATAGCAGCTGAGTTAATTCTCATCAGAATGAAAAATATTTCAGACAGACATTGTAGAGAAAATCGAATCACATATTACACGTTCAAAAGTATTTTGAAAATTGTGCCGTTTATGAGGCAAAGTGGGAAAATATTCCGCAGCCGGACCTGATGATTGCACATCAGACCGATATGTTGTTGAATTAACACTGAAATAAACAGATGTTGCATTTGACTGGATATACTGTGGCGACTGCATATACTGTGGTGGCTAGATGTACTGTGGCGACTGGATGTACTGTGGCGACTGGACGTACTGTGGTGACTGGACGGATTGTGGCGACTGGATGTACTGTGGTGACTGGATGTACTGTGGCGACTTGATGTACTGTGGTGACTGGATGTACTGTGGTGGCTGGATGTACTGTGGTGACTGGATGTACTGTGGCGACTGAATGTACTGTGGAGACTGGATGTACTGTGGTGGCTGGATTTACTCTGATTCTTATTATCCATAAAGTAACGGGAATGAATCGTCTTAAAATTATATTTATGTTGGTCTCTTAAAACAGAAAATCATTAAACATATATTTTCAGATGTCTGGCTTTAAACAAAGTCAGCAGATGTAGACGTCCCTCGGCTGTCACTTTCTTCTTTATTCTCCTCCTCCTTCTCCTTCTCCTTCTCCTTCTCCTCCTCCTCACTATTATTATTATTATTATTATTATTATTATGAGACAGCACTAGCGCCCAATGCGGACCACCGTCTCCTTAATGGACGTCTCCCAATGATTTCCGTTTTTGACCTCTGTTTCCAGTTTTTAATTTTGCATCTAGTAATATCTGTTCTTACAGATTTCCACCATCTCACAGCCGTCACTACGTGTGTATTACATTTAGTGAAAGTATAGCATGTGCTTCTTACAAAGACGTCTCCAAATTTTAATAAAACCTGTACTGATAAGATAGGGTTTACAGCCTCCCCCTCCCCCCTCAAAATTATCATTTCCGCCGCCTAACATCCTTCTACCCTCTACCAGCTCTCTACTTTAACACACCTGACTGTACTCAGTAGCACATACATCCGAGAATCCTTATGTGAACCAGAATTCAGCTATGCATACAATTACGGATTTTTCTGAGGAGACTATACCGAAACTAGTTTACATGCTGTGTCATGGTTTAACTTTATGACCCCTAAGCTATGGCTGGCACATATCAATCCTAGGCTAATATTTGAATGTGTTTAGACTTTCTGGTTACCCCACATAGTTACATGTGGAATCAAATGGAACGGAATGCTTGACGTCACTTGAAATGGAGCGTAGCTAAAATACGTTCAGAGGGTGGGCGGGAAGGGGGGAGGGGGGGGATTGCGTATGGAGAGATGTTGACGTTTCAGGGCATAAAGTATAGTCATTTCCTACAAAAAGACTTGTTTGGCTCTAGTTTGTCCCATACAGAACAAGACAGGCAATGCAGGCCTACGTAAAATGTTTTGTTGGGCGCCTTCGCGAAACCTTTTTTGCTGTAAATAAGCAATAAGTAATAGGCCTTAGTGTGTATGTAGCATTATTTGTCCAGCGTGCAAAGCGCACGCGCCGTATTATATTGTCACGTGTGGCCTGTCCGGCTGCACTTTAATTTTGCACATTATCTCATAAATGGCATGATTGTCGGAAAAAAGTTTTCCTATATAAAATGTGTTTTTAACTTCGCTCTAACTGTATTCTAATCCATTTCTCATTTTAAGAAGAAACCAGTGACATAATGTCACAAATGTAAGTAGGTATTCCTGTAAAGTACCAGTTATTTTTGTCAAATTCTAATTATACCTAAATATTCCAGAGAGACATTCCAGAATTATTCGAAATTGAATGTCCTAAAAACCCGTCCAGTGGGAGCCGAGTTGCTCCATGCGGACGGACGGATGGTCAAAACAGACATGACGAAACTGATAGTCGCTATTCGCAATGTTGCCAACGCTCATAAAGACTAGGAAAACAGGACATAATCCGATAAATATTCAATATTTTACGCTGAAATGGATGTAGGAATACCAATAATCGTGCAATGTGTCTGCTGTGTTTTCTCCACATTTCAATGGAAACCGAAATGGCCTCATAATTTTTCATGATATTTTTGCACACTGAATATGTTGAAGTTTCAAGCAGTGATTCTGGATATTGGATATTATGCTTAAGGAAACCAAGAAAGGGCGGGTGAAATAGGATAGTAGTATTGTCAGCTGTTCGGATATTCAAAGGCGCCTAAAAGGAAGCAGCAATTGTGTCACATCGCGCACAACATGACAGAGCCAACCACAACGGTAAAATACATACATACATATTATCACTTTAAAAATTGGAACATGCTTCTGTGATTTGGTTATTTGGGAGATAACGCGAAGTGATGCAACAAGCAAGGCACCGCGGTGTAATGAAGAGGCCGTTCGAAATCACCGGTTTGCGTGACTTGTGAGGTATGCACGTGAACAGCAGGATGACCTGCTCAATTAAAACGTAAAAAAGCGCACGCTGGATGCCTATTCGCTGATGATGTAAATGATTTTATGACAACTTCCCCCACCCCCCAAACCCCACCCGTTTTATTGCCATTATTGCGCAATGCTTGAGTACCTCATACCTATTTCACTCCTGCAGGCAAGAGTGGATTACGACTGTTTTTAACTTTACTGGAAAATATTATTAACCAAGCAAATTACCCTCTTTACATTCTCTGAGCCGTGCATCGTGACACATACAGTACATGTCTGAGCCGTGCATCGTGACACATACAGTATATGTGAGAGAGGCCAACAGATGCACACTTTTTAGCATTAATTTATTCCAATTAGACTATCCTCTACATGTTTCGAGAAAATAACTGTTCATCATTGGGAAGTTATTTCTTTACACGCAGCTTACAGTATTTTACCATGCATCTATGGGGTAACAGATGCATGGTAAAATACTGTGTGAATCTATAAGGTAATAGATGCATGGTAAAATACTGTATGCATCTATGGGGTAATAGATGTATGGTAAAATACTATATGCATATATGGGGTAATAGATGCATGGTAAAATACTGTATGCGTCTATGGGGTAATAGATGCATGGTAAAATACTGTATGCATCTATGGGGTAATAGATATATGGTAAAATACTGTGTGCGTCTATGGGGTAATAGATGTATGGTAAAATACTGTATGCGTCTATGGGGTAATAGATGCATGGTAAAATACTGTATGCATCTGTGGGGTAAGAGATGTATGGTAAAATACTGTATGCGTCTATGGGGTAATAGATGCTTGTTAAAATACTGTATGCGTCTATGGGGTAATAGATGTATGGTAAAATACTGTGTGCGTCTATGGGGTAATAGATGTATGGTAAAATACTGTGTGCGTCTATGGGGTAATAGATGTATGGTAAAATACTGTACGCGTCTATGGGGTAATAGATGCATGGTAAAATACTGTATGCGTCTATGGGGTAATAGATGCATGGTAAAATACTGTATGCATCTTTGGGGTAATAGATGCGTGGTAAAATACTGTATGCTGCGCGTACAGAAATAACGTCCTGATGATGAAAAATTATTTGTTCGAAACATGTAGAGGATAGTCTAATTGGAATAATTAATGAGGAAAAGTGTGCATCTCGTTGGCCTCTCTCACATATACAATTTCCCCTCCTTTACACTATTTCCTGTACAAAATATTTGTTGGGATGACTGAAATGTTTCAAACTTGACACTTGCAAAATTGTCTTATATTTCGTAGTTGACATTTATGTGGCTTCACGTTTGGTTGGACAGTTAGCACTGAACGGCGTGGTCCAGAGTTCTGACACTATGACTTGCTGTGGTTTTAGAATTGTTGGATTAAAATTTTAAACCCTGTAGCCTGACAAAGAAAATGCTTGCTTCTCAGTATCTGTAATGAAATTCCGGAGAGAAATATAAGAACGTGCTACCGTATCTCGCTTCGCATTTGCACTTCCTAATTCATAACAAGTAAAATATTTTTAGAGAAACAATATGGAAATGACAAGTGAAATTTAAAGGCTTTAAATTTGGAATTTGTCAGCTTTGAATTAGATGTTAAACGTTTCTGTGCAGCAAGACCCACCTTCAATTTTTAATCCTTTAGTGGTATAATTCTTTTGAATATGACAACTTTCGCTTTTTAGTGGAGATTTGTCTTATTTGCCTTATTATTTCTAGGTACATGTACAATGTTTAGTGGACAAATTGGCGCCTCATTTAAGAATCCAGTCAGTACTGCTTATATAAACTTTGACTTGCAGAAAAAATTTTCTGTATGGTTACAAAAGGAAGTAAAGGCTGTAACATGCTGCTTCCAGAATACCATTCCCATAAAACTCGTGGAAATTACTGACATCAGTTGAATAAAGAGAGAACAACTTGATGTCACTTGCTTTATTATTTCATTATTTAATGCTCAACATGTTTTGGATGTTAATACATCCATCTTCAGGAGCTTACGACTTATTTGTTGAGTTATTTCATGGGTTGTATTGCTCTGGTTCGATGTATGTTGGTGTTACGTTGTGGTTTGTCTGGGGTGGTGTGGTATCCGTATGCAGGCTGAAGCAGTGGTTTGGTTGGGGTGGTGTTGTATCCGGATAAAACACCACCCCAGCCAAACCACAACGTAACACCAACACACATCGTACCAGAACAATACAACCCATGAAATAACTCATGAAATAAGTCGCAAGGTCCTGAGGATGGACGTATTAACATCCGAAACATGTTGAGCAGTAAATAATGAAATAATGAAGCAAGTGACATCAAGTTGGTCTCTCTTTATTCAACTATGAAAATGATGCACGGTCCAATATACATAAGATACTGACATCAGTATCAAGCTAGACATTTAGCAGTGAATTATAAACATTACTGAATATCAAATTTGCAGCGTTGTTACACAAAAGGCTGTAATTAGGTACTGATCAGCATCTCGGAGAAAGCTACTGCCTCTTTCTTCAGAGTAAAGATACAGATGGAAGCAGACTACGGAGGGCGGTATACCAGAATAGCTTATGCTTGTTACTCACCGAAGTGAACAACTCAACCTTATAGATTTCTTAGTTAACCTTAATGTGGAGGCTGTTCAATACGGCGAAGACAGACTCAGCTCTTTCTCTAAATCAACAAATGGGTTAAGTTGCTAATAAGTTACATTTTAAAAAGACGGTGCGGGCAGTCAGTTTGTGGAAGCACAGAAATTTGATCAGGAGACGCGTGTACGAGGACATGGCATATTCGACATAGAACTATCAGCGGATATGTTGAACGCAACTACTGGGACATTTATCTATATTTCAGCTATTTCAAACGTACGCTTCATTCAATGAATATAACAATTCGGTGTCTATCATAAAAGCACAAGGCGTTATAAATGCGAAGACAAACCAGTTAATTATATTCAGGGAAAAAAATCGCTGTTAATTGTGAAAATAATACGCAACACATACATACACCCTGTGGGCAAAATTGGCTTCTTTTTAATGCTAAAACTGGCGGTACGTGCTTGTCTCATGCTACAGCACAAAGCTTCGATTCTCTTTTGGCTGCAGGAACAAAAATGCAGAACTTCCTGACGCGTAATGGAATACAAATATTCCGAAGACAAAGTTCCTTCATACTGTAAAACTGTCACTGTGTTCGAGACTTCGTTGGTATAAAGAGCGTCTCCGGACAGTGGCAAAGAGGAGACTTGTAATACAAGAAGAGAAGAAGTTCCACATGATGACAAAATCAAAATACACTTTCGACTGGGTTACATCTGATTATTAGACTTTTGTCATAAAAATTCTAAGTCACAATTTCAAATCAGAATGTATAGGATTACTTCTTGCTTTAACTTACGGCAGAAATGTAGAATTGATGTGTCTGAGTCGTCCAGGAAGGTTGTGACGAAAATATTTTGAATATGGAGAAAATTACATAAAGATTAGTTTTAAAAATAATGAGGGCAATAAAATCAAGAAGAATAAGATGGTATGGGCCTGTATTATGCATGGGTTAGAAGAGAAAAATGAAAGCCATTGTAGTCAAAGGAACTCACGGAAAGAATCACTTGGAAGACCTAGACATAAATGGCTCTTAAATAAGGTGTGAAGATGTGTAGTTTACGCACCTGGAATTACGTGCTATCGTTACGTGGCTCGTATATTAGTTTGCTTTTGCCGTACCGGCGTCATCAGCAGCTCCCATACTCATACAATCGATTAACTCCAGGAAGCATTGGCCTTCTTTAAAAGGGAATAGTTTCTCAAATAGTTAAGAAATTCACCGTATTTTGTGGAAATTAAAGATTCACTGCCGTATTGACAACAGCCCGCTAATAATCTCAATCTTAAGTCAGAGGAACCCAGTCCGTAAACTGCAATGTATTTAAAATCCATTTTAATCTTATCATCCTATTAACATCTGCGTATTCCATGCCGTTTCCCTCCTTCAGATCTCCTCACCAATAACCTTCACCAATTTGTCTATTCTCCCAAGCGTGCAAATTGTCCCGACAATTAAGTTTGGTCACATCCTATCACTTAACACAATACAAGACATATTTTGAAAACAAAATGTACCCTTAATTGCTCACAAAATACTAGTTCCTTATGCGAAAAAACAGTCGCTAATGTCAGGAGTACAAAATATTCAGTCTAAAGAGAAACAGTGTTTGTCCCACAAAATCAGCGCAATGTTTCTGCTAATATGTAGCCATCAGCCGGCTGACACAGAAAATATTACAACTGCATGGATTCGAGGTATCATACATTTGAGGTATCATACATTTGAGGTATCATACATTTGAGGTCTCATACATTTGAGGTATCATACATTTGAGGTATCATACATTTGAGGTATCATACATTTGAGGTCTCATACATTTGAGGTATCATACATTTGAGGTAACATACATTTGAGGTCTCATACATTTGAGGTATCATACATTTGAGGTATCATACATTTGAGGTCTCATACATTTGAGGTCTCATACCTCACTGGTGTCTTTTTTATTTTGAAGTTATCCACACCGTGAGTTACACTCAAATTAGCTATTTTTCATCCAACCCTTTAATGCACATTTCTATAAGCTAAGTTAAGAATATTTGGAAACTGTGTTTTGGTGCAAAGTTGGATTCTACCTACGTGATTGGACTGTACTTATATCCAGATCGAACAGTTATATGGTGCACTACTTGAGGGTGATACCTCGTGCGTCGAAACGCGTCGAATGAAAAAAAAAATAGCTAATTACAGGCAACTTATTATACAGGGTTATTCGAAATGATTGTCGGGGTTTTAACAACTTGTCATACACAATACACTTGAGATAGGAGTATATGTGTTTCTTATTTAATGGAAAACAACTCCAAATTTTTGTTACATACCTTACAGGTGCTCTATATGTGCACCCTTTGTGATTCTACAAACATCAACACCAAAATCGATTTCGATCCAAACTGTTTGTAGCATGTCAGCGGTGATGGTTTCAGTGGCGGTTCTGATTCGTACCTTCAGTTCTGGGATACTTGCGGGAAGAGGAGGAACATAAACCTGATCCTTGACGTAACCTCTTAGAAAGAAATTACATAGGGTTGCATCTGGAGAACAAGGTGGCAGTTGTTAAAACCCCGACAATCATTTCGAATAATCCTGTATAAAAATATATAACAAAGATATTTACCAAAGAGATTATTGTAAGATAATTAGGTTTTTTAAATAAATACATACATATATAAATACAAACATACATTACATATACCTATATATATATACACATAGAAAAGCGTAATTAATGATTTTCATTTCTTCTACTGCACAAATATAATCTCATGCTGGCTCTGTGTCATCAATTTCCCTCCCGAACCTCAGCTCTTCTATTAGGCTAAATCTAATATATACTTTCAGTTTTATATGCCTTCACATGTACAGTTAATTTCAGTGCTTGGATAAAAATGTTTTTATGACAGTGTGATAGCGATTCTAAACTTTTGCTCAATATAAATTAAACAACTGTATGAAGGCTCCCTTGATTTATTTTCTCTTTGATTGTTACGTTCGTCGGCCGAATCCAGGAACAGCCCCTAACTATATTCCAAGACGATTTGCTTAAAATTATTTTCCCATACATAAAATTCTCACTGCTAATTTGACTCTAAATAAATTCTTCTGTCTATGCAAAATCGTTAAATAACCTGTGAAACAACTGAAAGACTTGTAACAGAATATGCCACTGTTCTAATGACACTTCTCTTTTGAAAATAAGACAATTATTTACACTATTTTCTAAATTACTTGTGGTGTCACGACTTCAATTATCAACAGAGTCTTAATGCACTGAGTTGATTTTTGTGAAAGACATCCCATGTTACAAACATACACTATAACGGCCATAAACATTAACAGAATTCAAGCTGTTCCTTGATGTCGCGCCCAATTTGCTGTCGAGACAAATTCTAAACATGCTAAACTGTCGGAAGTTATTAGCTATTGGCTTGGAGACAATCAGCTTGTTTGTTACTATGTGAACAGTGGCATTAGCATTTGAACATAATGTTTGTTTTCAATACCAAAGTCATCAACGAGTTCTGTGCAACGTTTTATCTTCTAAGTGCGAAATATCTTAGCCTCTTCAAACATTCAAGCAGCCATAAGACAACAAATATGATTCTCACGGTAAAACTGAAGTCATAATGAGCACTCATTGCATAAGCAAGCGGTACGAAGTGTATGAATTACTGACAAACACCGCGGGCTGTTTCACGACTGTATTAATGAGCATATTGTCCACTGACAACTTGGCAAGATAAAGAAGACTTTGTGCATTAGGAAAACAGTAGCCGGCGCTTCCCCGCTTGTAGCAAACGCTTTACAATCCAGAGCTGAACTCTTCTCGAAAAGTACAAGAATCATCCGTGTGAATTTTCCGCGTGTCCTAGCAAATGTGCTAATTTAAGTCCCCCCCCGAACGACGGGTTTTCCCCGTCTATCTAAGGGCTTACAATAACACTTACAATTACACAATAGCATTTACAATAACACCTACAATAACACTTACAATAACACAATTACACAATAACGTGTACAGTAACACTTACAATTACACAATAGCATTTACAATAACACCTACAATAACACTTACAGTAACACAATTACACAATAACGTGTACAGTAACACCTACAATAACACTTACAATTACACAATAGCATTTACAATAACACCTACAATAAAACTTACAATAACACAATTACACAATAACGTGTACAGTAACACTTACAATAACACAATTACACAATAACGTGTACAGTAACACTTACAATAACACAATTACACAATAACACTTACAGTAACACTTACAATAACACTTACAGTAACACCTACAATAACACAAAGCTGCACGAAATTTACTTGGGATTAAAGTCGCGCATGTACAAAATATTTACAGTTTTCAAATTTTTCCATCCTGAAAAAAAAACCGCTTTATTTAAATTATAATATCTGTCATCATCATCATCATCGTCATCATCAATATCATCATTATCATCATCACCCGTCACGAGTCAGGCCTGGATATACCTGTTTGGACCTCGTCCAATAATCTCGTCAAAGGCCTTGCAAATCGTCTTCTCCCATTGGGTCTCTTTTTGGCATCCAGTTGTTGTTCATTCTTGTTACGTTTTGTAGCCAATTTGACTTGTATCTATTCAGTTTCTTGTCAACTGATTACACTTTCAACTATTCCAAAATTTCTTCACCCTTTTTGTGGTCCAAAGATTTCTACCCGGCTGTTCTCCGAAAAAAATTAATTCTATAGATGTCAATCTTTTTTTTATCCTTCTGCCTAAAGGTACATATTTCGCTTCCATATAGAGATTATGGCGAACCAGTGCACTGTGTACTTTTATTCCTGACAATTTCTGGACCGAAGTTGGTTTAAAAGTTGTTTAGAATTCCCAGTCTTTGAATAAATTTTGCTAATTTTTGTTGAAAATCATTAGTTTCAAAAATAACAAGCAGGATGGCAGGACGGACTGCCACTGTATTTTTCAAGCCCGTATTTGACCTTCCGGCACCCAGAATCTTGGCGCTACTACTACATTTCTGGAAAATGTGTGCACCCCTGATTGCAATAAAAACGTCGTCATCATGTTTTATCAACAAATGCTGGAACGTGCAAATAAGTCAGTGATGCCGTAATGATGGTGACGTGCTTCAGTGATGAGCAAGTGACTGCTTCTGCCCTGATTCACCTCGTCAATAATTTCAAACGGGCCCCCAGTAACAAGCTTATAAGTGACTTTGGTGTTTTTTGTGTTTGTATGTATGTATGTATGTCGGTTTCAAAAAGTTGTTCTACGTTGTCCGACACCTAGACTCCACTGCTTCCTATCTTCCCACTGGCCTTCATTTAGATGTCTTTCGTTCATAGCCTTCCTTATACCTTCCATTCAGCTTTTCTTCGGTCTTCCTCGTGCTCTCTTTTGTTTCGGCATCCACTTCAATGCTATTTTGGGTAATCTTCTTTCTGCCATTCTTTGAACATGGCCGTAACATGTAAGTTATTTCTGTTCAATTTATTTTATAATTGGTTCCTCTAATCCAATTTGTTGTCTTATAGTTACATTCCTAATTCTTTCTTTTCCTGATATTCTAGAGGATCTCCTCAGGGCACCCCATCTCTGTTTTTTGCATTCACATTCATTTTAATTGAAACAACAAAATGTGAGATTTGGGCTTCTTAATGCTTGAACTTCATAACTGAATTAGTTGCGATGTTGAATTGTCGTTATGAAGAAGCAGAATATTTTTCGATGGATAAAAATACGTGACTCACAAAGCTTATCCAACCTGGTCACGTATGGCGTTGGTCACATATTCCGTCGGCCAAAATAAAATTCAATCAAGAGAGGAAATAACATTTTTGGGTCATCGCATTGGTGAAAGTAAGCTAACTAGAAAATAGGAAATCAAGTAAAAAAAAAAAAGATTAAGTGATCCTGTTACAGGCCCGGTGTGGCCCAAAGGGTGGGTAGAAGTATAGCTCTACTCTTCCATGACCGCGGCACTAGAAGGGGGTGAGTGGTCAGCCAAACGCACCGGCCGCACTTTACCCCCGGGAAAGACCTGGTACTCATTTTACAGGAGGCTGGGTGGACCCCAGGGCCGGCCTAGACGGGCGGAAAATATCGTCCCCACCGGGATTCGATCCCGCACCGTCCAGCCCGTAGTCAGTCGCTATACATAGGAAATCAAGTATCACAACAAAAATAAAGGAACTATTCTTTATTTACGATGTAAAAACTCTTTTTTAAGTGTGACATTTCAGGTTTTTCACAGCGTTGAAAATGAGTATTCAAGTTGTGTGATATGCTACTCCTTCTAGATTGGTAAAGAGTTACCGAGGTTTTGGAAAAAAAACGTTTTACCTCCAAAGTGTCGGTAACCATTTACCATTTGGTACGGTGTAAGCCCCCAGAAGACTTGATGCAAAAATTAATTTGTTTTATTGAATTGAAAACAAATTAGGATTTCTATTTGATAAGCCAAATTTTTCTATTTAAAAAAAAATGGAAATTATTAAAATTAAAAAGACGTCATTTCAGCAGACGTGAAGAGATAAATTGTAATTAATTCTGTCACATTCGTAGAATCATCTGTCTACTCTTTGGTTCCCAAGAAAGTTAAAATGCGATTACACTCTCTTGCTTTAGCATAAATAAGCGAACCACATTCCACTTTTACTGCTTCCCAAAATCATGAGAAAGACAGATGCCACTTTTTACTTTTTCGTGCACAGGAGACCGCATCAGGAAATAACGTCCTCGAAAGGCAAATAAGAGGAAAAGAAATATTCTCAGAATCAAGACCTCGTTTAGCACAACCAAGAGTACCTACGTCACAACACGGACTGTTATCATAACAACATGCCCTCTGTTGTTTCCTGGAGAGACGCCGTGCTAAAGAAGACCTTCGTCTGCCCGTTTTATTACACCGACCGTAATGTGGCACAGGCAAGAGAGAAGTGCCCATTAACTATTCAAGCCGCTTATCTAAACAAGCAACCAATTCATGTGGTGAAGATTTCTGCCACACTTTGGATAATTAACACGAATGAAAACAGTCGGAATTCATAAACAATAGTTAGCACGTGTGGTGAGGTGTATGAAGTTTATAGTGTGGTGTCTTAGCTTCTCTATACCGCTTTGTTAGCCGTCACCTCCTCCAACGATAACCTTCCTGAAATAAGAACCTCGCTTAATGTCAGTCCAACGAAAGAAGTGAAGACTTGCGGGGAACAGGGTCAGAGGGCTGTATGTGGGTATGGATGTGAAATCAGAGTTAGATATATGGAAAGACAACTGTTATTACACACGTGTATACACACGTGGACACAGAAGCCTAGTCACACGTCCCTGCACGCACACAACAGACCTACACACATATCACAAACATACATACTTACATACATATATACATACATATATCTTACATAATACACACACATATACATACGTACATACATACATAATATATAAATATATATACACATACATACGTACATCATATATACATACATACATACATAATTAAATACATAATCCATACATACATACATATACACATATATACATACATACATCATACATACATGCATACACAATACATACATACATACATGAATGCATGCATGCATACATACATCCATACATGCATACATACATACATCCATACACACATACATACATACATATATACACACATACATACATACATATATACACACATACATACATATACACACACACACATATATATATATATACATACATACACCTACATACATATATATATGTATATACATACATGCATACACAATACATACATACATACATGAATGCATGCATGCATACATATTTCCATACATGCATGCATACATCCATCCATACATGCATACATACATACATATATACACACATACATACATACATACACACACATACATACATACATATATACATACATACATCCATCCATACATACACACATACATAGATACATACATATATACATACATACATATATACATCCATACATACATACACACATACATAGATACATACATATATACATACATACATATATACATCCATACATACATACACACATACATACACACATACACATATACATACATATATACATACACACATACATACATACATATATACATATACATATATAAGCACATAACGTAAACTTACTTACGAAAACAAGTAAGCATAAAAGCATACGTAGACCTAAATGCATAATACATACCTACATACATGCA
>Ga0131853_10014998_pt1 | contig 14181 bp, 8 predicted proteins | sample TergutLab28metaG_FD_92764 | JGI IMG/M metagenome (GOLD analysis project Ga0131853, IMG submission 92764) | Labiotermes labralis P1 segment gut microbial communities from Petit-Saut dam, French Guiana - Lab288 P1 (version 2) (version 2) | ecosystem: Host-associated > Arthropoda: Insects >... | reverse complement strand
CTGTTTGTTCTCAGATAAATACAAAACACATAAATACAGTGTGGGGCAGAGCGTACAGTTGTTGAATGTTAAATTGGTGGTGCGTCACGTGACCGGTAGGCTTCGAAAGTTATGTAAATTACATATAACGTGTTTTAAATTTTATGTAATGAAGACCTGATATGGGTCTGATGACAGAACCTGGTAATAAATAAGGTAAATAATAAAATATTTTTACGTTTGACTGACTAAATACTAATTTGTTATTGTCTTCAAATTTTGTAATTGCGTTTGCAACTCATTTTTTTTTATTATTTAACGACGTTTGTACTACTTTCATAGATAATTTCTTGTTCCTGTCGAAGTTTCCCCAAATTTCTTAACTTCCTACCCCAAAAGAACACAACTTCTTTTATGTACATTGATATATCCATGGAAATGTACCGTCTGCTTTGTTCAGACGTTAGAAATAATTATTCATGACACCTCGCAAGTAAGATTGAATGTATTTTTAACTAAATACAGTGATAGGCGCTCTTGTCCATGGAAGAGCAGAATGGAGTCTTGGCCCATTCTTGTTTCTTTCGTATCATGGAAAGGACCAGTAAGATATCTCTAGAGAAATATTTTACCCTTTTTCCTTTCTCTTCTCTCCTTTGAATTTCCATCCTATCTTTTTGACTGCTGTAGTAAAAGGGAAATAATTGTGTTTGGGAGTTAGAAGAAGAGCACAATTTGTGAAAATTTAAGTTCTTTTGGGTATTATATTTCGCTTTACATGCTATTAAAATTTGATATTAAATATATTATTTCTGATGTATCTTTTTGGTGATTTTTTGAACAACAGTGATAGACGACCTGACGACGTATATTCACTGTGGCTGCTCCAAAATTCTTTTCATCCTCTCGCAAGTAAATAATGCCACCTGATTCTTTATATGTGGAGACGCAACCGGGAGAAGATAGAATTTGTAGTGTGGTGTATCTCTATCGGTAAGTGTGTTATGTTTAAGCATACTTAAAGCTTAAAGGAGTTAAACACTAGCATATAAACATGTCTTGATTAAGTTCAGCACAATCGGCTTTTGTGTTTTTTGCAACACAAATAAATTGCACCTTACAAATGTAAAAACGAATGTGTGAATATGCAATTTTATATGCTCATGGAATACACACGCAGGTCTAAAAGTGAGTGTCACGCACTGGCTCTTTTGGCTTTGTGTAGTTATGAAATGGGGAGGTAGAGAAATCGGTCTTCATTTGTATACAGTTCTTGGCACTGGATGGAAAAAGCCTGCGTGGTACAGAATATGTCCGTGTGGTACCGAATATGTCCGCGTGGTACAGAATATGTCCGTGTGGTACCGAATATGTCCGCGTGATAAAGGATATGTCCGCGCGATACAGAATATGTCCGCGCTATACAGAATATGTCCGTGTGGTTCAGAGTATGTCCGCGCTATACATAATATGTCAGCGCTATACAGAATATGTCCGTGTGGTTCAGGGTATGTCCGCGCTATACAGAATATGTCCGTGTGGTTCAGAGTATGTCCGCGCTATACATAATATGTCCGCGCTATGCAGAATATGTCCGCGCTATACAGAATAAGTCCGTGTGGTTCAGAGTATGTGCGCGCTATACGTAATATGTCCGCGCTATACAGAATATGTCCTCGCTATACAGAATATGTCTGTTTGGTTCAGAGTATGTCCGCGCTATACAGAATATGTCCGTGTGGTTCAGATTATGTCCGCGCTATACAGAATATGTCCGCGTGGTTCAAAGTATGTCTGCGCTATACAGAGTTTATCCGCGTGGAACAGAATATGTCCGCGTGGTACAGAATTAACCACGGATGATCAACATTTAATCGTTTCTTGAATTGAAAAGAAATATTTAAGCATACTTCTACTCTCCCCGCCAGATGTCTCTCAGTACCATTTAACTGAGAAGCAGAATGCTTAAAAATGATCGAATAAAAAAAATCAGTTATGGAATATTTTGAGAGAAAAAGTGAAATATTTTTAAAAATTCTATTTTTCACTGTTTTTATAAAGTAAAGAGTTGAATGAATTATGAAAGTAAAAGGTAAAGGTAAAGGTTTCCTGTTACAGAACCAGTGTGGCCCAGAGTTAGGGTAGAGGTATAGCTTTACTGTTCCATGACCGCGGCACTAGAAGGGGGTGAGTGGTAAGCAGCACGCTCCGGCCGCACTTTACCCCCGGGAAATACCCGGTATCCATTTTACAGGAGGCTGGTTGGGCCCCAGGGCCGGTCTGGACATGTGCGGAAAATCTCGTCCCCAACTGAAATTCGATCCCGAACCGTCCAGCCCGTAGTCAGTCACTATACCAACTGAGCTACTCGGCCCACAAATTACGAATATAAAGATTATTAATTAGGAGAGATAGTGTGTGTGATTGGTAAATAATTTTCTCTAAGATCTAAGCGAAGGAAGCAAACTATAATGAGTTATATGTTTACAGTCAGTAATATTCATGCTGTACAACCACATTTACGCGTCCAGTAATACAAAAGATTAATTTCTGAATTCACTTGTCCCGTACCACTTAGGTCACTTGCACTGTTCACTTCTTTATGGCAACTGCTCGTCTAGTGTTGTTACAAAAATGTAACCACATTTATTTTCCGTCAATGCGCATGCGTGTTCAGCACCGACACTATTTGTTTCCCTATGTCGTCCACCCCTACTGTATAGCAGGAACTTTGGTGTCGAGGCAGACCTGGACATTGTCCGCCCTCTGCTGCGTCTTGTATTGCTTTCACCGCACTTCGGCTTCCCTGAGTCGTCCGGCAGCTGGTAGAAACGTGTGGTACCACGTGGCTCACTCGTCATTCCACGTGTTAGCTGTGTAAAAAAGAAAACAGAAATGAATTAACCTTTTGGCGCCGGAATTATTTCTTTAAATTTTAGCACACCCCGTATATAAAATGTGAATAATACAGGAACCAAATATGTTAGAATTATGAAACAAACTGCATTTTGAAGAGGAAAAAACGGAGACTATATACCATGTTTAAAATATTCAGTACGTATATTTGTTGAATAAATATATAAAATGAAACTTTAGAGGTTAGCGGTGCGGTACGACCACTATAGTTGACATTAGGCATCAAAGGGTTAATAAAAATATATTTAAGTTATTGGGGTTCAGAATAAATTTTGAATAAGGTATAGAAAAACAGTCGGGTAAGGTTTATACGAACGATCGTAAACATAGGCAAACATCCGGGAACGGTATATACAAAGGAACGAAAAATTTCATCAATCGATATATTTCCCACTACTGAAAAGCTACACACTGTAGATCGGTGGATAGTTACCGAAGTTTCTGCACAACCTGTCGGTCCCCTGTTCGAAGCCCGAGCTGAACCCTGGAAGATAAAACCGATCGGTCTTTCCGCAACTTTGGCAAATTCCCGTCAAAACTGCGTAAGTTTCCAAAGGATCAAGCGGTCATTTACGTACGCAAGGGTCGCCATTCTTCAATATAACTTTCTTTCAAGTGAGACATCGCTGTTGTGCTCAATTATCAAAAGAGTATATATATATATTCACATTCTGACACAACTTTTTATTTAGAAATTAGAATTAATTAACTTTTGGCGCTAGAATGATTTTTTTTAAATTTTAGCACACCTTGTATGTAAAATGAGAATGATACAGGAATCAAATACGTTAGAATTATGAAACAAACTGCATTTTGAAGAGAAAAAACCGGAGAGTATATACCATGTTTAAAATATTTGGTACCTATATTTGTTGAATAAATATATAAAATGCAACTTTGGAGGTTAGCGGTGCGGTACCTCAACTATAGTTGACGTTAGCCGTCTAAACGTTAATTAATTAATTTCAATTTAAAAATTAATTATTTTTTAATTGTGTTTGGACGAAACTACAGATATTTCGTTTTCTAGAACCTGCAGGGTAGTATTTTGGGGAACTACAGATACAGTACTTTTTTTTTTTCAAGTTGGTAATTCAATATTTTGTCACTGAAGAACTTGTGAGTTAATTTGTGTGCACGGACCTGGCAATGCAGAAGGAGAATTTTGTGCGATAGACTGTACTGAAAATAAAAGTGATATTCTCCATAACAAACCCGTGCATTGTGAATCAACGAGCTCCTTCCATGACACTTATTAAACACAGTCCTTGTGGGATAAAGCGAATGAAAATATTGGCTGTAAAGCTGACTTCGTCGTACTACAGTTCACCAAGATGGCCTTGTGTGGCAGCACAAAAAGAATGGCCAAGTTTTAAATCAAATTTTTTTTCATTTGTCAGCTGTATTCGTCGCAGACACTGATAACATCGACAGTGTTCTTTTTTGTACTAGAGCTTGGTATCTCAAACTGTGGTGCGCGTGTCGCTACTGAAACACAATCCATTGTTTACTCGTAAATGTCACACTAGAACGGGCCTCGACGGACCAGAGGGGGAGTACAGGTATAGCTTTACTCTTTCTTTAAACTCCGCGTTAGAGGGGGGGGTCTGGTCTACGCCACGGTCCGACAGCTTTACCTCCGAGAAAGACCCTGTAACCATTGTATAGGGGGCTGAGTGGGACCCAGGGCTGGTCTGGACTGGATCGCAAAATCTTGCCCTTCACCGGGATTCGATCCCCGGACGGTCCAGCCGGTAGCGTGTCGCTATACCTGATTCTCTTACTTACTCCACGGAGCCGAGTTCTTCTTCAGAAGCTAACCGGTTCTCAGCCAGTCAACAAATTCCCCGCATTTTATGGAACCCGAAGGTTAATTACTGCATTTACAACTGGCCGTCACCTGTCCCTACCCTAAGCCAGCTCGATCCAATCATACCCGCACATCTCACTTCTTGAAAATCCATCTTAATATTATTCTCCCACCTACGCCTGGGTCTTCCAAGTGGTCTCTTTCCCTCAGGTTTCTAAACCAAGACCCTTATACATCTCTACTCTCCCACATACGTGCCACATGTCCCACCCATCCTAATCTTCCGGATTTTATCACCCGAACTATGTTGGGTGGGTGTTAATGTAATGTATGATACTGTATACAAACAGCTCATAAATTTATAGCACAGGGCAGACAACGACCAGATCAACCCAGCACAACATAACCTACACTAACACTGCATATATAGGCACTCCAACTCCCTGATGATGATCCATTGGGATCGAAACATGTAGGAGGTGATAACGACTTTTAATGTGTTTTAAAGTGTGATTTTACTAAGTGAAATACATTATGTGCAACTAGTTGGTTTACTGTAGATTTAAAATAATTTTTGTTATTGATCTTTTGCATGACACAAAAATTGACAATCTTATATTTATGTAGTTATAAATATATTCTCTTACCTTTATAATACATTTCCTTGTACATACTCGGACAGTTTTTTCCCTGCAAAGAGAATATATAATATAAATATTACATTATTATATAAGGCCAATTTTTTAAAATAATAGCCCAACCCCCCCCCTCATTGTGCCAGGGCCTCCTCATTATCAACGATTCACAATCACACTCAGACACATCACATTCATTAAGACTCCTCTGGACCAGTGAACAGCTTGACACAGATACCTTTACCTGACAACACACAACACTCACAACAGACACATATCCATTCTATCCGGCGGGATTCGAACCCGCAACCCCAGTAAGCCTCAGACCCACGCCTTAGACAGTGCGCCCGCCGATACGTAAGGCTGTTTAGGATCGGCTAAATATTAAAATGACAGCCAAAGACCCGTAATTCTTATCAGTAGCTAATACATTAAAATCTAAAACACGTAATAATTAATATATTATTCAGTTTAAAATTTTTGCCTTAACCAACAGTTTATTAATACCCCTTTGTCTTTAGTATGTACTGTCCTGGTGGTCTTTCGGAGTTGTAAATTATTCAAATAATGTGTGTAATCTCTCGGAAGACCCACAGCAGTGTGTGCGTTTCACGTAACTCTTAAAGTCTACCTCACAGGGAATGCGGTATGCTTCCATTAGTGGGATAAATGGTCGGATATCGTATACAGAAACTCTAATGTTTATTCTGAGAGTCAAATGGAACCCAAAAATAAGCGGTGTGGGCAAAATACAGAGTGTTTACTGTTAAACCCGGTGGGACAGGTAAGAACCACTAGGATTTTAAGGGTTTTCTGCAAATAACCAGTTAAGGTTGACATGCTCTTATGCTAGTGGATCGTTAGTGCTGTATAGAAGCCATACCAAAGGCTAAGTTATATATAAGTGCGCACATAATCGGAGGGTAAGGTTGAATTAGAATCTTAGTGATTGACCAACTTGATGGACAAAATCTTGTTTCATTATAAGTTTATTGTATGCCTCTACATGTTTCGAGGACTGTGTGTTCATCATCAAGAGGGTAAAATTGTATTATACAGGATCTGGTATGATCACACTCTATAGGTGGCCGTCCGGTGCGCAGGTTGAGAGAGGAAGGACGGCGACCTACCTAGTAATTAACCAAATTGATGCACAAAATCTTGTTTCATAATAAGTTTATTTTATGCCTCTACATGTTTCGATCACTATGTGGTCATCATCAGGAGGTCAACATTATATTATACAGCATCTGGTATCGTCACAGTGTGTAGGTGGCCGTCCGGTGCACAGTCCTCTCTCAACCTGTGCTGTACAAGTGTGATGATACCAGATGCTGTATAATAAATTTTTGACCTCTTGATGATGAGCACAACAGTGCTCGAAACATGTAGAGGCATATAATAAACTTATTATAAAACAAGAATTTGTGCATTAAGTTGGTTAATTACTAATATTATACTGAGATGCACGGTCAGCGAAACATCAAAATTTGAATTAGGATTTTGAGATGATGCATGGAGTTCTGACAATGTATTGTGCTAACCAGCCATATAAATATGCCATAATTATGTCAGCTATACAACTAGTTCACAGAATTTCAGGGATTTCGCAGGATGTCCGAGAATATATTTAATTTTTGGTATTAGGAGCTCTTACCCCTTTGTCTCTGAACTTAACAAGACAGAAAATGTAGGTATAACGTAACAATGAGGTGCTTTTGTTTGCCCTTTGTTTGCCCTTTGTTTGCCCTTTGTTTGCAGTGGAAAAGCAATTAGTATTACATATTGTGAGAGGGTGTTTGTAGCCTTAGTTATCCAACACGCAATGCGCATGCGTATGCGCTATATTTTCATCTGTGGCCTGCCCCGCTCGACAATATTTTCCCACATTATCTCAAAAAACGGCACGATTTTCGGAAAAAAGTTACTGAATACAAAATGTTTGTTTTGATTTTTTCTACAACTTTTGTCTGAAACATTTCTCATTCTAAGAAGAACTGAGCGAGATATTATTAAAAATGTATATATGTCTGCATGTACAGTACTGTTATTGTTGTCATATTGTAATGAAACTTGAATTATCTTAATAGAATTTCGAAAGACCTCCTGATGATGAGCACAACAGTGCTGGAAACATGTAGAGGCATACAATAAACTTAATATAAAACAAGATTTTGTGAATTAAGTTGGTTAATTAATAAGATTATACTGAGATGCACGGTCAGCAAAACATCAAATGTTGAATTAGGAATTTTTCTCTACAACATTTGTCTGAAAGATGTCTCATTCTAAGAAGAACTGAGTGAGATATTCTTAAAAATGTATATCGCTCTTCATGTAAAGTACCAGTTATTCTCTTCAGATTTTATTGAAATTTAAGTTATCTTAATAGAATTTCGGAAGATACTCAAATATCAAATTTCATAAAAATCCTTCCATTCAGAGCCGAGTTTTTCCTTGAGGAAAGACGGACAGAAGGACCGACATGACGAAGCCAGTAGTCACTTAGGTAGATTTTTCGAACACACCTAAAACATAATATTTTGGAAAACGTTTGTAATTGATAGAAATCAGTGTCTGTAATTGCCTTCTGTTTTCATCAGCTGATTATAAAATAAAGTATGGATTTTGATTTAGAATTTAGAATTTCTGACACCACGTCCGGTCTTCCTTCTCTACCTAATGTCGGAACTTAACAAGAACGTGCGTCGAATCACCACATTTAAGTATGTATTACACTGAAGCACTGTAAGATATTAATATATCTCAAATTAATTAAAAAATCTTGTTTCCAATAAAAATTACTGCAACGTAAAGTGTCGTTAAACAGGTAAGAAAGTTTGTGCTCGTGTATTATATTAAACTTTTGGCGCCGGAATAATTTTTTTAAATTTTAGCACACCCTGTATATAAAATGTGAATAATACAGGCACCAAATACTTTAGAATTATGAAACAAACTGCATTTTGAAGAACAAAACGGAGATTGTATACAGTTTAAAATGTTCGGTACCTATATTTGTTGATTAAATACATAAAATGCAACTTTAGAGGTTAGCGGTGCGGTACGACCACTATAGTTGACATTAGGCGTCAAAAGGTTAAAAACACAGGAAAAATTTTGATAAGAAACCCGTCCGTTTTCAATGAATTTTACAGTATATAAAGTAGTTAAAATTAATCGATTTTAAACACAGAACACTTAAATTAGACTAACATTTACTGTATGTTCTTAGTCAGAATGTAGACATTACAGTACATCAACTGAGAATTATTACGTAATGTGTTATTTTGTGGGTTATTTTAGGTAAACAGGTATGGGTCGAGTTGCTTAGTCGGTATAGCGATTGAGCTACTGGCTTGCTGTACCCGTTGCGGACCCGATGAGGAACGTATCTTAGACGTTGTTCCCAGGGAGGACGGAGCTCCTAACTCTGGTTAAGACGGGGAGTAGGGCAGGCAACACACACTCTCAATAATCCCCAAGCAGAATATATTGGAGTTTTATTGTGCAAGAGTATAGAGTAATTGCATTTAAAACTGAAATGTATCAGTGACAATTCTCGCCAGTGGACTCTTCATTTCTGTTTGTACTCACTGACTGTCCAGCTTCGGACTCTGCTGCTCAGACACAGTTCGAGCTATACAGCAGACTGCTGCTGCAGAACAAAGCAACGAATGTTACATGTGTTGCTCCACACAATGCTCGCGCGATACACTTAGCGAGCCCAGTTATAAACAAAAAGAATTGGAAGGAAATTATATTCCTCCCATGCCTGGTCTAAGAGAGGCGAGAACTAAGAGTGATTAAATTTAGCTTATGACTAACTTACAGTACATGTAAGAATGCTAAAAGAAAACCACAGTAAAAAATCAAAGTATGTTAACTACACAACAGGCTGGATGGTCCGAGATGGAATCCCGTTGGGGACGAGATTTTCCGCCCGTCCAGACCGGCCCTGGGGCCCACCTAGCCTCCTGCACAATGGGTACCGTGACTTTCTCGGCGGTAAAGTGCAACCGGGGGTGCTGCTGACCACTCACCCCCTTCTAGTGCCGTGATCATGGAAGAGTAGAGCTACACCTCTACCCACCCTCTGGGCCACACCGGATTTGTAACGGGAAATCTTTACCTTTTTTATAGGTAAAAAGGTAAGGTAAATGTAAAGGTAAATCAGTCCCGTTACAGGCCTGGACAGGCCCAGAGGGTTCCAGGAAGTTAAGGCTCCCAGATTTCGTGACAACGGTACAGTATGGTGGTAGGTTGTCAGCTTTACGCACCGGCGGCCTTTACCCCCAGGAAATACTGCTGGTACTCATTTCTGTTAGAGGCTGAGTCGACCCCAGGGCCACAGTGCGATCGGAAGGATTTTATGTTAATGAAAAATCCACTTACACTAGCTGGGATCGAACCAGAGACCTTCCGATTTGTAGCACAGCACCTTAACCATTGTGCTACCGCGGTCCCCAAACAGGTAAGGGGTAAGGAACAAATAGTTGCGACTTATTTCAAATTGATCCTAGGAGAGACTGAGTAACACCATGTACAACCACCACTTCGTCACTATCCTTTCGTTCCATTGGCGTCCGTGTACATAATTTATTGTTGTTGGTGTACGGGAGGGGAGGGGAGGGGAAACTTGTTAATTGCAGAAACTAATTATGGAATATTTCGTAATATTATTAAAAAGTTACATAAGTCTCTGAAACAGTATTTGCAAACGTAATGGGAACAGAGAAAAAATTCTCTAAAAAATTACGCTCTGTACTCTCCGTATTGAGTGTATATTTATACCCTCAGATCTGCAAACAACAACACATATTTGTGTATTACTGGTTGACATTTTTTTTTTCCATTCTAGTTCGTGCCTTGACAGGGGAAAACTGGGCATTTAATCTCTGATTTCCGTCAGCGCCTGTCAGGTCGAGGGCTTTGTTGCCAAAGTGACACTACAGGGTGTTAATGACACGTGGTGTCAGAACTCTAAAATTAATTTAGATAATTAGCTTTTGTATTGACGTGTTCATTTTCAACATAACGCACGTTACATGAAGCAATAAACATTATAAATTTTATCAAGCAAATTCATAACGACGGAGAAGGCTGGAGATGATCAGTTGAAACGATCGTGTGAGAAAAATGAAGAAGTGTTTAGGGCAAATGAGCAGAGGAATATCCTAAATGAAATAAGTAAAAGGTAGGCCAACTGGATTGGTCATATTTTGTGTAGAAACTGCCTTCTGCAGCGGGCTATTGAAGGAAGGATAAAAAGGGGGATAGAAGTCACAGGAAGACGGGGAGGAACACGTAGGAAGCTACTGGATGACCTTGAGGATAGGAGATGATACTGTCATTTGAAGGAGGAAGCTCTAGATCGCACTATGAGGAGAGCTCGCTTTGGGAGAGGCTTTGGACCTGTCGTAAGACGCACTACCGAATGAATATATGTATATATATTCATATATCATGTGAGAAACGAAGAAGTATTACTTAGGGTCAAGGAGCAGAGGAATATCCTACATGAAATAAGTAAACGGAAGGCTAACTGGATTGGTCACATTTTGTGTAGAAACTGCTTTCTACAACGGGTTATTGAAGGAAAGATAAAAGGGGGATAGAAGTGACAGATAGACGAGGAAGAAGACGTAGGAAGCTACTGGATGACCTTGAGGAAAGGAGAGGATGCTCTCTTTTGAAGGAGGAAGCTCTAGATCGCACTGTGTGGAGAGCTGGCTTTGGAAGAGGCTTTGGACCTGTCGTAAGACAGACTGCTAAGTGAAGAGTTTCATAACGCAACTGAATTGTGGACTAATTCGTGCAGACGTTAGCCATATCTAAGATATTATTATATCTAATTTCGCATCGGTAGTGATTTGACTAATATGCAGGGACGAAATATTTATGCGGTGTTCGGTTAGGCTCGTAGCAGGAAATATTTTTATTATATTACCTTTTTTTCCTGACATATGGTGCGGTACCCTTTTGAAGTTGTTTTGCAACTGTAAGTAATGGGCACCGGTGGGCCATTTTTGCAATGTGCTAAAAAATGTGTCTACAAACTGTATTTTTGTCGGTTGAATTCTTAATGACCCCAATTAAACAGAATTTATTTCATTTATTGGTTAGCCCTTTAAAGCCTACCGGTAAAGTGATGCACCACCAGTTTAACATTCAACATTTCTACGTTCTGCCCACACAGCTGTATTTATGTGTTTTGTGTGGATCTGAGAACAAACAGCGACTTGTGCCACTTACAGCATAAACTGATTGGTTTTTATAACCGAGATGAAAAGTGTCTACAGCGCGGTACGGACCATACCTTTTTGGAAACTTTAGGCTCAGGAGGTAAATAAGAATTGTAAACTCAAATCCTTTTTATTAAATTTACTAATTGCTTATAGAATTCATCTCTGTTTTAATCAAATATCATGTTAGGACTGAAGGGGTGTGGGCAGTACAAGAGCAGCTCTGTGTCTGAGTAGAACCTAAGCGTCTATTTACAGCATTACTGGATTTCAGGGTAAAAATTAAGAGACAAATACACAAACACACACAAAATACGTCGTGCAACACCCTGTAGAATGAGCTGCGTGGACAGAATCCGAAGCTGCGATCTATAGATCTGTACCACTGGTTCGAAGAGGCAAGCTATTAGACGGGGCTGTGCGAAATCTGAGGTCTTGCTGGAGAATAATCTACACAACGCAGTACTAAGCCTAATATCGCTGCTACCTGATAACAAACAGTTCAGATTATATGCTTTGTCTTCTAAGAATTTCAATTACTGGCCTTAATACCTTGTTTACATACAGCCCGGAACTAAAGAAGATCAGCTTATGGTGAAGAACATTACTCTTGGTTCAAGGAACGTTAATTTTTAGAGTTCTCAGGTAACTGGAATTACCTTATCAACGTTAGCGTTCACGGGATATTTTGGTCTGTTGCGAGGTGTAGACTTTTTGTGCTGTGGGGTTGTTAGAGATGGTAGGGGGTATGGAGGGGTTGGAGTGGTGGGGGTGGAAGAGGCAGCCGACTAATGGAAGCAGATTACTGCACCAAATATACTATCCTATTTGTTACGCCGAGATACATTTTTCGATGATAAGGTGGTTTTTTTTTTGAATAGGGAGATAATGGAAAAGCCCGCTGGGCCATGCTGAATCTACATCCCCCTTTTTTCTCGTCATCCTACGGCTTTAGCCGTGCTGGAGCCAGCAATGCCGGGCTGTGGGCACCGTCTGAATTAATTCCGTAGTTAGATTGTAATATCAGTACACAGTGTTTGGAAACCAAACCAGATCTGCAGTCCAAAGTCTGACATTTTCTTTTATGAGTGCTTCTAATTTAAAGAAATTTGGTTTCTTATTTTTCTGTACGCACGTAATTGAATTTACTTTTACAGAACATACACAAGTTTTGTGTGAATGCAGTGGGGGGGGGGAGGTGTGCGGAAATATGTGGCCAGTTATTTGTAATTGATGGGCTACATTTTATTGTAAAAATCATTCATGCAGCAGTCTGTCTTACGACAGGTCCAAAGCCTCTCCCAAAGCCAGCTCTCCACACAGTGCGATCTACAGCTTCCTCCTTCAAATGACAGTAGCCTCTCCTCTCCTCAAGGTCATTCAGTAGCTTCCTACGTCTTCTTCCTCGTCTTCCTGTCACTTCTATCCCCCCCTCCCCCCTTCATCTTGCCTTCAATAACCCGCTGCAGAAAGCAGTTTCTACACAAAATGTGACGAATACAGTTAGCTTTCCGTTTACTTATTTCATGTAGGATATTCCTCTGCTCCTTGACTGTAAGTAGGTGTTATTCAATCTTACTGCGGTCACTTGAAAATAAGGAAAGATTTGGGGCCCGGCGGAATTTTTGGAAGCTTAAATCACCTTGCTGTACGCTTGTGTTGTGTTACCAATAGTGCCCTGTTATGGATGTGCGTTCTGTGTTTCGCCGCGTGAAACACAGAACGCACATCCATAACAGGGCACTATTGGTAACATAATATTACACAACACGTCATGCTGCCACAAAACCCAACCGGTACAGCGAAATTAATATGACTTTTAATAGTGTAACTTTAGCATGGACGATATAGCTCCCTGATGATGGTCCTAGGACCGAAACACGTCGGAGCGTTTTTAATGTTTTAATGTGTAAATTTTATAAATTTTATATATGTGCAGTAGTTGGTATAATAATTGAGTGATATTATAGTAATTTATTAATATATTTTATATTATATATTTTTTATCTGTAATTAATATAATTTTTGTAATTTACAACATTGTAAACGATATGGGATCCCATAGAGTGCACACTTTCCATGTACCTAGTCTGTGTTCTACTTTGGCCTGATGATGGCCGTTTTTACAGTCGAAACATGTCGCCTAAAACACTTTAATATCCAACAGATGCACAAATATATAATTCGCAAGATACAATTAGAATTATTATAAAATATTTAAAAATATTTAAAATTGCTCCAACATGTTTCGGATCACAAAGGATCCGTCATCAGGGAGCTTTATACAGTGTTTGGATAAAAATTACATTAATGGTTCTATGTCGTCCGTTGATATGGACTTAGTCTGTGTTATGGTGTTATTATGTAATGTATACACACACACACACACACACACACATATATATATATATATTCAAGAAGAATGAGATGGGCTGGGCATGTGGCGCGTATGGGGGAGGAGAGGGGGGTGTACAGGTTCTTGGTGGGGAAACCAGAGGGAAGGAGACCACTGGGGAGACCTAGGCGTAGATGGGTGGATAATATTAGGATGGATCTCCAGGAGGTGGGATGTGGGTATATGGACTGGATTGGGCTG
>Ga0131853_10014995_pt1 | contig 14183 bp, 12 predicted proteins | sample TergutLab28metaG_FD_92764 | JGI IMG/M metagenome (GOLD analysis project Ga0131853, IMG submission 92764) | Labiotermes labralis P1 segment gut microbial communities from Petit-Saut dam, French Guiana - Lab288 P1 (version 2) (version 2) | ecosystem: Host-associated > Arthropoda: Insects >... | reverse complement strand
TTTTTGCGTAATTGCGTCGTCATTCGCTCCTAGCGTACCCTGTGGGTACGCGTCGTCCCTCATTCCTAGCACTTACGCAAAAATCCTGCGTTTGCTTGGAGTGTTTTCAAGTCGAATGGCTATAGTTACCTCGTTGAGAATTTTCTGAGCATCGGCAGGGCTTCGCCGAGAATGTCCACGAAGCGCGCGGCTTCGTCCAATGTGTTTGCGGCCGAGAAGGAGAGGCGCACAGAGCTTTCGGCGCGTTCCCCGGGCAGGCCGTAGTGCGTCAGAATGTTCCTGTCCTTCTTGCGGGCACTACAGGACGACCCGGCCGAGACGCACACGCCCTTGCCCGAAAGATGGTTGATCAGGGTTTCAGACCTCACGCCGGCGAAGCTCATGTTCAGGATGTATGGCGAGACTTTGCCCCCGCCGTTTAGCTCCGCGCCCATGCTGCGTGCGTGTGCGGCGATGTATTCCTTCACACCCGCCGCGTGTTCCGCGGCCGCGTCCAAACCGGCGAAGGCGATCTCCGCGGCCGTCACAAACGCCGATATCGCGGGAACGTCCGCCGTGCCCTGCCGTAACACGCCCACGATACCGCCGCTGTTTGTCTCCGCGCTGATAAGCGGCAGAAGCCGCTTGCCGAAGCACAACCCGCCGACGCCCTTCGGCCCGCCCACCTTGTGCGACGCAAAGGTCAAAATGTCGGGCAGATTCATGTCCACACCGTGCTTGCCGAAGCCGGCTACTGCGTCAACGTGCAGCAGGGACTGCGGGCCGGCGGCCTTGATAACGCCGCTGACAGCCTGTAAGTCGGCCATTACGCCTGTTTCGTTGTTCACGTGCATAAGGCTTACGAGAGCCGGGGAGCCGTCCAGCGCGGCCTCCAGAGCGTCCAAGCACAGCGAACCGTCCGCGCCGTGCGGAACGTAGACAACTTCATGCCCGCTGTTCCCGAGATAGGCGCAGACACCACGCACGGAGGAATGTTCCGCAAGGCTGCTCACGATGCGCTTCTTCCGCGCTCCGTGGCCTGTGCTTTGCGCCGCCGCCAGCATTGCCAGACTGTTCGCCGCGCTTCCGCCGGAGGTAAACACAACTTCCGCATCCGCTCCAAGCATCCTCGCAACTGCCGCCTTGCACTGCGCAAGCCGTGTTTCCGCGGCAAAGCCCGGGGAGTGCAGGGAGTTGGCGTTTGCGTACAGCTCCCGCGCGGCGCGGTCATACTCCGCCAGAGCCTCTTCCCGCGGACGTGTTGTTGCCGCGTTGTCAAAATAGATTATGCCGTCCGCCACGCTTAGAGCCTGTTCAGTATCTTTTCCCCATCGTCTTTGCGGTCGATTTTCCGCCATTCGTCGTCACCTCCTTCTAACGTACCCTACGGGTACGCGTCGTCGTCGGTTCCTAGGGCGTGTTTGAAAACCCCATTTCGGCGCATTTTCGGCAAATTTTCCGCCGTGCGTCGTCAGCTCCTCCTAGCGCACCACAAGGGTTCGCGTCGTCGTCGCTTCCTAGCCCGGCAAAAAATTATGCTCGAAAATTCGCCGAAAGCGGGTTTTCAAACACGCCCTAGACTGGCGAAAAATCGCCTCGCAAATCCGACGGGAAAAAGATACTGAACAGGCTCTTACAGTTCCTCACGCGCACACAGGAATAGGATCACCGCAGTGATGGCCGCCGTCTCCACACGCAGTATGCGGCGGCCAAGGCTTACGCTCTCCACGCCCTTGTCGCGCATGGCCTTGATCTCGCTTTTGTCGAACCCGCCCTCCGGCCCTATGAATATGGCCACGTTCTGCACGCTGGCACGTTGGTACGCCGCGCGCGCATACTGCTCGGTTTCATTCTCGTTTGCCACGAATGTATGCTCGTACTGCGAAAGGCTGTCCAACGCCTCCCGGAACGGCAGAACGCTGGTTATCGCCGGGATGATATCGCGCCCGGACTGCTGTGCGGCCTCCTTGGAAATTTTCTGCCAGCGGTGCGCCTTCACCGCCGCGTTTGCGGGGTGGGTCTGTGTGCGGTTTGTCAGCACCGGCACAATCTCCGATACGCCAAGCTCGACACACTTCTGGATTATCAGCTCCATTTTGTCGAACTTTGGCACGGCCTGCATCAGCGTGATTCTGCAGCCCGGCTCGGCGTCGGCTTTCTTCTTCGACACAATCGTGACCTGCGCGTCGGCTCTCGACATATCCGTTATTTCCGCGGTGTACACAATCCTTTTCTCGGAGTTGCACAGCTCCAGCGTCTCGCCGATTTTCGGGCGAAGCACCCGCAGATGGTCGAAGTCCTCCCCGCTTATCGCCAATTTTCCGCCAACACCTATTGTTGCGTCTGTAAAGAATCTTGTCATACCGCAGCTCCTCGCCGAAATCCGGCCTTGATGGCAACCCAGCCGTCCTCTTCCTTTATCTCGCCTATCGTGAATCCATGTTCATCAAGCGCGGCCGTCACATCGCCCAGCCTCTCGCTGATAATGCCCGACGACACAAACACGCCGCCGGCGCCAAGCACCCGCGCAACATAGGGAGCCAGAGCGATAACCACATCCGCGACAATGTTCGCCGTCACCAAGTCATAGCTGACGTTTTGTATCTCCGAAAGGTCGTGGCCTTCCGTGGAAGTGCCGTCCAGCACATTTCCCGCGAACACGCGGTACCGCGCGGGGTCTATGCCGTTTAGCGCGGCGTTTTCGTGCGCGATCTGCGCCGCCGTGGGGTCTATGTCCACCGCCGCGGCCTCCCGAACGCCCAGCAGCATCCCGATAACCGACAGTATGCCGCTGCCGCAGCCGATGTCCAGCATCCTCCGCGCACCCGGCGCGGTTTCCTCCAGCATTTCCACCACCAGCCGCGTACTCTGGTGCAGACCCGTGCCAAAGACATGCCCCGGCTCGATGTTGAACACCACGTCGCCCGGCAAGGCGTCATAACGTTCCCATGTGGGTACGATCACAACAGACCTTCCTAAACGAAAGGGCTTGTAGTGCTTGCGCCAGCCGGAGAGCCACACGTCGTCGTCCAGCTTGTCCGAAAAAGTCAGGCATAGCTCGCCCAGGCTGCCCGCCGGGTTGTCCGCGCCCAGCTGCCTGAGCGCGTCCCGCACCATGCCCAGCGTCTCCCGCCCGGTGTCGTTGTCGCGCACATAGAACTTTACGACAACGCCGGCATCTTCGGCGGACATCAGAGAATCGTCAACATAGTCCCAGTTCAGCGGGTTCGTCTCCAGAAACTTCCGCATTTCCGCGGTGTCCACGATCTCCGTTCCCTCTATGCCGCAGTCCATCAGCGTAGCCGCCGCAAGATCCGAGCCCTGCCCGTTCGTCTGTATCCTTGCTTCAATCCATTCCATAATTTCAATCACCTGCCGACATTATACCACACAAGAAAGGCGCGGACAATACAAAAACCTTGAATCATCAAGGTTTTTGTGCGGAAGCAACTGATGTTATGCTTGCGCCGTCCTTCTGCGTTCATAAGCAATGGCGGCCAACGCGCCCAGCACCAGTACGGCGGAGACAACTTGGGAGGCCGGCAGGCCTGTACCCCAGAAAATCAGGGAATCCGCCCGCAAGCCTTCAATGAAGAAACGCCCCGTGCCGTATGCCACGAAGTAGAGCAGGGCCATTTCCCCCACGAACTTCTTGCGGCGTTTGTAGAGCATGAGAAGGCCGAAAGCGGCGAAACACCAGAGCGATTCGTAGAGGAATGTCGGGTGAACCTGTATGTACTGTGCGCCGTGAGCCGTCAGCATGTTTGCGAACATCTCTTCGGAGACGGGGCCGCGTGTGTCGTCCAGCCGTATGGCCATGGCGAAGAGGGAATCGGTGTAGCCGCCGTAGGCCTCTCTGTTAAAGAAGTTGCCCCAGCGGCCGATGGCCTGGCCTACGAGAATGGTGGGTATCGCCGTGTCGGCGTATTGGCGTATCGGCATCTTGTTAAAGCGCAGATAGGCACAGGCGAACAGGATGGCGAAGATCACGGAGCCGTAGATGGCAAGCCCGCCGCCGCGCAGGTTAAAGATTTGCAGAAGGTCGTGACGGTAGCTTTCCCACTGGAATGCCACATAGAACAGCCGCCCGCCCACAAACGCCCCCACAAGCCCCCAGGTAAGCAGGTTCATGTAGACATCGGGGTTCTGCCCCGTTAGCTTGGCCTCGCGCACGGCTAAACCCGTCGCCGCCAAGACCCCAAGGGCGATCAGGAAGCCGTAGAAATAGATGTGAAACCCGCCGACAGAGAAAACCACGCGCGAAACATTGTCTAACGTGATACCCAGGTTCGGGAACAAAATATCAGGGCTGTTCATTGTGGTTGCTCCTCGCTAATATATTACTGACAGGACGTGATTGTCGCCGCCGAACAGCTCGTCCAGCCGGGTGTTGAGGTCGTCTGCGCACAGGCCGGTATAGGCCGCCATAAGGCTGAAGATGTCGCCCGCGTCCGCCGCGTACAGGTCTGCCTGGAGGTTGCGCATTGCCTCGATATTGTTAAAGAGGCGGAAGAAGCCGCCCACGTGCTTCCCGCGCACCTGCTCGAAGCGCGTTTGGTCTACGCCCTGCTTGCGCACCCGCGCTATTTCGCGCAGGATAGCCTCCCGCGCCCGTCCAGGCTCGGCGGAGACCGCGCCGAACACGGCTTGGCCGAAGCCCCTGCCGGAAATGTATTCGCGGGAGAGCGGCGTGTCCGCAAGCCCTTCGCGGTACATAGCGGCGTAAGCGTCGGAACTCGCGCCCACAAGCACGTCCAGCAGAACCTTGGCGGACGCGGCCTTGCGCTGTGCGGTTGCCGCGTCAAGCGGGCTAAGGTTTACGTTCTCCTTAAAGCCAAGGCTGAACATCGGCTTGGACAGCTTCATGTCACTGCTTACAAAATCGCGAACAACGCCCGGCGGCTCTTCCGTGTGCAAGCGCGTGAGGCCGTGTGCCTTGGGCGCGTTCAGGAAGGCCTTGCGGGCGGACTTGTAGACCTCTTCGCGGGCGAAACGCCCCACGCAGACAAGAGCCATGTTGGACGGATGATAGAACGCTGTGTGGACTTGGTGCAGAACGTCCGGGGTGATGCTTGCGATGGAGTCCGCGTTGCCCAAGATGCTGTCGCGAACGTTGCTCGCGCTGTACATGGCTTGCTGTAAATTGCTGTAGCCGCGCCAGAACGGGTTGTCGTCGTACATGGTGATCTCCTGGCCGATGATGCCCTTCTCCTTCTCCACATTCTCAATGGTAAAGTGCGGCACGGTGACAAGGCGCAGGAGCAGGCGCAGGTTTTCGTAGAACATGTCGGTACAGCTGAAATAATATGCCGTGGACTGGAAGTTTGTGTAGGCGTTTACGCTTGCGCCAAGCTTCACAAACTCGTCGGAGAACTGTAGGCGCGCGTCCTCGAACATCTTGTGTTCCAAGAAGTGGGCGACACCCGCCGGGGGCGTATACTCCCGCCCGCCAAAGACAAAGCGCGCGTCAACCGAACCATAGTTGACGCAGAGCATTGCGGTCTGGCTCACATAGTCCTTGCGTGGTATTATATAACATGTGAGGCCGTTTTGCAACTTGTTAATGTACATAGATTCGCCCGGGATGATGCTGTTCAGAAGTTTCTCCAACTTAGAACACCTCCTCCATAATTTGGCTTCGGATTGTTGAGGAGGTGTTCTTAACCACCTTCCTCCGCGTCATTGCCGAGCGTGTAGATCGTGTCAAGGCCGAGGGCCGACGCGGCGCGGCGTATGTCCTGCGCCGTGACGGCGCGCAGCTTGTTCGACACTTCGTCCGGGCTGTCCTGCTCGCCTTGCAGCATCTGCATTGTGTAAAATTCCAGCAACTGGCCCGGGTAGTCCTTGATGCTCTCGTACTTCTTGAGAAGGCTCTTCAATGCGTTTTCAAGCTCCGCGGCTGCCGCGCCGCCTTCGGTTAGGTCCGCAAACTGGTGCTGTACGAGCTTGGCGGCCTTGCCGAAGTTTGCCGTGTCTACGCCGGCGTGTACGGCTATGATACTTTTTAGCCTGTAGAGCGTACTGCTGACGGAGTAGGCCATGCTCTCGCGCTCCCGCACCACCGTGAACAGCCGCGAACTTCCGTAGCCGCCGAACAATTCGTTAAACATCATAAGGGCGTAGGCCGTGCCGCCCGTCTGCGGAATGTCTCCGCGGTAGCCCATGGCCAGGTTACCCTGATGGGTGTCGGCGTGTTCGTGTACGTTCTTGCGCAGTGCGCGTGTGCATACGGTGCCGGACATTGGCGGCGTGCGCACGTTGTCGCGCGGCATGTTGCCGAACACTTCGCGGCAGATGTCCTCCACCGTATTTTCGGCAGAATCGCCCACCAGCATAATGTCTATGGGCGACTGCGCAAGAACCCGCATGTAGTGGGCATAGGCGGCGGCCGGCGTTATGCCGTCCACATCTTCGGCATAACCTATGCCCGATACGGCGAAGGGTTCGCCGGAGCACATTTCCTCCAGCATACGGTTGCGGGAATACTCGGCCTTGTGGTTCTTCGCGGCGGCTATCTGTGCGGACAGTACCCGCTTCTCGCCGGCCACTATGTCCGGGTCGAACCCGCCGTCCGCAACCAGCGGGCGCAGCATCACCTCCCGCAGGAACTCGAAGGCCTCGCGGTCTGTGATGCCGCCAAGCGGCGTGTTGCGCGGCAAGTACTCCAGGAAGAATTGGAAGATATGTTCCTCGCCCTTCTTGACGATGCCGCAGGAGAATATCGCGCCGTACATACGCTCTGTCTGCGCGGCAAGTTTCGCCGCCGTGTCATACTTCGCGCAGCCCATCTCAAGCACCATGGACACAAGCGCGTTAAGCGTGACTTCATCACGCGCAAGCGGCCGCCGCACCAGCACGCAGATAGTGTTCGTGCGGAACTTGCGCGTGGCAAGCAGCCTAAGCCGCACGCCGGGCGCGATCTGCATACACTTCATTACGCGCCCGCGCTTTCGATCACAACGGCATGGGCAATGCCCGGGATGCTCTCGCCCTGCAATGCGGTGGTCTGGTTGCCCAGCGCACCTGTGGGGATCAGCAGCACGCGCCGCAGCTCGCCGCTCACCAGCTTTGGATAGTACATCGCCGCAAACGTCACCGCGGAGCAGGCACATCCGCTGCCGCCGCTGTGGGTGTCCTGCGTCTGTTGGTCGTAGATCTCTATGCCGCAGTCGGTGTAGTTCGCGCGGATGTCGTAACCCTGCTCCGCCATCAGCTCCACAACAAGCTCCCGCCCGACATAACCCAGATCCCCCGTGGCGATCACATCGTAGTATCCGGGGGACCGCCCAAACTCGCGCAGGTGCGCCGCCATGGTGTCCGCCGCCGCCGGAGCCATTGCCGCGCCCATGTTGGCCATGTCCTTCACGCCCATGTCGATAATCTTGCCCGTGGTGATGCCCCGCACATAGGGTCCCTCGCCGCCAAGGCTAAGCACTGCCGCGCCCGCGCCCGTCACCGTCCATGTGGCCGTAAGCGGGCGTTGGCCGCCCAGCTCCAGCGGAAAGCGGAACTGCTTCTCCGCCGCGCAGAAGTGGCTGGCCGCGCCCACAAGCACGTGCCGCGCAAAGCCGCCGTCCAGAATCACCGAACCCAGCCCCAGCCCTTCGCCAAAGGCCGAACACGCGCCGAATATGCCGAAGAACGGCACGGGCATGTCGCGAAGCACAAAGGACGATGATGTTGACTGGTTCATAAGATCACCGGCCACAACGTAGTCGATGTCGGCTTGCGTAAGGCTTGCCTTCTCCGCCGCCTTCTCCAGAGCCTTCTTCAGAAACTCCGCCTCGCCCTGCTCCCAGCTTTTCTTGCCGAGCATGGCGTCCTCGTGTACTTCGTCGAAGCGCGCGCCCAGCGGGCCTTCGCCCTCCTTCTTGCCCACGACCGACGCCACCGACGTGACGGTTATGCAGTTCTCAAACGCTACTGACTGTCTGCCAAGATTCTTGTTCATGCGCCGCCCTCACCTTATAATGACGTTAGTTCGATGAACAAAACCCATTCATCGAACTTTGATTACATCCGCACAATTTGCGGAAAGATCACCGCAAATTCTGCGGATAACCCAAAAAATGCTTCGCATTTTCAGCCGCTTATGCGGCTGGTTCGCCTTCGTCGAACTCAGGTTATAATATAGTAGACCGCGCCGCAAACCACTGACGCGGCAATGCCGTACACAATCACGGGGCCTGCCACAATGAACATCTTCGCGCCGACGCCCAGCACATAACCTTCGCGCTTATACTCGATGGCGGGCGCGGCCATGGCGTTGGCAAAACCCGTGATAGGCACGAAGGAACCCGCTCCCGCGAACTTCCCCAGATTGTCATACACGCCGATGCCCGTCAGCAACACGCCAAAAAATATCAGTATCACCGCCGTGTACATGGACGCGTCTGTCTTGACAAAACCATAGCTCATAAAGCTGTTTGTGATAAACTGCCCCACGGTGCATATCGCGCCGCCCACCACAAACGCCCGGGCGCAGTCCAGAGCCAGCCGGCTGTCGGGCGAAGCCGCCTTGACCATCTGCGCAAACCTTGCCTGCTCCTGCTTACTGTTGTTCATAAGCCCTCCTAAATGCTACGTATTCACTACGAAAAAGTACAGCAACGCGCCGGTCATCTTGCCGCAGGCGATTGTCACCACTATAACGCGCAGGCCGTACTTGATCCGCGCGCGCCGCGCCAAGATGGGGATAACGTCCAGCACCTCGGCGATGCTCATGGCCAGACAGCCGTAGAACACGCCCGCCGCAAGCCCCCACAGCACCAGAGCCGCCCCGCCCAAAAACGGCGAAGCGTTCAACGAGAACTCAAACAGGTTCAGCCCCGCACCGAATATCCCGCCCGCCATAATGGCCGATTCGTACCAAATGATCTTCGCCTCGGTGCGCGTTTTCTGCGCCAGCCGCGTCACCAGCCCTATTGCGGAGATAAACGCGAACACCGCCGCCGATATTACGGCCCCCGACGCAACGCCGTAGAATATGGCGGCCGCCGTCCTAAGAGCCTCCATGTCTGCCTTCCTTCTGCCGCTCCAGAATGTCTATCAGCGTGTCCGACACCTCGTTGTCATACAGCGACATCTGAACCTCGATCGGCGTAGGGTCGTCGGTGATCTTGCGCCCCAGCGCGTGGTTGAAGAAGATGATAATGCCGGCGGCCAGGCCTACGGAGTAGGACGCTTCGATAAGCGTCGGGTTGTCGCTGGCATAGCCGAAGATCATCTCGAACACGCTGCGAAAGACCTTGGGGATCTCCGCGTCGTTGTGGAAGCTCATGATGGCCGTCGCCGAACCTACGAAGAGTACGGAGGATATGGTGATGATCTTGCCCCATCTGATCCACGCCGGCTCGTGGGTGTGCGTTGTTGAGTATTCCACAAGGGTGTCCTGTTCGCCAAGGTTCGACACCGACGCGTCGGGGTAGGCCTTCTTCACCAGCTTGACCACATCAGCCGCGGACACTAAGTAGCGTCCGTTCGCCCGCGTGTCCGGATCCAGCAGACGCGCGGCCTCCAGCTTCTGCGCCACATCCGCCGTGGCCACAACCTCCGCTACATCCTTGATACACACGTGTTCAACGCCGCTCAGGCTTGCCTTCTTCTTGAGCTTGATATAAATGTCCATACAGCAAGTCTTTGTCGTATGGCGTAAAATTATTCTGCTCTTGTTAAATTGGGCGACACGCTGTATAATAGTGTCAATACTATACACATTAAGGAGACGATGCAATGGAGTACCAACAGATCTACCGGCGCTGGCTTGACGATGCTTATATTGACGAAACGACAAAGGCGGAGCTGGCCGGGATTTCGGGGGACGAGCGCGAGATCGAGGAGCGTTTTCACAAGAACCTGGAGTTCGGCACGGGCGGCCTGCGCGGCATAATGGCGGCCGGCACAAACCGCATGAACGTCTACACGATCCGCTGTGCGACGCAGGGGCTGGCCAACTATATCTTGGCCGAAGGCGGCGACATGGCCGCGCGCGGCGTGGTTATCGCGCACGATTCGCGGCACAACTCGGCGGAGTTTTCAAAGGAAACCGCTCTGGTGCTTAACGGCAACGGCATCAAGACCTATGTGTTCGACAGCCTGCGCCCCACGCCCCTGCTGTCCTTCGCGGTGCGGCACCTTGGCTGTACCGCCGGCATTGTTGTCACCGCCAGCCACAACCCCAAGGACTACAACGGCTACAAGGTATTCTGGAGCGACGGCGCGCAGGTTCCCTTCCCGCAGGACGAGGCCATCATCGCCGAAGTGCTGAAGGTAAGCAGCTTCACGCAGATAAAGATTGCGCAGGAGGACGAAGCGCGTAAGGCCGGCCTGTACAACGTATGCGGCGCGGATGTGGACGATGAGTTCGTCCGCCGTGTGCTGGCAACTTCGCAAAACGCGGAATACGCCAAGAAGCACGGCGACATCTCCGTGGTGTACACACCGTTTAACGGCGCGGGCAACGTCTTTGTGCGCCGCGTTCTGCAAGAGGCCGGCTTCACCAACATCAACATCGTGCGCGAACAGGAACAGCCCGACCCAAACTTCACCACAATCGGTTATCCGAACCCGGAGGATCCCGCGTCGTGGCCGCTTCCGCTGGAGCTTGCGCACAAGGTGGGCGCGGATGTTGTACTGGCCACAGACCCGGACGGCGACAGGCTGGGCGTGCAGACGCCGGACGGCAAGGGCGGGTATGTCCTGCTTTCGGGCAACCAAGTTGGCGCGCTCATCGCCGAATACATCGTCACCGAACAGACCAAGGCCGGCACACTGCCCCGCAACGGCGCGATCATCAGCACGATAGTGTCGTCGCGGCTTACGAAGGAGATCGCCGAACGCGCCGGCGTGTCGTACTTTGAAGTGCTCACGGGCTTTAAGTTCATCGGCGGCAAGGTTCGCAAGCTTGAGGAGGACGGCAACAGCCACAAGTTCCTGTTCGGCTACGAAGAGAGCATCGGCTACCTCGTGGGCGAACACGGGCGCGACAAGGACAGCGTGGTTGCGGCCTTGCTGGTGTGCGAGATAACCGCGGCGTACAAGGCCCGCGGTTTGACCCTTCTTGACGGCATTAACGAGATCTGCGAGAAGTACGGCTACTTCCGCGAGCATACCGTGTCGCTTAACTTCGCGGGCATCGAGGGCGGCCGCAAGATATCGCGCATTATGGAACACTTCCGCGGCAACCCGCCGGAGCAGATCGGCGGCGAAAAGGTCTTGGCTCTGTCCGACATCGACAGCGACACCCGCACCGACATCACCACGGGGGCGCAGACAAGCACCGGCCAGCCGCGCTCCAACGTGCTGCTCTACGAGCTGGAGGACGGCGGCTGGGCGGCCGTGCGCCCTTCCGGCACAGAGCCAAAAATCAAGTTCTACTTCGGCGTAAAGGCCGGCAGCCACAGCGAGGCCGAGGCAAAAGTAAAACGCCTTGCGGACGGAATGCTGGCCGAAGCCCACAATGTCGAATAAACATATCAAGACTTGCATCTTTATGCAAATTTTGTGTACAATTTGTTAAATTATCTGCTTGTTTTATCGGTTAACCTATGCTATACTAAACATGCCTGATTTACATAGGTATGTCGTTATTAATCATCAGGAGGTAACTATAATGCATTGGTTCCGCAATTTGAAGATTAAATCCAAGCTCATCCTGGGCTTTGGCGTAGTCATCGTACTGGCACTTATACTTGCTATACTAGCGGTGGCACAGCTTTCCACAGTGATAAGAGACTACGATACCCTCTTCGCAGGCTCCGTGGCGCGCTATGTTGCTTCCAGCGAAGCGCGAAGCGAGATCCGCGCACTGCGCCGCGCCGCTACGGCATCGGTTATGCACGCCGCAAGGCCGGACAGCGACGCCGCCGAGCGCACAGCCGCGCTCAGCGCACTGCGCGCGGAAGCAGACGTAATGCTTGAACTCGCTCTCCAAGCACTTGCCGATTATGACCACAGCACCAACAGCCAGCCGGGCCAGGATCAAGCATGGCGCGACCTCTGCCTGGGCATGAGCGCGAGCGTGCGCATCCAGCTTATGGCATACTGGGACATCTTCGAGCGGGCTCAGCTGTACGCGTACCAGGGCAACCACGCGAGCGCACTGCAAGCTATCACAGACGGCGCGGAAGTTGTCACTGCCATCGTGGCTGAAACAGCCTACATGGTCAACATGACAAGCAACGCCAAGGCCACGGGCACAGCCGCGATACAGGAGAGCGCAAATGCCGCCATTATCACAATCGTCATCATCGCGGCCGTCATCATACTTGTGGCCGGCGCGATAGCCCTGTTCATCGCCGGCGTTATCTCCAAGCCGATACAGAATCTTGTGAAGCTTACGGGAAGCGTTTCCGCCGGGCATCTTAACTTCAACATGAACCGCAGCACCCTCACAAGGGACGAGATCGGCAACCTTACGTCGGATATCTACAACTTGGTGGACACCATAAAGGGCATTGTTGACGACGTAAACGTGTTCGCCCACGAAGCCAACGTAAAGGGCGACGTCGACTACCGCATCAATGCCGCTAAGTACCAAGGCAGCTACAACGAGATGGTGACAAGCCTGAACAAATTCACCGACGGCTTCGTCAGAGATCTGTTGAACGTCATTGATATCCTAAAGAGCATCGGCGACGGTAAGTTTGACGTAAGTCTGGAAAAGCTGCCGGGCAAGAAGGCCATCCTCAACGAAGCCACAGATGCTCTCAAGGCCAGCCTTGAAGCTGTGAGCAGCGAGATAGACGCAATGATCAAGGCCGCCGCCGAAAAGGGCGAGCTTAACTTCAAGGTTGACGCGGCAAAGTATCCGGGCGGATGGAACAAGATCATGGTCGGCCTGAACGACATCGCCGCCGCCGTGGACGTGCCGCTCTCCGAGATACGCAACGTAATGGGAAGCCTCTCACGCGGAGACTTCAGCCAGAACGTGGCGGGCAACTACGCTGGAGACTTCCTCAAGATCAAGGTTGCGGTAAACGGCACCATCGAAACCCTGTCCATCTACATCAACGAGATCCGCGACAATTTGGCGCTCATCTCCAAGGGAGACCTTACGGGCAACATCTCCCGCGAGTACGTGGGCAACTTCAACGCGATCAAGGAATCTATCAACAATATCTACGACAGCCTCAACAAGACGATGACAGAGATCTCCACTTCGTCCGTGCAGGTGCTGGCGGGCGCCAAGCAGATCTCCATCAGCGCACAGGCTCTGGCCAACGGCGCGCAGGAACAGGCAAGCTCTGTCGAAGAGCTGAACGCCTCCGTAGACATGATCAACCAGCAGACACAGCAGAACGCCCAGCACGCCGTTACGGCCAGCGAGCTTTCCAACACCTCCACCGTTAACGCGAAGGAAGGCAGCAACTCTATGACGCAGATGGTGCAGGCTATGGAGCAGATCAACGAATCGTCCAAGGCTGTCACCGGTATCGTCAGCACGATCCAGAACATCGCCTTCCAGACGAACTTGCTTGCGCTTAACGCTTCCGTCGAGGCGGCTCGCGCCGGCGAACACGGAAAGGGCTTCAGCGTTGTTGCCGACGAAGTGCGCACGCTTGCGGGCCGAAGCCAAACATCCGCGGAAGAGACTACCAAGCTGATCCAAGACTCTATCAGCCAGGTTGAAGCGGGATCGTCCATCGCCGAGGTGACATCGGTGTCCCTGGCCACGATTGTGAAGAACGCCGCGGAAGTGGCCGACATCATCAACGGCATCAGTGCCGCGTCGAACGACCAAGCGGAAGCTATCTCTCAAGTGAGCCAAGGCCTTGAACAGATCTCCAGAGTGGTGCAGGACAATTCGGCCGTTTCCGAGGAAACTGCCGCCGCATCGCAGGAGCTTTCGGCACAGGCCGAAGTGCTGCAACAGCTCGTTGCATCCTTCAAACTCAGATAATATCGCAGTTCCACTTGACACTTGCTGAATCGGAGCCGGAACCGCAATGGTTCACTGCGGTTTCCGGCGAACGATGAAGCTTAGCGCCAAGCGGAACTGCGATATCGCGAACATAACAACAGCGTGGGTTCAACTGAACTCACGCTGTTGTTATGTTCGCAACCTAGTTTACTATAGCTGATCCGGTTGAAAACCGTCCCATCAGGCGCGGGATTTTTTGCGTAGGGCTAGGAAACGACAACGACGCGTGCCCATTAGGCACGCTAGACGGAGTTGACGACGCCATACGCGAAAAAGACAAGCC
>Ga0131853_10014994_pt1 | contig 14183 bp, 7 predicted proteins | sample TergutLab28metaG_FD_92764 | JGI IMG/M metagenome (GOLD analysis project Ga0131853, IMG submission 92764) | Labiotermes labralis P1 segment gut microbial communities from Petit-Saut dam, French Guiana - Lab288 P1 (version 2) (version 2) | ecosystem: Host-associated > Arthropoda: Insects >... | reverse complement strand
TATGTGCTCAACATGTTTCGGACATTAATATATCCATCATCAGGAGCTTGCGACTATTCTGTTGAATTACCACATTGGTCGTATTGTTCTTGGTTCGATGTGTGTTGGAGATTCGGTGTGGTTCGGTTGGAGTGGTATCCATGTTGCAGGCTGAAGCACACGGATACCACTCCAACCGAACCACACCGAATCTCCAACACACATCGAACCAAGAACAATAGACCAATGTGGTAATTCAACAGAATAGTCGCAAGCTCCTGATGATGGATATATTAATATCCGAAACATGTTGAGCATATAAGAAGTGAAATAAAATAGCAAGTGACATCAAGTTGGTATTTTATTCTTCAACTATCACAATGATGCACGGTCCAATAAACGCAAGGGTATAAGGCCTTCGCGAACGGCTGTGGGTGGTCAGGGCAAAATCTGATCGCTTTCCTTACCTTGCAAAGACACCAAACAATTACGTGGCGAACTCAGCTGGTGACTGTATAACGAGAGTGATTTGGGTGAGTGAGTGAGTGAGTGAGTGGCACTCGAAACGGCAGTCGCGTCAGTTAGCTGGTAAGTGGGTAAGTGACCAAGAGAGACGTCACTAGACATGGCCTCTGATACTAGCGGGGCAGGCAGTGTAACCAACAGTGGCACAATCTAAACCATGTCCTTTTTTTCACATCAGCTGACCAGTTTCGTGAGCAAGACAGTGACTTACCTAGGTTCTCCATGCTCTGTGAGAGCAGGGCTTCAAACGTGTGTAAGCTGTAACTCTCCGCGTCCATGCCCTTGGCTAAGGTATTCCTCAGGTGCATCTCGTATTCGAGCAGCAAGCGGCTGGTCGGTGACCCCGGCGTCGGTGTGGAAGTAGAATTGTGGTAATGGGAAGGCTGGTCGAGATCCGAGTTGCCGTTACTGGAGCTGGGGGTGGTAGCGTAGCATTGGTTGTCGAACAGAACGTTGTCAGATGGTGGCGAGAGGTCACCACCGCTCCCATTCCTCTCCAGCTCCAGATACAGACCACGTCCTGCAGAATAGACGCCTCCACCACGTCCAATCTCGTGCGAGGACCTGGAGCTGGAGAATCTGTTACCTGAGCCCTTGTGATGGTGGTGGTTAGACTCTGGCTCGGACAGCACATGACGGCCGTTGTTATTGCCACCATGATGGCCGTTGTAATAGTTGTACCGCCGACGCGTCATCTCTGGCGAAGTCACAGGACTTTCCACTGATGGCATAGGCTTCAGCATTCTCTTCAGCGTGTTGGAGTCCAGACTAATGTTCCCATCGCCGCGACCACCCACGTTCATGTCGTCCGTGCTTTTGCTCTTTGACCTTCTGTTGTTATTATTGTTATTGTTGTTATTGTTATTGTTGTCGTTATTGTTGTTATTGTTGACATTGAGATGATGAGCAGCACGCAGCTCGGCCTCCCGTACCATGTCCATATCGGGATAGTCTATGGACTTGCTGGTGGTGAGGATATGGTGTTGCTCCTTCCGCTTGCTTCCTTGCAACGTGCCACCCGCTTGAGTACCCTCGCTTTTGGACGCTTCGTGGGGTTCCTGCCCCACCTGCGAACCCACGTGGCTCTGTGTGCCCACTGATGTCTTCCCTGTTGCCGTTGTTGTGGTGCCGGACGTGGGAGCGAGGTCCTGGGTCTGCTGCTGCGTGCCGCGGTCTCGAGTCTGCCGCACCACATCTACACCTCGCTGCAGTGTCTTCCCCCCACTGCCAACGTTATCGTACAAAGATGAGCTGGACGTGGCGGCGGTGACTTTGTCCCCTCGTGTGCTGGAGTCCGTCTCCGTTGCGCGTGTCTGAGCGCGGGGAAGCGTCGCAGAACCTGCGACATGGGCACCTGTAGCTACGTCTCTATTGTACGTCACAAATTGTAAAATATTAGACATGTTGCATGCTCTATTCCCATCAGGTACGTAATATTTAGACTGAGCAACTGGGTGTTGCTCCAAATGGCAGTCAACTCGAGAACACCTCGTAAGTGCCACAGATTCCAAATTTATTTCTTGATAACAAATTTTGGCTCCATTACATTCGCTACCATTATACGAGGCTCAGAAATATTTATGTTGTTCTTTCAATACAGTAGGATTCTGAAGGTTGTGAGAAGGAATATACAAAATACTGCACTTGAGAGTCATTGAGTCATGCCAGAATATCATAGGTCTAAAGTGAGGAGAACGGACGTTGAAGGAAAGAAAAAATCAAAACTTCAACAAACAGCAGAATTAAGAGAAGAACGAGAAGGCTTTAATATTCATGTTAAGAGCAGTAACTTGTAGAACAGCATTCAAACGGAATTTCCTGCCGACCATTTGAAGTTTTCGATTGTTGTCATGGTGTAAAATTAACTCCATGTCTAAACTTTGTAAACCTCGCTGAAAATTAATGCTGTTTTTTGTCCCTACAAGTCGGTGTATAAATAACCATGTGCCAGACCAGCACACTAAAAACATCAACAAGGGACAGTACACGCAGCCACAAATACACGCTGCTTGCACAAGAGATTATAACGTGGAACAGTTTTTATTGTATCACTAAACAATGATTAAGGTATTTTTAATATTGTTCAAATAATTTTATGGAAATGTAATTTTAACAGCTTCAGTTTCAAGAATTTATGCAACTTAGCAAAGCACAAATGTAAAACTACCTGATGATGACACACAAGTGTCGAAGCATGTAGGAGTATATTTTATATAAAGAGATACACTTGTGATATATAATTGTGCTTTTGTTGGTTGTAATAAAAACAATAAACAAAAACTATGTGTGTTTGTAATTGTGCTGTCACTTATCACTTTTACCCTAAATATTTAACTGAAATTATATATACATATATATACACGCGGCATCTTACATACAATTGTGCAAGAGGGTTTTATCTCTAATAAACGTCGATTATTGCTAGCAAATTCCTTACATTATTTCATGGTAATGTAGCAACTGACTTCAGAAAAAATACTGTATGAAAAATGTACAAATTTTTTAGCACATTTGCTATCTATTTTCTTACTGATTTTCAAGTTCCTGAAGCAAATTATTCAAGACTTAGTACCATAAAACGAAAGACCAGTGTATATTTTATTTAGGCGTTTTTTTACTTTAAGTTTTAAAACAGAAAAACATATCTGAACCAAATCTGCATAGTTATTGAACGCCTATTGTAGCACAGGCAAAATTTCAGAACCCTAAACTACGTGACGATAGTTTCGTTCCTACCTCAGAAGTTTACGCGCCCGCCGTGTAATTTCTGGCGGTTGTAGGAAATTAACAGGTATTTCGAAGAGGTCAATTCTGTTCTTCTGAATGGACGCCACACAGGAAGGTAGAAAGAATATCATATTGAACAGGTGCTTTGGGAAAAATGTTTAACATCTTTTGGCCTGACTTTGTCTGCAAACAAGAACTGAGGAGAGGGTGCAACATAGAAGCCAGTCGCAGCCCAAATAAAACGGCAAAGATGGAAGTGGGTAGGACATAACGTGGGAGAGAGTTCCTCCGTCATTAAGAAATAAGCTTTGTTTTGGAAACCCCAGGGACAAAATGGATGAAAAAGGCCAACTTCGGGAGAAAGAGAGAAGAGGGAAAGACTGGAGAGATGTGAACGCAACTGCTGGCCGCAAGGTCCGCTGACGTTGATGCGTGGAGTTCATGTCCTGAAGTGGAGTAGCAGGAAATTACTTGGCAAACTACAGCAGGCTCTAAATGCGTGGCGTTGAAACCAAGGTTTGTGAAACTCCGTGCTTTGTTTAAAAGTTGAACAGACACCAACAAAATGATTAATCATAAACCAGTTTTAACATAAGCGAACGTAAAGTAATTAATATGTATCAAGAAATTTGACGTTCTGTGGACCGTGCATCGTGACATATTTGCGTAATGAGGACCAGCAAGATGCACTTTTTTCTCTTAATTTATTTCAGTAATGAACCTCTACATGTTTCGAATAGATTAACTATTCGAAACATGTAGGGGATAATTACTGAAATAAACTACGAGAAAAAAAAGTGCATCTTGTTGGTCCTCATTACTCAAACATGTCACAAAACTTCCGAAATGACTCCACATTGCGAATTAAAAAAAAAAACTTGCAGTCCAATGATCGAACTGCAAACCAACATAGATAATTCAATAATGCTTCTTCATTTGCGAGGTTAAACAGAATCACCAGACTTCAGTGACAAAGGAGTAGCATTAATTTGACGTGGCTATTTGAATTTTCAATCCAATTTGCATTGGAATTTCGTACGAAAATATATGCAAATTGATCGATGACTATAGATAATTTATCGGCTTGAATTCGAGTGCAGGAACATCAGTTTAAAAAATGTATTGCTTTGCCTTTATAGATGGTAGAAAAATATCTAAGTACTGTAATACCATGTAATTTGGTAGAAATTTACCAAATTTTCGGTGGAATGGGCTGGATAAATCTTCAGTGTTAGAGGAGACCGCACGTTTCTCCACAAAATAGGCAAATTTCCAAAATAATACGCCTATCGCCTGTTTTAACGACCTAGTTGCATTCCGGAGAGAACGGGCTTCAATAAAAATGGCGTAAATCACAAATTATATTTTCACTAGAGTTAATGCAACAGGTAGGGCTTAGGACAAATCATACAAATGACAGGTTCTTCACACGTACGTATATTAGTGATATCATTACGGTGTGACTGATATTAATAAAGAAATAATTAATATTAATTTTAGCCTACGCAAACTGAAAAGGAATTGTAAACCAATGGGCTACACTTGTCACAGATGATAGATTGTTACAAATTCAAGTAGATATTACTGACGACAGGAAGATGTAAGGAAACGAAAGACAGTGCGATCAGTTTTACGGACATGAAGAGAGATTCCAACATGTACAAACAGCAAAGTTTAACTGACTCAGTACATAAGCTATTGTTGCCCTTTTTAGAAAATATTGATTAAACTTCAGGATAATTTTGAAACTCTTTTGCAGGTAAATAAGTATTTACTACTCAAGAAAACCTTCTGGCATAAATATTTGTTCTTCTCATATCGTGTGGCTATCGGCAGGTATAATAAGTGCGTACCAACCTACCTCTACATGTTTTGTCCAAACATGCGCTTTTCGAAACAATATCTTTCAAATTTTAAGTATGCATGCAACAACATATATTCTATTGTATATCCCAAAAGGTTAATCATGTATGGGGTACAATTTTCTAACAGCAGCCACCTCAGTCTTGACCAAGTTAGTGCTGAAATCTCGTGGTAAACACCTGAACTGCTTTTCTAGGACCTTGAAAATTATCAGTGAGCAACATGAAGATGTGTTTTGTTTGACATTTTTCAATTCCGAAGTTTTTGACAGGGCTCCATGTATATCAGTTCTTCTACATTAATATAAATCGAGATATCTAATTGATTTATTTATATATATTCATGAGCCACATTATTTGAGATCTCACTACTTACTTTCCGTTAGAAATTTAACTGAAGATGTGTTTCCAATATGAGGTAGTGCCTCGTATGTTGTTTGTTTGAAAGCCTCAAAATACTGCCCTATACCGAAAGGAACGTAGAGAGATGTGTTGACACATCCTCCTCTCATGAGGAGCTAGTTAATATGCCCTTAGTAGGAAATCTATACTCCCTAATGAGTTATACAAGAACTTATGCAGTATTGTATATACATGGTCCAAAGACGCTGTGGGCTGAGATAACAGAATATGAAGCTTATGCCGTATCATTTGGTAATAACAGATGTTCTGAAACCTACACTTAACCAAGATAAATTATTAAGCACCCTCGATCATTTTAATAGACATTCATCATCACCCACGAGCCATCCTGCAAGCATTTCTGCATCGCAAATCACAAATAGTTGCAAAAATCTTGGTTACGGTAGCTTGGATGAAGACTCTGATAAATGGAGATGTACAGAGTCACCTTGCGACCGAAAGAGGGAAAATGGTCGTGGAACTGGTGACTGATGAATCTGTGGGCGATTAACGTGCAGAGGAGTTATTGTGCGTAAACGTTCCATCGCATGAAAAGCAGGGCGAGAAATTGACTCGATTTGAGAAGTGATATGGCTGGGTACATGAAGACTGCTTTGAAGCTCCGTGAACAGCTAACAATGTAAAACTGTACAAGTGTTTATCTCAACTTAAAACACCAGTGCTAAATAATAGAAAAGTGACGTGTTACACTATTTTTGGTACTGGTAATTACGTTACTTAAAAGTGTATTTATGAATCTTGTGTTTATTGGACCGTGCATCATCTTGATAGTAGAATAAAGAGTTACCAACTTGATGTCACTTGCTTTATTATTTCATTATTTAATGTTCAACATGTTTCGGATGTTAATACATTCATCCTAGGAGCTTGCGACTTATTTGTTGGGTTATTTCATGGGTTGTATTGCGCTGGTTCGATGTGTGTTGGTGTTACGTTGTGGTTTGGCTGGGTGTGGTGTGGTATCCGTATGCACTAGTGCTTCAGCCTGCATACGGATACCACACCAACCCAGCCAAACCACACCGTAACACCAACACACATCGAACCAGAGCAATACAACCCATGAAATAACTCAACAAATAAGTCGCAAGGTCCTGAGGATGGATGTATTAACATGCGAAACATGTTGAGCATTAAATAATGAAATAATAAAGCAAGTGACATCAAGTTGGTCTCTCTTTATTCAACAGTGTATTTATGAGTTTACAAAAAAGTATAATGTTTTTTCAACATCTCCACTCGTCTATATTAAAAGTGTTGAATAACTTACTCTACAGGTAATCCAGGAGGAAACGCCAATATTTTCGGAGGTGATAATATCTGACATTGTGAGTAAAAAATGTGTTCATATGAACAAGTGTCTATTTCTGAACGGTCGCCATGATGGAGCTGTTTGAATCTGCAAACACAAAATCATTGTGAATGGTAATAAGGAAGGAGAAAGTACTTACTGTTACTTTTATAATCATTTTATTTTAATGATTAAATGGTGAATCTGTTACACAGAAGTAACATATTTGTTACACTTACACTTCGAAAATCCCATGAATAACACGGAATCATCGCAAACGATTTGCAAGTGCACTGAGGGCTTAAGTGCAATTTTCGAACATTTATTGTGAACTGTAACAAATTTTTCATTCCCGTATAACAAGTTTGTCATGTAAATTTTAAATTAAAATTAAATTAACAGTAAGTAATTTATTTTTTTTATTACGATTCAAAATGTGTTTGAATTAGTAACTTCAAAAGCCCTTACTCGGTTAACTTTCAGAATTAGACACTTGTTCATATAAAAATTTTTTCTCACAATGACCCAAAATATTCACCATTCCTCCTGAATCACCCTGTATAGTGTCAAAGAAATCTCTCCCACGTTCTCTTTCCATTTCGTATGAGGATCAGCATTAAAAATTCTAAAGGAAAACAGAGATTATGTATAAGAAGATACGGTAGGTTCAGTTATGGCTCAGCTGATTATTCGCGGGTCTAACTCCGCAAAAGCACGGATTCAATCCCAGGCCATTTCATGTGAGATTTATGATAGAAGAATTGGCACTGGGGCACATTTTACTCTGGATACTCCGGGTTTCTCCTGTCAGTATTATTCCCCCAATGCTACATTCATTTGTCTATCACCAACGGTACTCAATTTTAAAATTCGACACTCTCTTTCAAAAACACACTTTAAAATAACAGGAGACAGCTACCCACGCGATAAAGAACTCATTCAAATAGAAAGATATGAACCTCACACATACCATAGCAGACTGCAACAAGCGAGATAAAAAATCAACCCATTTTATGTCTGGCTTCTATCAGCAGACTTCATGTACTTTAAAAGTTATAAACACCATGACTGCCGGAAATTTGAAGTTTACCTTTGACGAATTTCAGGTGTTGAAATAATAGTAATAATAATAATAATAGATTAAATGTAAGCAGTGGGAGAAATTGTTGGATATTGTCCATGTGTTAACAATTAATGATTATTTAATACCTACAAATATTTCTGGCATTTTTAGTACCACTAGAATACATACAAGCTTTGAGAAACAACAAACACTCAAAACCCGGACGTATCTACAAATATTAGGAACCAGACCAGATGGAAATTTTTGGGTTAAAAATAAAATATGGTACATCTGGGCAAAGACGACGTATGGTAGCCCTTGTTAGTCACAATATGTTCAGAAAACTGATCCGCCAGGACAGGTATTATCTGTCTTCCATCTGCCATTAATGTGCTGCGTATATATAGGCTGCATATAAAGTCAGTGTTGATATTACTGGCCTCTGCCAATCTGGTCAAGGTGGCACAGTGCATTCGTGAAGTGGGGTCACCCACAGGCTGGATTCTGTTACCCCCAACATAGTGTGGTTAATAATGATTGCTGATAAGAGGGAACTATAGCTTGAAAAGAACTCCGTACCACAGCGGGGGAAGGGGGGGCAGATTTTCAGAGTTTCAGATTTGATATGGGTAAATGTGTCGAAACGTAAGCGGAAATTTCTGTAAAGAGATCTCTTTCAGAAATATCCGAAACAGAATTTAGGATCTCATAATTACCACTAAAATTTCGTCAGTTATATCGCATTGTACGTTTTGCAAAATGTATGATATATACACACACAGAGTAAAGAAACAATGCTTCTCACAATTATTACGTCACACTGATGAAGTCAAATAAAAACATGCTTTGTAAACAGCAAATCAAAAAGCAATTTTAGGTATGTTTGCAAAATTGCGAAAAACGACTGTTAGCTTCGTCGTGTCTGTTTGTCTGTCCTTCTAACCGCATGGAACAAATCGGCTCCCACTGGACGGATTGTCATTAAACTTGATACCTTTGTGTTTTTTTTTTAAATCTGTTTTTGAAAATTCAAGTTTCATTAAAGCTGACCAGAATGAAGGTCTATGTACATTTATGACAATATTTCGCTCCTTTCTCCTTAGAATGAGCAAAGTTTCAGACAACAGTTGTCCAGTAAGTAGCAACACACTTTTCATGACCAATAAATTTTTTTTTCCGAAAATCGTGCCTTGTATGAGATAATGTGGAAAAATATGGTAGAGCCTAACAGGCCTCAGGCGACAATATAATACAACGCATGCGCATTGCATGCTGTATAACTAAGAATGTAGACGCAAATTAATATATAATACTATTTTTTTTTCCACTGCAACAATGGTCGCAAATCTCGCCTCAATATTACGTTGTATGCACATTGTCTGTCATATTTCTGTATACTGTAAACAAGATTTAAATTTTTTAAATTTTCGCCCTCACCACATCTAAAGATATTTGACTTCCTGACAAATAGTTAACGGAATCATTTAGTGAAGTGTCGAAATGGTAGTCATCGCCCCAGTCACTTGAAACCGTACCAAACGGACGGCCAGCACACAAGTATAAGATGACTATATTCTTGAATCGGCATTTGCCGAACGAGGGCTGTACAGGGAAGTCCTCTTCGTAACATCCCCGATTTCCAGATCTGACCCCGTTCGAAACTTTCCCGTGGGGCTGTGTGAAAGGACATGTTTGCTTTCGGCAGGTTGCTTTAAGTCCTCAACATTGTGAAGGCTCGAATACAAAGAGTCAATGCAAAAACTGAAGTCAAACGTCACCCTGGTGTTTGAAGGACAACAAGTGGTTCTTATTTAATTAGCACACCAACCAGTGCAAATACATAAAATTTAACATTAAAACGCTTAAAATCACTCCAACATGTTTCGATCCTAAGATCATCTTCAGGGAGCTACACTGTTCCTTACTAAAGTCACATTTTTAAAAACACTCATTGGTTAATTTCCTTATATTTACAGGGTGCTGTGGCAGCATGTCGTATTGTGTAAGAGTACGTTGCTGAATATGCGCCTGACTATGGGTGTGCGTCGTGTGGTAACATAACATAACATAACGTAACATAACACACGACGCACACCCATAGTCAGGCACATTCTCAGCAACATACTCTTACACATACGACATGCTGCCACAGCACCCTGTTAATATACGGAAATTAACCAGTGAGTCTTTTTAAAAATGTGACTTTAGCAAGGAACAGTGTAGCTCCCTGAAGATGATCTTAGGATCGAAACATGTTGGAGCGATTTTCGGTGTTTTAATGTGAAATTTTATGTATGTGCTTTAGTTGGTATGCTAATTAAATGACTACGAAATGCACGGTGCAACGATAAAGTGGTTCTAATATCCATCGTGTATTGGGGTATGAACCAACAACTAGCTGAGTTAGTCTGGACAAGCTTGTGTGTTTAGTTTGTCTGTGGTTGCTACGGTTTCACTAATAAATTCTGTAATCGTTCACATTATTTGTAGTTGCCCTGTATTTAACAAACATCTTCAGCAATATTTATTTTATCTGCATCGTTACACTTAATTTAACTTACCTAAATTCAATGGCTCATTGGTTATCACAGACTGTAAGTTAATGAAAATATTCGCACAGCCGCCATATTGTTCCGTTACGTTGTGCAGGCACATGTCTTACAACTTGGATATTTTCAGAAAATCTGACAAATTCTGTGTATTCAACATGTTGAGATTTGTGTTTGTTAGGGTTGTCTTCAGTGACATAATTTCATGTATGATTTCGTGAAAATAAATAAACTGTTGGGAGAGAGACAACATCGCTCGTACCTTTGTAGCGGGGGTCCTGCGCGCGCAGCCGTGCGTACTGTTCCGTGGTCATACACGTGCACTGCGGTTCGCGGGTCCGACTAGGCGAGGCTGGTGTTGACAGTGGCTTCCGTTTGGCCTTCATCTTCTGCTTGTTCGGCGGCTCCAGTTTTAAGGAATATGAGGACGAGGCCTTACGGGAGAATTTGAAAGACGGTGACTGCAACAGAACATTACGACCGTAGAGAGACCACGAATAACTTGAACTGTTCAACTCTATAGGGCTCTGACGATGGTATATGACTCACTGGCATTACGTATATATATAATTTATTTATTTATTTTGCACAGTAACTGAGAATAGCCCTACGTAAGGGGTCCACCAGATAAGATTATTTCGTTGCCTGAAGATGGAGGCAGATGCGGCTACGGAATCGTCGTACTTAATCAAAAACTAGACGTGAGACAAAAGTCCAAAAAGGAAGATTATGTCCGTGAAATTTAAATGTATTTATTCAACACGGACCGCGCAGTAAACACACTCGCTTTGGGTAATATAAACCAGTCACCTAACGAATGATGTACGTGGGGAAAAAAAAAATCCTGTTTTTCCTGAAATCCATAAAGAATACATAAAGAAACTCCGTGGGGAGAACGTAAAATGTTTTAGTATTATACATGTTGGTTCATAACGCAAACATTAGGTTTTAGAAGGCCCGCCATCCGTACGGTGAAATTTGTTCGACAGAATGGTGCTTGGTTTCAAGCAGCAAAAGTAGGAGTCCCATAATATTTTCATACTGGGACACATGGTCAGAAATTCATATGCGTGCAGGCTGTACGATGGGGCTGCTAATTGTTCTGGAACAGAAGGGAGGGGACCAGTGATTACGCCTTAACGGGTTACTAGCTCAGTGTGCTACGTAACTGGTTGAAAATATTTCCTAAAAAATTGGGAAGGGCCGCAAACTGAGATGAGGCAAACGACATGTCAGCAACACTGGGCCTCGCGGATGGCAGCAGAGTGTAGGTTGAAGCCATATGTGCTCCCAACGAGGGTTTGAAGACCCAAATGAAGGTAGGTGGATGAAGAAAAGTTTGTGATCCAGACGTACAGACTTTGGGCATTGTATGAAAGGATTTTGGTTAGATATTATACTTAGAATTTTCACACACCTCTGTTATTGCAACCATAATTAGACTTTGCTGTTTATCTTGTTATGTAACACTTCTAAACATTTTTAAACTGCACAACAATCCAAACAACTGGTTCCAAAACTTTCCTTGCACGAAGAAAAGAGGGAAACGTAGAAATTTTGGACACAACATAATTTTAAACTGTGTTTAATTTTATACCGTATTGAATTGTATTTGTATAGGGTCTTGGTGGGGAAGCCGGAGGGAAAGAAACCACTGGGGAGACCTAGGCGTAGATGGGTGGATAATAATAGGATGGATCTCCAGAAGGTGGGATGTGGGTATATGGACTGGATTGGGCTGGCCCAGAATGGAGACATGTGGCGGACGCTTGTGAGTGCGGTAATGAACCTTCGAGTTCCGTGAAATGCGGGGAATTTCTTGACTAGCTGCAAACCAGTTAGCTTCTCAAGAAGGACTCTGCACCATGGATTAAGTAAGTAGGTAAGTAAGTAAGTAAATAAGTAAGTACTTAATTGTATTTTAACTCTATTTATATACAACTTCGATTTTAAGGATTTTAAACACAACAACAAATTAATCACTTGTGAAAATTCTAATAGGTAAGTTGAAACATACACTGCAAGCGTCATAAAGGACTCCCTGAATATGGCCTATAAGTGAAACCGAAATACGTCGGAGAATTAATTCCATGTAGTAATAAAAAATTGTTTTGCAACATGTTGTTATGAAACGTTTGTGAATATAGTAATGTGACACGGAAAATGTATTCTATTAAATTTGAAAAAGTATAATACTAAAATTGAAAATGTATAACATTAAAATTGAAAATGTATAATATTAAAATTGAAAATGTATAATATTAGAATTGAGACTGTATAATATTAAAATTGAAAATGTATAATATCAAAATTGAAATTGTATAGTATTACAATTAAAAATTATAATATTAGAATTGAAACAGTATAATATTAAAATTGAAAATATATAATATGAAAATTGAAATTGCATACTATTAAAATTGAAAATGTATAATATTAATTTTGAATTTGTACAATGCGAAAATTGAAAATGTACAATATTAAAATTAGAAATGTAGAATATTAAAATTTAAAATGTATTATATTACAATTAAAAATGTATCAAATTACAATTAAAACCGTATAATATTAAAATTGAAAATGTATACTACTAAAGTTCTAAATACGTTTGCTTCACACAGACGGTGTATCTAAGCGGAATGTTGGGTGTGCTTTCATATCGTTCATAACTTTGGTTGTGAAGTTACAAAGTTCACCCTAGAACAGGACACAAACGCCCAGAGAGCGAACAGGACTAGCTCTACTTGTTCTTTAACCTCGGCGCTAGATGGGGTGGGTGGTCAACACCACGCCCCGGCCGCTTTACCCCCGGGGAAACAGAAACAGTACGCATTGTAGAGGAGGCCTGGTGGGGCCTAGGGTCGGTGTGGATGGGTGCTGCAAATTGCGTCCTCACCAAGATTCGATCCCGGATCGTCTAGCGCGTAGCAAGTCGCTATACCGGCTGCACTAGACCGACCCACAACCTTTGCAGTATTTTATAAAACACGAAACGAATGTGTGCCGAGTAGCAATGCACCCATATTATTATTTTTATTATTCCCAAACCAAGTAATCATTACGCACATAAATATGAAAGGTACAATTATCTGGTTTGTTCTCCGTTATCCTATTTAAGGCGTCACAAGACGCTGTCATTATCTGCAATAAATCTGACACACAAAATTCCACGAAATGCTGCGAACAATTGTCATATATTCACGGGATGTAACGTTACGTGGAATATCTGAGCCGCTTCTCTGATATTATGAATATTTTGAAGGCTAAAGAGAAAGATCTAATGAAGGTCATTTCGGACAGAAGGGTACAAAGAACAAAAATATTTACATATTTTGCTTAAAAATTGGGCAATCCTGGGAGTTCCTGATTGTTGAATTTGAAAGCAAGTCAGGAACTTTACAGAAAAGGTAAAGGTAAAGACAAATTTCGTCCTATAACAGCCACGACAGCCCAGAGGAGGAGTAAAGGCATAGCTCTACTCTTTCTTTAACCTCGATATTAGATGGAGTGTGCGGTCAACGCCACGCCCCGGCCGCTACCCCCCCCCCCCCCCCCCGCCAAGGGGGGCCCCCGCCGCTTGGAGGCGGGGGGGGGCCGCCGGGGGGCGCGGGGCGGCGCCCCCCCCCCCCCCCCCCCCCCCCCCCCCCCCCCCCCCCCCCCCCCCCCCCCCCTTTTCCTTACCCAAACAAAAAAACCCCCACCCCTCCCCCCCTCTTCTTTAAACCCATTTAAAAAAAATTTGGTTTTTTTTTCGCTGGGTGTGT
>Ga0131853_10014993_pt1 | contig 14184 bp, 3 predicted proteins | sample TergutLab28metaG_FD_92764 | JGI IMG/M metagenome (GOLD analysis project Ga0131853, IMG submission 92764) | Labiotermes labralis P1 segment gut microbial communities from Petit-Saut dam, French Guiana - Lab288 P1 (version 2) (version 2) | ecosystem: Host-associated > Arthropoda: Insects >... | reverse complement strand
ACAGAAGGCTATGTCATTTGTAACTCCACGCAGAAGTTTGAATCGTCTGTAACTCCACACATTAGGTTGTCTCATCTGTAACTCGACACAGAAGGCTGTCTCATTTGTAACTCAACGCAGAAGTTTGAATCATCTGTAACTCCACACATTAGGTTAACTCATCTGTAACTCCACATAAAAAGTTGACTCATGTGTAACTCCACACAGAAGGCTGTGTCATTTGTAACTCCACGCAAAAGTTTGAATCATCTGTAACTCCACACATTAGGTTGACTCATCTGTAACTCTACACAGAAGGCTGTCTCATTTGTAACTCCACGCAGAAGTTTGAATCATCTGTAACTCCACACATTAGGTTGACTCATCTGTAACTCCACACAGAGAGTTGACTCATGTGTAACTCCACACAGAAGGCTGTCTCATTTGTAACTCCGCGCGGAAGTTTGAATTATCTGTAACTCCACACATTAGGTTGACTCATCTGTAACTCCACACAGAAAGTTGACTTATCTGTAACTCTACACAGAAGGCTATCTCATTTGTAACTCCACGCAGAAGTTTGAATCATCTGTAACTCCACACAGAAAGTTGACTCATGTGTAACTATACACAGAAGGCTGTCTCATTTGTAACTCCACGCAGAAGTTTGAATCATCCGTAACTCCACTCATTAGGTTGACTCATCTGTAAATCCACACAGAAGGCCGTCTCATTTGTAACTCCACGCAGAAGTTTGAATCATCTGTAACTCCATAGAGAAAGTTGACTCATCTGTAACTCTACACAGAAGGTTGACTCATCTGTAACTCCACGCAGAAGGCTATCTCATTTGTAACTCCACGCAGAAGTTTGAATCATCTGTAACTCCACACAGAAAGTTGACTCATCTGTAACTATACACAGAAGGCTGTCTCATTTGTAACTCCACGCAGAAGTTTGAATCATCTGTAACTTCACTCATTAGGTTGACTCATCTGTAAATCCACACAGAAGGCTGTCTCATTTGTAACTCCACGCAGAAGTTTGAATCATCTGTAACTCCATAGAGAAAGTTGACTCATCTGTAACTCTACACAGAAGGTTGACTCATCTGTAACTCCACGCAGAAGGCTGTCTCATTTGTAACTCCACGCAGAAGTTTGACTCATGTGTAACTCCACACAGAAAGTTGACTCATCTGTAACTCTACACAGAAGGCTGTCTCATTTGTAACTCCATGAAGAAGTTTGAATCATCTATAACTCCACATATTAGGTTGACTCATCTGTAACTGCACACGGAAAGTTGACTCATCTGTAACTCCACAGAGAAGTTTGACTCATCTGTAACTCCACACAGAAGGTTGACTCGTCTGTAACTCCACGCAGAAGTTTGAATCATCCGTAACTCCACAGATTAGGTTGACTCATCTGTAACTCCACACAGAAGGAGGCAGAATCCTTGTTCAGAAGTTAAGATCTACTCAATCCACTTAACATATTTCATCTCTCAGAGCACTCAGAGGTCCTGCATCACATGCGCTAACAGGACGCCATATTCAGCCACACGAATTTAGCAATAGAGATGGTAGTCTAACACAACTGTGTTTCTTAATGCATAGTGCGGTTTGTAAACAATCAGCTAAAAGTGGTCTTCTTCAAGCTTTGATTTTTACAAGAAAGTAAATGTTATTGAATTGTCGAAACATGTAGCTGATTTCTGACCAACCGCAACACAGTTTAAAAATTACAGTGTTAGACGGTCATCTTTATTGATTAATTTATTCCCCAACACAACGGGATGCAAAATATCGGCCCAATGAATTCAGTACGCAACCTTAAAGCCATTATTTTACCATCGATTCTGACACTATCGATCTTTCCGCTCCAAGGTTTCCCATATGGCCTGCACCTAATGTTGTACATTCTGCGCTAGGTGGACGTAGACTGTTTTAAGGAAATATTTCAGAGTTTGTCTGGAATGACAAAAGAAAAGCACAACCTTATGATGACTGCCAGTCCCCTGATTTTGGAGTAGGAAAGCTAATTGCTCAACCAGGACGGAGTTGGTAATTCGTGTCTATGGCGCGTGACGGACGGAGTGGTTGAAGATACAAGTATATTGTGTTGCAAATCTCGAACGAAGAAGTGCTCCACATAATGAATGTTCACTCTGAACAAGACAACAGAGATTGGTAAAGTTACTCATGTATTTGTACTGAGAGAGTAAGAACGGCCACTGCAATTACGTTTCTTTCGAAAGGAGCTACAACACAGTGCATATCCCTCTCTCCAAAAAGTAATGGTAACAGCAACGAAAATATGAGTAGCATGTGCGATATGCATATCGAAGTCTGCTGGTTGGAGTCGTGCCTTGTTGCAACCTGTGGGGGAACCTGGAATTCTGTATGTGTTTTCATTACAAAGTTCAAAAATTTAACGTGTTATGATAGGATCGTTTATCTCCCACAGCCTATTTAACTTCGGAAAGCAATCAATGCAGAATATATTTTGTATTTGAGGTCCAAATTGAATTCAGTCAGATTAATTTAAGGTTGGGCCTTATCGGTCCACTACGACTCATTTACTTGAAGATCATATACGTCTGTATTAGTTACCTAAACAATTTGGCACTTTCACGAATAGTAAGAGTTCCGATATATTCCTTTCTTTGGTACACCCAAATGTTCAATTCTTGATTCTTAACTTTTGAGGCTGTTTGAAGACAGTATAAATTTAATGATTTCAAGCTGAATGTTGATAAATGCGAATATTTTAAATATGCATGTCAATTTTTTTTTTTTGCACGGCTCTAGCTGTAAGTTCTCGGCCTGTTTCTGTTGTCGATTCATGAGATTCTCTGTGACCTTTGCAGCGGTGGCGAAGAGGGAAGTCGGAAGCTTAGATGTCTGTGAGCAGTAACCTATGTATTCCAGTTAAAACACATTGCACTGTAGATCAGTTTCGTCTTGGGAGTTCGACTGAAATATATAACAGCCTCTTGTGTTCTATTGGTTACAGCTATGCTTAAAATTGACGTAAGCTTGTTCTAAGCTGAACACATAACAAGTGGTGACCACTAAAAGGTAACATTTGCAGTGACAGACATTTATATTTTTGACAGGACTTACAAGTGTTGTCCGCGAGGTCAGTCCACAGATAAGGTACCCCACTTACGATTTGAAGGTCTCTCCAACTGACAGTATTATTTAGGGCACTGTTACAGCAAAGGACAAAAATCAGGTAGGTTAGCCAGGGGCCATAACAGTAGTGTAATCTAATCTCTAACGAATATGAGCCTTGCGAGTTAAGACGAAACCTTCTGGTAAGCTGTGCGTTAGAGTATCATTACTGAGTTCAGTTATTGTTTCTTGGGAAAGGTCAGTGTTGTTGAAAGGGCAAAGAAAAATACAATAAGCAGCCTAAATGTATTATTTTCTCAATCCACGATTCTCCATCAGTAAACTTCAGAATAGTACTCCCAGTTCTCACGACTAGTTTATGAGGCCATCTTGTTCGGCCATTTGCAACTGTCAATCAAGTCGCTGTAGAATACGACTCAGCTGGTATGAAAATGCACGTTGAAAACGAAGCGCCCTGCTGGGGTCGGACGACAAATCCCTCACGACGGGTTACATCCCTGTTAGTGATCCCACTCCCCAGTCACATCTATACAAGGCTACGGAAAAAACTCCCACGGATCAACCCCCTCCACATCTTTCTCAAGCGGTTATGCATCTTTCTCCAGCACACACCCTCCCTGTATAACCTCCATTCTTGTAGTCATTCTGCTCACCAGTGTATCAGTTGTTATTCTAGATTTTAAAGATATAAAAAAAAATCACAATCAACACGATTTTATGAATATGTTTATTAAGCGGCGACTAGTTTCGGCCCAAATCTTGGGCCATCATCAGGCCTTAATAATACAAGAAAGTGAATACATACAGAAACTACTAATCATTAAGCGGGAGACTGCCACTTTTACATCAAGGTACCTTAAAAACATTCGACAAGATTTCAAGGTAAAAATAGCACCATTATGTACCAAAAAAAATGAAAAAAGCCCCTAAGACGTGTTAAAAATAACTATTTTCTTATATTATTACGGTCTGATGAGGGCCCATGCTTGGGGCCTAACCAGTAGCCGATGAACCCTTATCCTATTAACGTGGAGAATATGGTGAGCTCCGAATAAGGCTAGTAAAGGACTGATGGGATTTAACTCGTCGTTTAAAGGGGTAATAAACATATCCGCAAACGTATATTAGTTGTGATTGGAGATTTGATGTTCTTAGGGCCGTGCATCGAAATATATTTCTATAGTAAAACCAACTAGATGCACCAATGTAAAGGTAAAGCAGTCCCGTTATAAGCCTGGAGTGGCCCAGAGGGTTCCAGGGGGTTAAGGTTCCCAGATTTCATGACAATGGCACAAGATGGTGGTAAGGTTTTCAGCCTTACGCACCGGCCGCCTTTACCCCCAGGAAATGCTCCTGGTACTCATTTCTGTTAGAGGCTGAGTCGACCCCAGGGCCGTAGTAGATGCACCAATGTATCAAATTTATTTTATTTTGGAATGACAATTTACATGTTTCGGAAGGTCTTTCCGTCCATCAACAGGAGTTCAAGATTGTATATACAGCAACAGGCATATGTCAAACATACTGCTGTCTGCATGCTAGCATGATGCATCTAGTTGGTTTTACTATAGAAATATAGAAATTGTGACTGGAGATTATTTAGATCTTTATGATTGATACACCAATGGCGATGTTCCATGTAAAGAATCTAGGTGAGATGTGACAGTGGTTCATTTGCTGTTCGAAATTTAGATCGAAAACTGTCTACTCTCTGCGTTATATGTGACAAGACCTCGATCCGCGGCCAACTACACAGCCTTTATAACACTTAATAATATTTCGTTTTGTTCGATCAGGAAATGACAATCAAGTCAGAAATGCAGTTTATGTCCGAGATAGCCTACATCAGACAAAGTACAAGGTCCACCATAGTATTTACATAATGCCACCAGTGATAACCACGCCTAACTAATAAAGTGATCCCGTTAAAGGCCCGGTGTGGCCCAGAGGGTGGGTAGAGGTATAGCTCTACTCTTTCTAGGACCTCGGCACTAGATGGGGTGGGGGTCAGCCCCACGCCCCGGCCGCCTCTACCCCCTGGAAAGACCCGGTACCCATTGTACAGGAGGCTGGGTGGGCCCCAGGGCCGGTCTGGACGGGCGGAAAATCTCGTCCTCACCGGGATTCGATCCCGGACCGTCCAGGACGTAGCTCAGTCGCTATACCGACTGAGCTACCCGTCCCACACGCCTAATTAATGGCAGAGGAAGATACAAATGTAGAACGGAGAAACTTTCGACACACATCATCACTGCCGCTATTCAAGGGACCCGATTTCGTGGCCTCTGAATTGTCTAGTTTCATTCCATTGACTTTTAGGCGCATTCGAAAAATTGGAAAAAGTGGCTCTTAGCTTTGTCATGTCTGTCCCTCCTTCTGTCTGGCCGTCTCTCCGCATGGAACAACTAGTCTCCCACTACAAATATTTTCATTATATTTGATATTTGAGGATATTTCGAAAATCTCTCGAGACTTTGATTCAAATCTGACAAGTATAATAGGTACTTGTGGATAGCTACAAGGACCTCGTTGAGGTCTTCTGAGAATGAGTATTGTTTCAGACAAATTTGTAGGGAAAATGAAAACACGCTTATATTCAATAATATTTTTCCGAAAATCGTGCCTTTTATAAGATAATGTGGTGAAATATGGTACAGCAAGACAGGCCACAGATGACAATATAATATGGTGCATGAGCTTTTCATTCTGGATAAATAAGGCTACAGACACACACTCAGAATATCTAATACTTATCGTTTTTACCAGTGCAAAATGGTTATGCGAACGCGCCTTAAAATTACATTATACATACACTGTCTGTCTTGTTCTTCTTTTGTCTGCACCAGTCTTATGTATCTGCTGGGTGCTGTGTAACTCTGTAAGTGAATTTCAGTGCTAATGTAATTTTCGCCAAATTCAAAACCTGTGCCCTTAGTTTATTCCATGTTTGTCAGTTAATTGGTCATTACACTCTTTCCACCTCCGCCTCAGTTAGTGCTCCTTCGTTCCACGTTAGCTGTACAACTTCTTACTATATCTTCCTCGTTACCATATTCACTACCCAATAGTAGACCCGCTCAACCCGAAGCTCGCGGATAACATGTTGCACACGTGGCATTTTTAGCTATTTATTTACAGAGCCACACATTGCATCACTAATTAATTTTGTGAAAATATGCTAGCAATAGCAACACCCTACCCTGAATTGTAAATTGGTTTTTTTCCACAAACGTTTCCTACTGTCATCAGTATATGTAATTATACATAGTGAATCTTCACTAGGTGTGTTGAATCTCATGTTACCCTCACGAGGAACAAATTTTACCTACGTTACCCGCACCACATAAATGGTTAAGCCGGTCTGCCGCACAGGCTAATAATATTCTAGTTTCTTGTGGAGAGCAAAAATTTTACGATCGTCAGTAGCTTTTCTCACAAACATTCCTAACAGTGTAACCTCCTCTCCTACAAACACCGCGAAAGATTTGTCTTGCTACACCCCGCAGTCATGCTAAAATAATCTCAATCACATTGTAAACGGACGTTCTACTGGTATTTATTGACTAAAATGTAGCGTAAGTTTACGTGCATGACGCAATACGAATTGGAGCCAATTGTTTTGAATTCCAGGCAATGAAAGGAAACATCGGTTTTTGTTAATTTGTGTTTCGGTAGTATTAGTTTGTTTCTAAGGCAGAGGATGCTAGAGAATTAAAAACTGAGAGTGCAATTGTACCGAAATTAATTGCGTCTATACAAAAGAATGATAATTAAACGAAGACTGTCTGTCACTGTGTGGCTTCGGATGAATGAATAAATTGCTTGAGAATTAACTGACCGTTCAAACCCAATTGGTAAATATACGTACCACCTGCTGTAGCATTCATAAAATTTGCACTTCCAACACTGTTCATTTACGTTTCGTCTGTTCGCACAATAAATACTGCTTAGTTTACTAAACAATATTAGTCTATTGCTCTGTCTTATGGAGACTCCACTCTCTGTGAGGTCGGCACTGAAGTTTTGTGTGTAATTTAGATGAATGTCAATCTTCAGTGAATTAACAAAAAGGTTTGTGACGTTGTATGTACAGGAACTACACTCGCTTGTAATTAGTGATGACTTTCATTATCCCAACAGATGGACGCATGTAAAAAAGTAATGTTTCCTTAGCGTATCTTCATTGTCCAAAGTTAATGTGGCAGAATACGCAACATGGAAGGTAAAGACGCCAGTGGCGGACTCTTCCAAAGACAACGAAAAAGAAAGAGTTTTTCAAAGCCAAGGAAAAATCGCCGAAGGTTGCAGTGTTAAGTGAGAGGCTCTCATGGGCCGAAATATGACAGCAAAATTCTACTTGCCGTTCCCAGCCAGTGTTGAGATTAATAATATTAATTGGCTCGCAAGATCCGCTGGAGAGTCTGGAATGTGAAACAAAGCAGCAATACAGTTTGTTTGTCCATCGGCTTGGCAAGAGTTTGAAGCTGGTCCATCTCATGCACGAGTGTTCGTTACCGTATCCCTTTGTTTGAACAAGCCATTGTCTCAGATAATGGATCCACTGGCGTCCTGCTGTTCATAACCAAATATTTCGGCTGAATGTGACGTCACGAAACTTGCGAGAGGAGAACAGAAGAGAAGACAGATGAAGAGAGGCGAAAAGAAGGAAAGAGAAGCAGGAAATATTACAGTCTTACAAAAGACTAAGTAACACAAGATACATTATCCCTCCGACATTATGCTAATCAAAATGTCACATTACATACAAGTAATTTTCAGATGGAGGAAGAGGTATGGCTCGGGCTGTATGACATATCCTATTTCGGCCCACAGAACCAAACGGTTAAGCGGCTGCAAACCAACTGACTATCCGCATTACACATACAGTTATCTCCTACAGTCAGAACATTTTACAAGAACCGGTTGTATTTGGCTGCGCAAAAAATGTAGTCAAGTCCACACTCTGAGACATATTTTTTTTCTCCGTTGTTCTTTGGAACAGTTTGATAATAGTTCTATAGCAAAGAGAGAAGCTGAGTGTGTGTTGGGTTGATAAGAACAATACGAACAAAAATCATGGTTCTTCCTGTGTTACCCCAGGTAAACTCAAAAACAAAGTTCCGCAGAGCAATATATTTCCCAGAGAATATACAGCAACGTTATGATAAGAGTATCCATATATAAAGTGACCTGTTTGCCCTCCTGACACTACTATTATCTGCTCCCTCTTCCCCCCAGGCCACACGCCACGAGACAGTAACCTAACTGGGACTCAAAAATAGTAAGCATGAAAATAGGAATCAGAATTTTAACTCTGGTGCACGACCCTGCTTTAATTTTCTAACAAGTTCTGGAATAAATTGCTAATGTTAGTCTAGGAAACACTACAAACTGTTTTGACGTTTTGCTGACCGTGCATCTCAGTATATTTATCTCAGTATTTAACCAACTTGATGTACTTACAAAATGTGTTCACAATAAGTTTTATTTCATGCCTCTACATGTTTCGAGCACCTATAGGTGTGATGATACCAGAGGCTGTGTAATGCAATTTTGACCTCCTGATGATGAGCACATGTGCTCGAAATATGTAGAGGCATGAAATAAAACTTACTGTGAAACAAATTTTGTGCATCAAGTTGGTTAAATACTGAAGATAAATTACAAACTGTGCTACCCTGTGTTAAACTTAATGTTTCTTGGATCGGAAATACAGTGTCACGGTCAGTGCAGATTTATTTTTCGTTGTTTGGTATCACCATCCAAAGACTTCGTGTTTATAGTATGGAAAAGTTCTTTGATAATTCCTCACCACACTTAGGTTATAATGGATTTCTTTAATGATCTCGTATAATAAAATAGAGTCAAATTCGGTTACAACATCATGGAAGGGGCTGAATATTTTGTGTTGTTATAAACGAGTGTTGTTATATCCTTGGAGTATAATGTTTTGGTTAACAGTGGGGAATTAATTGGTACCGCAGAATACCTGATGCTATGGGTGAGATGTCGTGTTCATCGATGTCGTTATAACCGGGATCGACTGTATATAAATTTTAAATTTAATCCTAAATTTCACTCAAATTGATCAACAAGAACACCCACTTCGCACGCAAGGACTACCGACAATACGTTAACACGCAATTTAAGCACCGCTTAATGGGCCGTGCAGCAAATACTACTGTTGAAAAGCCCCTCAGTGACAGACTTCAGTCTGAAACAGCAAACGAATACTGAAAGGTACAGAACTACTAAAGAGCCATCAAGTGTGGATATTTAAAGGTAATGAAACGAAATTTTACCTTCGTCTTCTACAAATTTTGTACTGGTGAATAAATTTCGATCGTTATAAAGATGTCAAGAAACACATGTATGTTAGTTACATGTCGGTAGGCAAATTTGTTCTGTATATTCACTTTATTGTATATATTTTAGTCAACACAACTATATAATGAAAGCATAGGTTAAAGTGGCATGTTTCGACTTAAAAAGTCATCGTCAGGCTAAGCTTATAACTTTGAAGTTCTTTACGATGCGGCTGTGCGCATTTGGGATCCCAGATGGCTCACAATGTGTGCTGTGATTCGTACCGTGCATATAACGTGACATATCTATTACACTATTGTACCTATATTTGGGTCAAGTATGTGACTTGTGTTAGCGTGCTAATTCCTGGGACCGTTGATCACTGATTGGGCTCCTGGTTGTTAGTCCGTTGTGGTTTTATTGGTTCTCCTGTTTTTAGTTTTCCGGTGGCTGGGGGGGGAGGAGGGGGGCGTCTGACCACTGTCAAATTTGCTCCAACTTCCACGCGGTGTGTTTTTGTAGGTCGGGTCGAAACTGTAACATTAGCTACAACCCCTCTTCTTGGATTACCCAGTAGTTGGCGGCAGTAAGCCCCTCGGCACACTGATACATAAATACCAGACGGTACGGTGTTATGTCACAAGACTAGACTCTCAACAACATCACGGCGAGATCCCCAAGCTTCAAATTCTGTTTCAGTTCTATAAACATTAGCAATTCATCCCACAACAATACAACACCCGAACATTGCACGTTCTTCTTCTAACATATTCTACCACACGATTCGGTCTTTCATTCGACCATTATCAGGTAGAAGATAAAAGTACATAAATGAAAAGTGTGTAACAGAAGAGCCCCTCCCTTCAAAATCAACCATAATAAAATCTATTTAATATTACTCCAACTACGGGACGAATAAAAACAGAAAGTATTCAATAAAATTTGCAACTAAAATCGAAAGTGTCATCCAAATGACTGAACAAGCAACATACCAGTACGCACAGTGGCGTAGTTGCAAACTGTACATTTTGCGCGTGGTACAAATAAATTTATACGTATTAAGTCCATTATTTGTCCAACTAATGCACACAAATTATTATAAAATTGTTAAACAGTTAAAATCATTTAAAATTATAATAGTTGCTCCAACATGTTTCGGTTTATATAAATCAACATCAGGAAACTCTCAGCCTGTGTTTCGCTAAAGTTACAATGTTGACTTCGGTTACATATATCGTTATTTGAATAACGATATCTAACCGAAGTCAACATTGTAACATTAGCGAAACACAGGCTGAGAGCTCCCTGATATTGGTTTATGTAAACCGAAACATGTTGGAGCAACTATTGTAATTTTAAATTATTTTAACTGTTTAACAATTTTATAATAATTTGTGTGCATTAGTTGGACAAATAAAGGACTTAATACTATCAATATGCACGGTGCAACTACGCAAAAAAAAATATATGTGTTGATACTTGTTGACAAAAGATAGCACATAACAGTTCCCAAACAGTAACCATCTCACACGTCCATCAGCAACGCAGGATGTTCAGTCGGTTTCGATATTCATGCATGGGAGTTAATGTGACGTACGAAAGATGATAAGAAAACTTTACACCTCATGTAATCCCATCACAATGCCAATCGAGATGGCATCAGTAATGACAATTACGTGCTTTATATCCCCACAAATAGAAGTGAAATATACATAACCGTCTTTTAACGTCATTATTATGACACTTCAGATGTTTGTTGTAAATTTTATTAAACAACTTTATGTTTTTATTATCCCTTTATTTGGAATAATATTTAATGTATTTTATCAGGTTGACTGTGCGAGGGGAGGGGAGGGGCGGGGAGGGGAGGGGAGGGAGGTCTCCTCAATAGCAAACTTTTCCCTTACGTACTTGATGGTCGACACATAATAATAAACCAACGTAAGGTGTTCGGGTGTTGTGTTCGCGTGGACTGGATTTTTAAAGATTAACTAGCACATAGAGATGATGTTGCCAGAATTCGTTTCAGTTCTATAAAGCTAAAGGTAGAAGTAAAATTGTTCCCGTGTTAGCCGCGTAGGCATATGCGGGAAGTGAGGTATAGCTCCAGCAATTCTTAAACTCAGCACTTAATGCGGGTGGTCAGTTTCACGCTCTGGGCCGCTTTACCCCAGGAGAAAGAGCCATTGGCACATAACGAAACAATGTAAAGGCCAACAGCATTCAGAGAACTGTCAGCTTTAAATGGAACTAAAGCCATTCATCGGAGGCTATTTTTGAAAGCTGAAAGACGCACATCAATTCAAGAAATTCCGAGACCAATCATAGCCTTTAGCAGATAAATACAACTCACGTTACTATGCACATTCCAAAAACTGCACTGTAATTTTATACAATAATATACCAAAAATGTGGTAAAACTCGTACATGTTGTGGCCTTTTTCGGCAATCTTCAGGGAGATATTCAACAAAGAAAAGTAAAATAATGGCTAATTATGTCACAGATATGCGATAATAGATTTAAAATATAATTATTAAAATTGTTAAAACATTAAAAAATGTATTATAGGATTAAAACATAATACTTATTATTTGAATTGCAAACAAATATCTATTGCAGAAATCATATTTGTTTTCAGGACATGTCCTGTGTTTCCTGTAGCTGTTTGTACCACCACGGATGAATGCACACAATGTGCATTCATCCGTGGTGATATACGATGGCCGAAAAAGGCCGAAACATGTGGGAGGTTAATCATATGTTTGTACATTACTGTATCTAATTACAGCGCAGTTGTTGGAATATATAGGGTGACTAGTCTTACTGCAAGGAACATGAATAATATTACACAATTCACCACCTAATAACCTTATTTTTACAAAAAAATAATATTATCTCATGTCTATGCTGAATTCTGTTCGGTGGCATCTTCCCTTAGCGTTTAAGCCATATTAATTCACATAAATAAGTAAAAATGAGACTGAAGTTAACAGGCAAGAGACAGAAGGTAAAAAAAGAAAGAGTGAAATCTTGGACCCAGCAAAGACCAGAAGATTATGCTTATAGTAATAATGCTCCAAGCATACCTTTCTCTTCCTAGTCGGCAGATCTGAAGCTCACATAATAATTCGGGGCACAAGGAAAGATAAAGAACCGGTGCTGAGAGAGGATTTAGAGAAATGTGGGAAGCTAAAGTTCATGAATTAAAATACACGGCGAGATTTACCTCAGTAACACCGAAACGCACTTTCAGCTTTCATAGCATCGTGTTGTAGTCCTACGTGTGGTCTTAGGCACGTGATAACTGGGGCCCTGCTAATGTCCTTAGAGTGTTCGTGTTTCAGACGCCTCGACAGAACGGTAGGAGTCACAGCAGTTGTCCGGAGACACGAGAATCAAGATGCAGCCTTTAATACAACCAAGACAGATTCCATTAACATAAATAGTGACACGTGAATGCAGATTGTCTTATATACACTACAACACGTAAAATATAAATTAAAAAACTCAGCCTCGTAGCCAATTTTTTGATAACCGCTGCTTGTTTAGATTATGTAGATTTTGAATCCTGAATTTTCGATGGTAAGTACTGACGTTTGTCTCAGCAATGCACAGCAGTACGTGCCACTAGACTGTACCTGAAACTTCAAAAGAGAGTGCAACTAAAGTAAAGGTAAAGGTAAAGTGATCCCGTCACAGGCCCGGTGTGGCCCAGAGGGTGGGTAGAGGTATAGCTCTACTCTTCCATGACCGCGGCACTAGAAAGGGGTTAGTGGTCAGCAGCACGCTCCGGCCGCACTTTACCCCCGGGAAAGACCCGGTACCCATTTTACAGGAGGTTGGGTGGGCCCCAGGGCCGGTCTGGACGGGCGGAAAATCTCGTCCCCACCGGAATTCGATCCCGAACCGTCCAGCCCGTAGTCAGTCACTATACCGACTGAGCTACCGGGCCACGCAAATAAAGTACTGTAATAAATTTCGAACGAGCCTTAAATAGAGATATCGCTACTATCACAAAAGTGTGAATATTTTTATTTCAAAACGAATTACATTCGAATAATTGAGCAAAACGAGTTGCGTGTTAAAGAGGCTGACTTCTACCCAGGAGATGGCCACTTTGAATCTCGGACTGGACACCTGTTATCCCCAAAATGATTTTTTCATGGTCTGATGTAGTCCCTACACAAAAGCTTCTGGTTTGTGCAGATGAAGTTACAATATCGGGTGAAAACATACAGACTGTAAAGAAAAAAAAAAGCTTTATCACTCGCCAGTAAGACTGTTTTAGAATTATTTGATGAGAAGACGAATTTTATGGTCATGTCTCGAGATAAGAATGCAGGAAAAATCACAGCATACAGAAAGATAATAAATACTTTGCAAGGGTGGAACAGTTAAAATACTTGGGAACAACCCTAACAATTCAAAATTCTATTCATGAAAAAATTAAGAGCACACCGAACTACGAGAATTCTTGCTATCATTTACTACAAAATCTTTTGTCTTCCAGTTTGCTTTCGAAAAATCTAATATTGGGTTACGCAGAAACATCAGTTTGCCTGTTGTTTTGTTTGTATGTATGTGTGTGTGTGTGTGTGTGTGTGTTTGTATGTGTGTGTGTTTGTATGTGTGTGTGTTTGTATGTTTGTGTGTGTGTCTGTATGTGTGTGTGTTTGTATGTGTGTGTGTTTGTATGTGTGTGTGTGTGTGTCTGTATGTGTGTGTGTTTGTATGTGTGTGTGTTTGTGTGTGGTGT
>Ga0131853_10014992_pt1 | contig 14185 bp, 11 predicted proteins | sample TergutLab28metaG_FD_92764 | JGI IMG/M metagenome (GOLD analysis project Ga0131853, IMG submission 92764) | Labiotermes labralis P1 segment gut microbial communities from Petit-Saut dam, French Guiana - Lab288 P1 (version 2) (version 2) | ecosystem: Host-associated > Arthropoda: Insects >... | reverse complement strand
TGTACGGGAATTAAAAAACGGTCATAACTCCGTAACCGTCCAAAATCGGACACATGTTTATATGAACGTTTTTGATCACAAAGGCCTAGGAAATCACCTCCTGCAGTTATGCCCTAAAGTCATGAAACACCCTGTTTATATATGGGTTAGCCCAGGATAGGGACAGGTGGCGGACTCTTGTGAGTGCAGTAATGAACCTTCGGGTTCCGTGAAATGCGGGGAATTTCTTGACTAGCTGCAAAACAGTTAGCTTCTGAAGAGGGACTCTGCACCATGGAGTAAGTAAGTTAGTAAGTAAGTACGTAAAAAATACAAACACAATTTTTTATTTTCAGCCTATACATGGCCCTTGAGTGCCGAAACATCTTGCTGTGAAACTTGTAAATTAAAATTAATAGAATTTTTTTTAGATTAAATTCTATTAATTTAATTAGTTAAAAAAGAAGTTTGAAACGTACTACATTGCATATATAAACAATAAATATATTGGAAAGCAGCAGCCCTAATACAGGGCCTTCAAAAATGCAGCAAAATCTCTTAAAATATAGCGAAAAACACGATAAATATTAACGTCTTAAAGCCTACCGGTCACGTGATGCACGCCCAGTTTAACATTCAACAACTTTACCTTCTGCCCACACTGTGCAGTTTTGTATTTTGTGTGGATCTGAGAGCAAACAGCGATTATTTCCCGATACAGGATTAACTCACTGGTTTATATAACATAGACTTTAACCATTTAAAGCCTACCGGTAACGTGATGCACCACCAGTTTAACATTCAACAACTGTACGCTCAGCTCACACTTTATTTATGTGTTTTGTGTTTATCTGAGAACAAACAGCGAATTGTGCCACTTACAGCATAAACTGATTGGTTTTTATAACCTAAATGAAAACTGTTTACAACGCGGTACGGACTGGGGTTTTAAATAGAGCGGTCTGCGCTTAGTCTTTAAAGTTTTAACACTTGTTAACCTAACACCTACAGAGCTAAAAAACCAGGTGACTTAGGCAATATTGTGACTGAAAGAACTTTGTTTGCGTAAAACAATGTACGTGACGCAGCGTCATATGCACTATTAAAAACAAAACGCTTGGTACAAACGTGGCCCGGGTGTTGAGTAAGCCAATTATACAAAAAATTCTTTCAACATCTCCATCAAACCACTTTTTTCTCCAGTAAAAGACAAAAGGGCATTGTCCCTTGGAAATTTTTTTATTGTGTGTTACTAGGTATCCGCCGAGCTCTCAATGATTACTGAGCTATTGTGTGATATCACGTGGCGTATATTTGATTAACCTTTTGACGCCTAATGTCAACTATAGTGGTCGTACCGCACCGCTAACCTCTAAAGTTGCATTTTATATATTCATTCAACAAATATATGTACTGAATATTTTAAACATGGTGTATACTCTGCGTTTTTTTCTCTTCAAAATGCAGTTTGTTTCGTAAATCTAACGTATTTGGTTCCTGTATTATTCACATTTTATATACAGGGTGTGCTAAAATTAAAGAAAAATATTTCCGGCGCCAAAAAGTTAAATATATTGAAGTTTTGGGAAAACCTACTGGTCGCATCTTCAAGGGTCAAGGGTCCTGGGCTCTGTAACCCCTGGAAATGAGACCGACAAGATGTCCCGAAATGTCTATAAGAAACTGGCACTCTACGAAGCGTGAAAGCCCAGAAGAGATGAAATATGAAGTTTAAACCCTTTTTTTGCTCTGGATTACATGAAATCTGTACATATGTGAGGTAGACCAAATATAAATAGCATCTGACGCTGTGGTCAGTAGAGAGTTGAAGGTGGGTATGTGTAGATACTGTTGTAGACTGCGTTTGAAATGTGATGGCACAGGCGCAGAAACCAGATTTCATGTTTCGCGCAAAACGGACGAGTCCATTTAAATCGACGGGGGTGGGGCTTCAGTTCGGTCGACTACTGGCAGCCGAGGTGTGCGGCATCAGCGGTAGTAATACTGGATACACCATGTTCCGAGGTAGTGTGAAGAGTACTGGCTACCCACTGCATTCGCCAGTCCATTTAATTCTGCCGGTGGGCCGTTAGTTCAGTCGACTACTGGCAGCCGAGGTGTGCACATCAGCGGTAGTAATGTGGATACACCATGTTCCGAGGTAGTGTGAAGAGTACTGGCTACCCACTTCATTCGCCAGTTTCCCCTTCAATTCCCTTCCCGTGCGTCACCGTGCGTCAACACATTTCAACTGGACTCTACCTCAAAAGGTTAACATTTTCGGCATGTAGGAGTTTAATGTCAATATTGAAACTGACATTTTTCTGGAAATTTTATACGACCCTTTGGGCGAGATATCGGCACAGTGTCACACCCCACAGAGGAGCTTGAAACATCATAGTATCGCAGATATGTCACTCAGGGGATTCTGACGCCTGATTCCATTGTTGAAACGATCCAGTTCACTTTGATTTTTTATTTGGTATCCCACAATGCATTGAAATATAGGTAGCTCTTAGGTCTGTTTTCCCAGAGTGACTGAAGATGACCTAATAAAGGTCGAAACATGTCGCCCTAACAATATACTATCTAAATTGCTTATAAAATAATGTGTTATTGACTGAAACGTTGTATTTATATTTATTTGTTAGGACGCGAAAACGATAGTCAAAATTGTTACTGTGATATACATATATTTATATATATATATATATATATATATATATATATATATATAATTTTATTGACTGATTTATATTTAGAGAAACGTGTTTTTGGAAACACAAACCATTAGCAGTGTCGAAACTGTATGCTGTGTTTATCAAACAATATTACTAGTTAACAAATTCCTACTTCTACAAACCAACCGCATTTAGCAATACTGAGTGTTCCTCTCAAGTATTGTTGCCCAGATATAACAATTGTCAAGCTCTTTAAACGTAATCTTTAACGTTTTGTTACAAATCTGCAAAAATCTTCACCGCTTTTCTTATTACATTTTCGTCTCTGTGTTAAATTTCGTTTCGTTCATTCAGCACTTCTCAATACGACATTAAAATAATCGAAAATTAATTTAACCTACTAATTTGTGGAACTCAAACGCTAAGCGCTGGTGATAAACTGGACTGGACCGTAACGAGTTGTTTACACTTTACATTTTACACGTTATTGTTATACGGATAAGACATTAACAACCAAAACAACAAAAAACAAAAACAACCACAACCACAACCACAACCACAACCACAATAATAACAAAAGAACAAAAAACCAATACCAACACAACAACAAAAACAACCACCACAACAACAATACAACAAAAAAACATAACCAACACAACAATAAAAATAACCACAACAACAACGAAATGACGACGACGACAACAAAAACAAAACAAAAATAACAAACACAACAACAACCACCAACATCACCACCACTACCACAACAACAAGAACAACAGCAATAACAATAAAAACAATAACCACAACACAACAAAATAACCACAACAAAAACAAAAATAACAATAACAACAACAACAACCACCACCACCACTACCATAATAACATCATCAATAACAATAGAAACAATAACCACAACACAATAAAATAACCACAACCACCACAACAACCACAACAACAATAACAACAAAACAAAAAACCACAACCAACACAACAACAACCACAACAACAAAACACAATAACAACCACAACAACCACAACAAAAACAACAAAAACCACCACCATCACCACCACTACCAGAACAACAACAAAAACAGTAGCAATAACAATAACAACAATAAACACAACACAACAAGATAACCACAACCACCACAACCACCACAACAACCACAACAACAAACCTATATCTCACTTATAGACGTATAATAATAAACTAATATTAAAAATTGAAGGTAAATGTCAACCCAGAACCGGCCACGAAGGCCCAGAAGGGAAGTAGAGATATAACTCTACTCTTACTTTAACCTCGGCGCTAGATGGTGTGGGTGATGAAAACCACGTCCTGGCTGCTTTACCACCCGTGATACACCCGGTACCCATTGTATAGTAGGCCGGGTGGAACCAAGGGCCGGCCTAGACGAACGCGGAAAATATCGTCCCTCACCGGGATTCGATCCCCCGACCGACCAGTCCGTAGCCAGTCGCTATACCTACTGAGCTATCCCAGCCCCAAAGTATTACAAATATCTATAAGATAAAGATAAGTGATATATATATATGCATTGTGCAGCTTCTGTTGTTTTTGTTAGATTTGCCATTACATTGTATCTGTACAGTTCAAAACTGGTACAGATTTAGAAGCCATTCACAATGAAATTTGTTGAGTGGCTTCGTTCACGAAACCTACACAAGAAATAACACTGTTTCTCCTGAATATGCCTTCTTTATTTATATAACAAATATATGGAAAAAAATTTATTTATCAACCTGGGAGTAAAGTTTACCTTTCTTGTTTACCTTCGAATCTGTAGCTTCACGAAAAATTTTTTTTGTCTGAGGCAAATATACATATGAATAACCATCATCAAATCAAAAGACTTTCTCTTCTCAGTTGGCATTTCATAATGAACTTTGGACCAGTGTGAACTAATTCCGTTCTTCATGCAATATTCATACAGAATTACCATCCTTGAATATCTTCTACGTTTTCCTGTCTTTTTTTTTATCTTTCGATTCCATTACAGGATTTGCTTGTCTGCAATTGTTCAGAGGATTGCAATGCTAATTAAGATATTCTAATTAAAAGCAAGACCGTCTAAATCCGTGTTACTGATTCCGTTAATTGGCGGATCACTTCATATAAAAGATAAGAATTTGATACTTTTAAAACATTGCATGAAATATGTCCCATTTTTTAATATGAGGTCAAATCAGTCGCTTTTTGAACATAACTTATTCTAAAATTTAACCTTTAGACGCCTAACGTCAACTATGGTTGACGTACCGCACAGCTAACCTCAAAAGATGCAATTTTTTATATTTATTAAACAAATAAAAATACCGAATATTTTAAACATGGTACATACTCTCCGTTTTCTTTCTTCAAAATGCAGTTTGTTTCATAATTCTAACGTATTTGGTTCCTGTATTATTCACATTTTATATACAGGGTGTGCTAAAATTTAAAAAAAATTTCCGGCCCCAAAAGTTCAAACTTGCCTTTTGGTATTCTTGCAGACTTCGTGTATCTGCACCAAGGTTGAGACAGTAAGCTTCTGAACTAACGACATGTTCAGTCCACCATGTAAATAAATAGCTGTAACGTAAAGTATTGAAAGGAACAACTACTATCCTCCACTGGTTTGTAATGGGGGATCGCGGTAGCACAGTGGTTAAAGTGCTGTGCAACAAATCGGAAGGTAGCTGGCTCGATCCCAGCTGAAGTCATTGGAATTTTTCATTGACATAATTCTTCCGATAGCACTATGGCCTTGGTTTCGACTCAGCCTCTAACAGAAATGAGTACCAGGAGCATTTCCTGGGGGTAAAGGCGACCGGTGCGTAAGGCTGACAATCTTACCACCATCCTGTGCCGCTGTCACGAAATCTGTGAACCTTAATTTCCTGGAACCATCTGGGCTTGTCCAGGCCTGTAATGGGATTGCTTTACTTTATGTACGAGTATATATATGTATATATATATACTATTTACTGGTTTGTAATTAACTGAGCGAAAAAGGTTTCATGTCTACCATAGAACAAAATGAAATAAAGGCCCAAAGTCCCAGAATACCTGACCTTATTTTGGGAAGGTATTTGTTATAATGTTAGTGAAATCTTTAAAAATTAACATTGGGTAACAAAAAAAATTTGTCATCAATTATGTCGGTCGTATACAGGTAATCAAACAATAAAGAAATGCTGAATAAATGTGTTATTTGAATTCTAAGTCAGCTAGGATGTAATGTCTTAACACTATGCTTCAAGTGCAGTGTTTGTTTATTGAACCCTCTAAAAACATGAAGTAATCTGTCTGATTTAAAGACCCAGTCCGGACCGCGTTGTAAACATTTCTCAACTGGAATACAAAAAAAATTCAGATAAGGTTGTGTAGGGAAATAATCGCTGTTTGTTCTGAGATCCACACAAAACAAATAAATATATTGTGGGCAGAACGTAGAATTGTTGAATGTTAAACAGGCGGTATATTTAGTGAACGCTGGGCTGTAAAGGTTTAAATATCTGTAATAAAAACCAGTCAGTTAATGTTGTATAGGGAAATAACCGCTGTTTGTTCTCAGATCCACACAAAACACAAAAGTATACTCTGTGGGCAGAAGGTAAAATTGTTGAATGTTAAACTGGCGGTACATATAGTGACCACTGGGCTGTAAAGTGTTAAATATCTTTTATAAAAACCAGTCAGTTAAAGCTGTATAGGGAAATAATCGCTGTTTGTTCTGAGATCCACACAAAACAAATAAATATACTGTGTGGACGGAAGGTAGAATTTTTGAATGTTAAACTCGTGTTACATATATTGACCACCGGGCTGTAAAGGGTTAAAAATTGGTGGTAAAACCAGTTAGTTAACGCTGTATAGGGAAATAATCGCTGTTTGTTCTCAGATTCACACAAAAAACATAAATATGCTGTGTGAGCAGAAAATAAAATTGTTGAATGTTAAAATTGTGGTAAGTATATTGACCACTGGGCTGTGAAGTGTAAAATCTTGGTTGTAAAAACCAGTCAGTTAATGCTGTATAGGGAAATAATAGCTGTTTGTTCTGAGATCCACACAAAATACAGAAATACACTGTGTGGGCAGAATATAGAATTTTTAATCAAAAACTGGTGGTACATATAGTGACCACTGGGCTGTAAAGGGTTAAATCTGTGTTATAAAATCAGTCAATTAATGCTGTATAGGGATATAATCGCTGTTTGTTCTGAGATCCATACAAAACACATAAATATACTGTGTGGACGGAAGATAAAATTGTTGAATGTTAAAATTGTGGTAAGTATATTGACCACTGGTCTGTGAAGTGTAAAATCTTGGTTGTAAAAACCAGTCAGTTAATGCTGTATGGGGAAATAATAGCTGTTTGTTCTGAGATCGACACAAAATACAGAAATACACTGTGTGGGCAGAATGTAGAATTTTTTTATCATAAACTGGTGGTACATATAGAGAACACTGTGCTGTAAAGGGTTAAATCTGTGTTATAAAATCATTCAATTAATGCTGTATAGAGAAATAATCGCTGTTTGTTCTGAGATCCACACAAAACACATAAATATACTCTGTGGGCAGAATGTAGAATTGTTGAATGTTAACCTGGCAGTATATATAGTGACTTTTGTGCTGTAAAGTGTTAAATATCTGTTATAAAACCAGTCAGTTAATGCTGTATAGAGAAGTAAACGATGTTTGTTCTCAGATTCGCACAAAACACATAAATATACTCTGTGGGCAGAAAGTAGAATTGTTGAATGTTAAACTGGCGGTACATATAGTGACCACTGGGCTGTAAAGTGTTAAGTCTCTGTTATAAAAACCAGTCAGTTAATGCTGTATAGGGAAATAATCGCTGTTTGTTCTCAGATCCACAAAAAATACATAAAAACACTCTGTGGGCAGAAAGTAGAATTGTTGAATGTTAAACTGGCGGTACGTATATTGACCACAGAGCTGTAAAGTGTTAAATCTTGGTTATAAAAACCAGTCAGTTAATGCTGTATAGAGAAATAATCGCAGTTTTTTTCTCAGATACACACAATACACATAAATACTCTATGTGTGTGTGTGTGTGTGTGCAGATCTTACAATTATTGAATGTTAAACTGGCGGTACATATAATGAACAATGGGCTGTAAAGGGTTAAATCTCGGTTATAAAAACCAGTCAATTAATTAATGATGTATAGAGAAATAATCGCTGTTTTTTCAGAGATCCACACAAAATACTTAAATACACTGTGTGGGCAGAACGTACAATTGTTAAATGTTAAACTAGTGGTACATATAGTGACCACTGGGCTGTAAGGGGTTAAATCTCATTTAAAAACCGATCAGTTTTTGTTGCATAGGGAAATAATCGCTGTTTGTCCTCAGATCCACACACTGTGAGGGCAGAACACATAATTGTTGAACGTTAAACTGGCGATACCTAAAGAAATGCCTAAACTTTAAAACGTTAAAATTCATTTTATATTATTTGGCCTTAAAAATTGACAAGTAAGGAAAAGTGCGATTTTCAGTTCATTAATGTCCTGGTCCCATATTTGTGCTCCTGTTTCATATAGCTTTTTGACGTAGCAAGAATTTGTGCCATATTTTATTCAAAATGACCAAACGCGTGACATTTCTAACCTGGACACAGTAAGATGCTGAACTATGCAACAGAACCCGGTCTGAACGGAATGAGCTCATGTCTGCACATGAGCTGCGGATTTGTTTATCTCGACAGAGCGGAAGACTTGATGGGAAATGGGCCTTGTAAAGTGGGCAGACTTTATTTGGAGTTTGACAGTGAAAATATTTAGCAGATATATTGCGATAAATTATATATGCATAAAATATTTAACGTAAATACTGCATAAATTATGCTTCAATATATTACTGTATTTTATTATCCATTCTCCATTACTATAAGTAATACTATATGATTTGTTGTCTTAAGTAGTTACTTTTTTATAAGATTATTTACTTACTATGTACACAAGTTAGTGTATCTTCTACATGCTATTCTATACTGTATAATTTTTTAAGTGGTACGCTGTCCACAAATTTGGTAAATATTTTGGTGTATTTGTTTATAAGATTATCTTTATTTATGGGCGAGTTTCCTGACCGTAGTATATCGGCTTTTAGTTTGTCTCTTTCCTGATTCACAAGTTCACAATCATATAATGTATGGTCTGTTGTCTGCTCTCCTATTTTGCAAGGGCATATTGGACTGTATAATTTTATATTTGTACAGGTATGACTTAATATTGCCATGGCCTGACAACATCATTTTAAGTTTCGGGGTCACACTAATTTTCAATTTTAATCTATCTGCTACTTTAGGGAAATATAGTTTCGTAGTTAAAACTTTTGTTGTGCGGTGCCATTCCATTTGACATTTCGTTTCACTGGTTTCACTTCGTTCACTTTTCACTGCCCTTCATATATTATTGATATGTTTAATAAATAAAAGTTTTTCCTGTAGAAAGCTTGTCTTTAACCCTTTAAAGCCTACCGGTCACGTGACGCACCGCCAGTTTAACATTCAACAACTGTACGCTCTGCCCACAATGTATTTATGAGTTTTGTATTTATCTGAGAACAAACAGCGACTTGTGCCACTTACAGCATAAACTGATCGGTTTTTATAACCCAGATGAAAAGTGTTTACAGCGCGGTACGGACTGGGTCTTTAAATAAACCAGTCTGCGCTTCGTCCTTATAGGGTTGAGTGCTAGCACTGGCCATTGTTATCTAGCAGCACACAACAACTTTTTCGTGGCAAGTGTACCAGCATATTTACTCACGAAACCAGATCACGTGGCAAGTGTACCAGCAGAGTTACTCTCGAAACCAGATTACGTGGCAAGTGTACCGGCAGAGTTAAAAATGCAGCCAGTTGACACACATCCTATTGGTGTCGACAGAAGAATTTGTGTGAGAACTGTGTTAGTGGTAATTTCTTACCTACGTTTCGGGGACGAAATATCTGTACCATTTTCAGGGATCAATTATCCAATACGTTGACCAGAAACGTCCCCTGATAAATTAGCACTACTTACTTATTTACTCCATGGTGTAGAGTCCTTCTTGAGAAGCTAACTGTTTTGCAGCTAATCAAGAAATTCCCCGCATTTCACGTAACCCGAAATTTCATTACCGCACTCACAAGCGTCCGCCACCTGTCTCTATCCTGGGCCAGCCCAATCCAGTCCATATACCCACATCCCATCTTCTGGAGATCCATCCTAATATTATCCACCCATCTAAGCCTAGGTCTCCCCAGTGGTCTCTTTCCCTCCGGTTTCCCCACCAAGACCCTATACACCACCCCTCTCCTCACCCATACGTGCCACATGCCCAGCCCATCTCATTCTTCTCGATTTTATCACCCGCACAACCACTACTCCCTGCGTAATACCCCAGAAGAGCGCAGTTCTAATCCGCTTCTTGTTTCGGTGGCCTGAAATAAGATGACGTGTTTGTTTTATGCACGATTTATGTGTCGGGTGGAGAAGGAGTTTCGAATTTATTCAGATGTCCGCTAGGTGGCAGGTCAAGTGCTGTAAGATGGACAAGTCTATTTATATCTGTTTGTTGTTATTATTATTATTATTATCATCATCATTATCATCACCCTAAATCTTTAAACGCCAAGTTAAATCCCATCTGTCTCATTTGCTAGCATTATTCGGAGCTCACCATATTCTCTAAATTACCAGGATAAGTGTTAATCTCCATTTTATCACCCTTGGTTCCTACACTGCCTAATTATTACCTACCAGTCTTACTGGCGCATCTGAAGTGTTATTAGCAATTAATTCTGCAGACATTAGCGGATAGTGTGGTGTGTTTAAGTGTGCGGGGTCTTCAGATACACAAGGGAAGGGGGGGGCCCACGGTCCGCACTCTTTCCAATTACGCGATCATTTTTACGCGATTAGTTCATCGTTAATTTTAGTTTGACCACTCTGGGTTCGAATACCAGAAGGCCTACGAAACAAAATTGTTAATTGTGTTGTTCTGTGCACTGTCTGTGCGTAAATGTGTACTGTACTGCTGACAACGGGTGTCAACCAAATTGCAGTCAATATAATATATTAATATCGATATCAAAGAACAGTTCCTTCAGCTACTATTTTACTATCATACACTATTGTTTTAATCACTTTTTTTGGCCGCTTTTGCAAAATGCTTCGTCATATCGGTCTGTCCGTCCGCATGGAACACCTAGGCTTTTCATGAAATGTGATAATTATTTTTCGAAATTCTTCGTACACAATTTATGTTTCATTAAATTTTTGGCGCCTCAATTATTTTTTTAATTTTAGCACATCCTGTATATTGAATGTTAATAATACAGGAACCAAATAAGTTAGAATTATGAAACAAACGGCAGTTTGAAGATAAAAAGACGGAGAGTATAAGCCATGTTCAAACTATTCAGTAACTATATTTGTTGAATAAATATGAAAAATTCAACTTTAGAGGTTATCGAAACGGTACGACCACTATAGATGAAATTAGGCGTCAAAAGGATAAAATCTGACCAGAATAAATAGTACTTTACATAAAGACGTACCTCTACCTCGCTCAATTCTTCGTAGTATGAGAAGTATTTCAGAAATGTTTTGCGCAGGAGAATTAAGAAAAAAATTTTTATGTCCAATTACATTTTCTCGAAAATTGTGCCGTTTATGAGGTAATGTTGGGAGGGATACGTATGTTACAACCGGGCAGGTGACAGATGACAACAGCGCAAGCGTATTGCATGCTGGATACCTAAGGCTACACACACACACACACACACCACACACCCACACACACCACACACACACACAAACACCCACACACACACACACACACACATCACACACCCACACACACGCACACACACACACACCCACACACACACACACACACACACACACAGAATATGTAATTATAATTTTTTCTCCCCACTGCACGCACGAACGTCTCTCAATGTTAGGTTCCACATTACTTTCCTTTTCTTCTTCTATTACGGTAGCGAATCTCTGTAAAACAGATTGTGTTACCCACCGGTTGTATTAAGAGTAGGCAAAAAGTTATCCGAACTTATAACTTTTATTTGGACAAAAGGATATTTCAGAAAACCGATCCATTTCCAGTGCGATATAAGGAAAAGATCTCCTGTTCTTCGATTGCTGGGATCGGGGTTCGAATGGCGCTGAGGCGTGGATGTTCTTCTCTTGTTGCAGATGTGTAGGTACCCGTCTGTGAAACGGGCTGATCACTCCCCAAGAGGAGATCTAATGCGTGTGTGGGTGTGTGTATGTGTGTGTGTGTGTGTGTGTGTGTCTTATTGTGTGAGAAATAAATTTCTAAAAAACGTGGCGGCGCAACACCGGGTTGGAACGTAGGGCCACAAAAAGTAATACCTTATGAAAAATACCAAATATGAACCTAAACTTTGATTTTAGGGCTACCATGATTTCTAGACGTTAGTTCCATGTTTCTAGACAGACGAGAGTGAAAACTGATAATACTGTGCAACATGTACTGCTGGTAGTGCAATAGGAGTTTCATGAAGATCAGAACACTTGAAGCTACTATAATGAAAAGTTTATGTAAACGTTTACACATTATTTTGATATATTTTGACAAACAAGGCTGACACACGGAATGGAATCACCAAAACTGACGGCGATAAACAGTTGAAACTTTTATGAATACCCTTGGATTATCCTTTAAAAAACAAAATTATTCTGCTTTATATAAGGAATCAGTCCGTACCGCGCTGTAAACACTTTCCACCACGGTTATTTAAAGACCAAACGTAATCTGATTTATACAAGGAATGAGTCCGCACCGCGCTGTAGACAATTTCCAACACAGGTATTTAAAGAACATACATAATGTGCTCTATATAAGGAATCAGTCTGTACCGCGCTGTAAACAGTTGCCACCACGGTTATTTAAAGTCCAAACGTAATCTGCTTTATATAAGTAATCAGTCCGTACCGCGCTGTAAACACTTTCCACCACAATTATTTCAAGACCAAACGTAATCTGGTTTATACAAGCAATCATTTCGTACCGCGCTGTAAACACTTTCCACCACTGCTATAAGAACTAACCAGTTAATGACGTATACAACAAAGGCCGCTGTCCGTTCTCAGATCCGAACAAAACACTGAACGCAAAGCGAGCACCATGTAGAATTTTTGGATTTTAAACCTGGCCGTACGTAAAGAAACCGCTATGATTTTGAAGGTTCAAATTTATAACTCCACATCTGAAGTAAATATACACCGACTATTTATCACATTTATCGAAAGATGAGTACAAAATTTTGGGGGTATGACAGTGTAAAACAGCGCTGATAGACGTTCTTAAGTTTCACTTATTTAATTTATTACCGTCCAGCAAACATGAAAGTATGATTTCTTTTCTTCCTTTCTCTGCCGACTCAGAAAAATTCTTTATAAGGTCTAGGTTTAATGCGTTTGAGCACTAGCGGAGAATTTTATAGTCATATGTATATATATATATATATAATATACATACATATATATATATAATACTTAAGGGGATAGCCGAAATTCTACCTGAAATTTCCAACTGCTTGTCTGGGGAATATTTATTCATCATAATAATTATACTAAAGCTAGGAAAAATTAAAGTTGAAATTTGCACTCTATTACAGGCAAGAGGCTCTTACAGGCTCTACAGCCAGTAGGGGTAGTAGAGGTAAAGATCTAATCTTTCTTGACCTCGGCATTAGAACGTGGTGCGGGGTAAGTTTTACGCCCCGACCGCTTTTACCCCCCGGGATATATCCGGCGGTAAAAAGCAATATGAAGATTTGGCTTCAGGGCCGCTCCGGACACGTTCGTAAAATCTCGCCCCCACTGCGATTAGATCCCCGGAACGTCCAGCTCCTAGCTAGTCTCTGTAATGACTATGCTACTCTGCCCAAAAACGCTATGAAACCTACAACGTATTAGTGCTTTAATAGCGAAGTTTTGCTAAAGGGTCGCCTATTGGCAATCAGAATAGAGGAAGAAGTACCGATTAATATTAAAATTGAATCATTTTATTTACCGAAGAACAACATCCAGTAAGCTGTTAGAATAATACGTTATTTTTTCAGAAGGCGATGGAATTCAATATTGGATATCGAAAAGTATTTAATTAAAATATTTTGTTAGCAAGCCAATCCTTCTGAAATATATTTATTTTCTGATGTCTTGTGGACTTTAACCCTACAAAGACGAAGCGCAGACAGCTTTATTTAGTACCCCATAGAGTACCGCGCTGTAAACACTTTTCATTTGGATTATAAACACCATGAGTTTAAGCTGTAAGTGCCACAAGTCGCTGTTTTTTCTGCAAGACGATGTGCAGACCGATTTATTTAAAGACCCAGCCCGTACCGCGCTGTAAACACTTTTCATCTCGGTTATAAAAACCAATCAGTTTATGCTGTAAGTGGCACAAGTCGCTGTTTGTTCTCAGATAAACACAAAACACAT
>Ga0131853_10014989_pt1:0-12500 | contig 14186 bp, 9 predicted proteins | sample TergutLab28metaG_FD_92764 | JGI IMG/M metagenome (GOLD analysis project Ga0131853, IMG submission 92764) | Labiotermes labralis P1 segment gut microbial communities from Petit-Saut dam, French Guiana - Lab288 P1 (version 2) (version 2) | ecosystem: Host-associated > Arthropoda: Insects >... | reverse complement strand
GGTAGACAGACAGACAGACAGACAAAGAGGTAGACAGACAGACAGATAGAGAGACAGACAAAGAGGTAGACAGACACAACATGACAACAACCTCAACTCCTAACGAAGTCTGAGGGAACGCACAACACGCATCTAATTTTCAGTTGCTCCTTCTGCATTCAGAAAGGATTGAATTTTACTGTCTAACATGAAATCTTTACTGAAATGGCTGTGAAGAATGATATCAGGTATGTGACGCCGTGCAGTCTGGTATAACTGTGCCAAAAATCTTCACCCTATACAGAAGTCACACCTCAATAACACAAGAACTTTAGATTCAATCCCTTATAATTCTAAGAGGAAAAAGAATTTCGAAGTGCATTATTAATTTAATTTTCCAGAGTTTGGAACTGCGAATTAGAGTCACTTATCTTATTTACCAACCCTCTTCATAGTTCGGATTTTACAACCCAGCTGTTCGACACAACTCACTCTTAACTTTTGACCTCAGAATTCTGTTACATTTAGCCATGACACTTTGCAGATTCTTTCTGCCTTCCGTTATGTACTGTACCTGCAGTCGTGTTGTTGTGCTGGACGTCTACCCTGACAGGCGCTAAACACACCTATTACGTTCCTGGTACAAGTGCGTACAAGTGAGGCTTTAGAGTCTGAGATTAATGTCACTGAGCTACTAATATTCAGTTCCTACCTCACAGTAAACACACTGCATGTTGTTATAAAGTACAGCTTCGTTAGTTTCGGTAGGAATACAAGTGTTAGGTGATTGGTGGGAACATCAGTTGACATAACTTGCTGAAATTAATTTTGGCATCCTGAGGGCCGAGCTGCACCCTTAAGTGTGTTATCGTGTCCTTTGATGGCAGCACACAAACCATCTTCACACACACAACACACACATGCCACTGTCTCTCAGCCTCATACACTTGCTGCACTCCCTGGGGTGAAGCGAATGTGATTACACATAGCACAAACAGCGACATGCATGCCAGAAACTTGTGTTAGCACAAACACTTTGCTGCAGCGGGCGATCTGACTTGTTATTGGAACACCGAACTCTTCGGCTAAGTGCAGTCCCTCTATGTGTGTAAGACACACTGAATGTGAAATCTCTGATTCAAATACCAGAACCATAACAGTCAGTTGTGACTTCTGAAACACAAGGGCTTATCACAAGGTATTTCACAGGCCTCATCACCACTTTTGCTTTGCGACGGGCTGATCCCCCATCCAAGGCGTATCGTCGTACTGTGTGAAGAAGATTTAGAGACACGAATCACACACAGACACACATGTGTACTGTATAGACATGCCGGGGATCCACAACTTTTGTCACAAAACCAGTACGACTTAACCAAGTCAGCAATACACAAATATATACAATCTTTACAGTGTAAACCGCTACTGACATTCTACAAAATGGTAATATAAATTACCTCTACACATGAAATACTCATACAGAGTAAAAGGGGCAAGAGGAGACCACAACGCTTTACATTAGTGTGCACAGAGTAAAGAGAAGATTTTAATTTTCGACAGTGGAAGGAGCTAGGTAGGTGGCATCAGGCTACTGCAGCATTACTCTAGACCAAGCAGTCCTGAGTACACACTGGACAGGTAGCTGGCGGAGTCTCCTACTGTCTAGGCACTGTGGTCAATGGACACAGCTTCGCCCTGCTGGGAAATGGACCCCGTTTCTTTTGGCGACCCACCTGAAGTGTAATCACTATGCTGACTGAGCTACCCAGCTTAATAACTGCGCTTGTGGCAACAAAAACACGCCTTAATTAAGAGAATTTGTGGGGGGAAGCAGATCAGGTGGATGTTGCAGGCTGCTTCTGGTAGGATGTTGCTTCGCGCAGATGAAGTCTCAAGTCCTCGTGCTGGTAAGGGTAAAGGTCACGGTGTTTTGCGACATGACGCTTTGTAAGCAGCTATGTCGTTAAAACGCGTTCTTGAAACTTGAAGAAGGACGCAGGAATCTCCTCCGAAACGCTGGTGTCAAAGTACCAGACTCAATGGCGTCACATCGTAGAATACAGAATATGTTGATGGGGTTGACGTCGTCAAAGAGCAGGAGGGAAGCAAAATTGAAAGTAAGAACAATTTGTGTCTGACAGCCAAGGCAGAAGACCACGGCACTGACTAAACTCCAAGAAAGGAAGATGAAAGTTTGGCCAAAGTAAATAAGTATCAAACAATGAGGCAAAAGAGAGAAGGAACTGTAAGTCCCTCTAAAGACACAGACATGTCAGATACAAACACTGCCAGCCGCAACAGATTACAGAATATAATTCGCGACAATGAAGAAGAGAAGGTAATTCTTTGAAACCTTCCTTCGTATTCTCCAAATAAGACGGAACTGGTCCTGGCGTTTCCTTTTCTTCTCGGTACTCAGAACCTATAACAACACTTCAGCCGATATCCCGTTCAGAATGACGTCACAGCGTGAGAAGGAAACCGATCCCGATGGACACGCGGTCTAAGGCGCAGGTCTGCCTCCTCTCGTTTGCTGGTATTTCGGGTTCGAATCCGCCCCGCGAGATGTAAGTTTATCTTTTGTGAATGTTGTGTGTTGCCAGGTAGAGGTCTCTGCGACGTGCCGATCACTCGTCCAGAGGAGTCCTACCGATTGTGTGCGTGTCATAGTGATCAGTTGCAACAATAACACTCTGCACCTACAGTCAATAGGTACACAGAGGTCAGTCCGTGAGAGAGACAAACAAAGAAGTATTACCCCATCGTCGCAAGGTCACTTACCTTCATTGTCAATGCTATAAGACCAACGGTTATGGAAGAATAAAGCACGACACAATACTGATAAACAACGCATAACGAATTACCATGGTAACTGAAATTGTTTGTATTGTTATTCTGGATTCAACGTTAAGGGAGCAGAATACTAATATAACAGAGACTTTGTGGAGACAAAACTGAATTATTCAACGCAACCCACTAACAATGAGTGTAGCTACAATCAGTCTGTCTGCATGTTCCCCTAATTGTTAGGGTCGTGCTCATCAGTGCTGATTAAAGAGTGAACATGTATTTGTGTGAACCAGACGCGAAGGGTACATAATGGTGCAGGCAGAGGCTTGTCCGTCCGCAGTTCTAGCACAGTTGTTAGGGTACGGTGAAGGCAGTATCGGACAGGTGTCACCACTGTGCTGCTGCAACACACCGACGCACAGCGCCTGTAACCAGCGCTTATTATTTGTGAGAATTAATGATATAATTAGAGCTTTTAGAAGAGAGACGAAAAGTGGCCATAGCCTGCTCCAATCTAGACAACATCACACTGCTTTACTGGAGATCCTGGAAGCAAATTATTTCGTTATTCTTTGCAAAATGACTGAAATAGGAGAAAAAAGACTGAAGTATGTGCCAAATGATTCAATTACGTGCAAAATGATTGAATTGTGTGCCAAATGACTGAAGTATGTGTAAAATGACTGAAATATGTACAAAATGACTGAAGTGTGTGCCAGATGACTGAAGTAGTGTAATAAGACTGAGGTACATGCGAAATGACTGAAGTATGATCTCAATGACTGAAATATGTGCAAAATTACTGAAGTATTTGCAAAATTAAAGTGTAAAAATTAGTATATCCCCCTAATTTTTAACTTCGGCAGTAAATGTAGGCGAGTGATTAGCTTCCCGCTTTGCTCACTTTACCCCTGGGGAACAGCCCACGGCAGCCATTGAACAGAAAGCTGCGTGATACCTACAGCCAATCGGGACAGGGCAATGGAGAAATATTTGTGCTCCTATCAGTAATCTAACCCTTTTGAAACTCGACGCTTGATTGCCATATTCAAACTATCACTCCACTATTTTGATGTTTTGCTGAAAGTGCATCTCGGTATAATCTTAGTAATTAACCAACTTGATGCTCAAAATCTTGTTTAATAATAAGTTTATTAAATGCCTCTACATGTTTCGAGCACTGTTGTGCTCATCATCAGGTGGTCAAAATTGTATTATACAGCATCTGGTATCATCACACTCTGTAGATGGCCGTCCGGTGCACAGGTTGAGGGACGACTCCTCTTCTCCCAACCTGTGCACCGGACGGCCACCTACAGAGTGTGACGATGCCAGAGGCTGTGTAATGCAATTTTGACCTCCTGATGATAAGCACAACAGTGCTCGAAACACGTAGAGGCATTTAACCCTTTAAACGCAGAGTTAAATCCCATCTGCCATCTACTGGGAGTATTAGGAGCTCACCATATTATCCACGTTAGCAGGATAAGGGTTAATAAACTTATTACAAAACAAGATTTTGTGCATCAAGTTGGTTAATTACCAGGATTATCACTCCACTACTCTTCATCCAGAATCACACGACACCCACAACATATTTCACTTTAATATTATCCTTTTATATACCCCTAAATCTGTGTAATTCTAACTTCCTTTCCGGTTGTTCTGCTGAATATCTGTGTGTGTGTGTTTGACCAACTTCAGAAAGGACGGCATACAAGTAAGAGCTTTAGATCTGCAGCATTAAGGGCTACCCCAAATCCACTGAAATCACCTACACGTGTGCTCTGTGCACTGCCATCACCAATTTAAGCATCATTATCCCTTAGCGTTAAGTAGGTTGCCTTACGGCCACAAGATATAATCCCGAAACAAAGTTGCAGTTTCTGTATCAGCCAGCAGCAAGACATGTAACAGTGTTGTAACCGCTTTGCAGTATTGAGGACGTAGCAAATTACAACAGCAAGGTGAACCCTGATTGAACATATTCACTGGATCACAAACAGTCTGAAACTGCTACATGACTTCCCATCCCCCCGACGACATACTTGCCTCAGGGCTATAAACTCATGATAGCTACAGATACATTATAAACTATCTACTGTCTACTGAGCAATTACAGCCCAAGAGAATTCAGAAGTGGCTCTATAAATAGATATTCCGCCATAGGAAGCCTCACTGAGGTGTTCTGAGTTAGGAAAAGGGCGCATAATGAAATAAAACTGAAACTAAAAAAAAAACGGACCAGTTAAACATCACTGTGACATCATTGTGACATTACTAAATAGAATTTACTATCAAACTGCATACAGCGCCAATAATTACTTCATAAATTATCGGTTGCTAAGCAACGAATCTGCCATGCACACTATGTGGGGTCGCTTATGCACTACACAAATCGTGCCCGGCTGCGCAGCAACATGGCTACAGGCGAACTGTAACTTCTGCAGATGTGGCGATGTAGAGAGCAGACAGAAGAGAAGCGCTTGAACTCGGCGCAAACTTTCACCGCGCGCTTTCATGTGGAATTCTCGTTATGGATCGCTTCGTTTATTACAAAATCGAACTGATAACACAGATAAAAAATGTACTGTAGCTAGTGAAGGAAATGATGTGCATGGGTGTGGGGGTGGGGAGGGGTGGGAGTGGGGGTGGGGTGGGGGTGGGGTGGGGGTGGGAGTGTCAGAACAAAAAGAGGGAGGGAGGCCAAATTTGCTGCCAGCAGCCTACTAATATAATACGAATACTGAGCCAGAGAGTGGCAGAGTAAAATAGCGATGAAACCAAATATCGATGGACAGATGGAGTGAAGAATTAAAGCAGCTGTTTGGAGATTTAGATTTAGGTTCGTATGTCAGAATAAGTCGGCTGAATTGGACTGGTCATGCTAAGGGAATGGATAGTACATGAAATGTAAGCACTTAACAATAATCCTTGGGGCAGTCGACTAACAGGACGACGACCAAGAAACGGATGATGGAACTGTGCACAGACACATATTATTCTTATATTAAAAGCCAATGAGATGCACTGTTTTTTAAATTTATTTTGATAAAGAACTCTAAATGTTTCGGACAGATCCACTGTCCATCATCAGTAGTCTCAACACTGTATACACAGCAATAGGTATTTGTCATGCTAGTTATGTTTCAGTTCCATCCTGACCTCGCTAGCAGACAGTCAACATAACTAGCATGACAAATACCTACTGCTGTGTATACAGTGTTGAGATACTCCTGATGATGGACAGTGCACCTGTCCGAAACATGTAGAGTTCTTTATCAAAATAAAGTTCAGAAATTAGTGCATTTCGTTGGCTTTTATTATAAAAATATATCACGAAGCACGGCTCTCTGGACGTCAAAAGGAATGTCAAAGAGATATTATTGAAAGCAAAATTACAAAATGGAAGGAGAGGTCAGGAAACAGAGCTGACTGGGAGAAGTGTATTAAGGAGGGGAAGGTCCGAACTGGACAGAATGTAGTGCCGTCTAAGATGAAGATCAACGGATCAACCGTGGAAAGCACAGGAGGCTCTATTGTACACTGCTGATTAACTGCTCACAGAGACAGCAGTATGGTCAAGCATGATTAAATCATTCGCTGGATTAATCTAAAATTGCTTGAGTGACGTCAGAAATAATGAGTTCATAATCTTTTTTCAAAAATTCACGTTTATATATACAAACAAACAAACAGATGACGAAAAATATAAAGTCCCTGCGTTAATATGTCGAAGTCTGACCCATATGTCAGCAGTGGACTACTGTATGTGCCAAGTTTCATAAAAACCCGGCAATTTGTTCGCCTATTTTTAGCACCGGATACACAAATTTGGTCGTGCAAAGAAATGAAGGGAATTTCAATTTCAGCAGATGCAATTGAATGTCTTTTTTGAAGTGTTTTTATCAAGTATTAACCTTATGATGGCCCTTTCAGTGTCGAAAAGTTTTCTGTAAAAATCGCTAAAAATGAAGCTGTGTTAACACTTTTTGCTTTTTACTCATTCGCTAATTAAGTGCAGTGAGCTGTGACATCATCAGACTGAGAACTCTTCGTATAGTAATGATAATGGTATAATTATTCTTTAATGTTGTGAACTGTCAGACGTTCAGCAGAACACCATGGTCGTCAAAACAACCTGAACCGCCAAGTGCCTCTAAATAATGCATCAAATTCAGTTCGTACCTCACAGTAAACTCACTGCACCTCCAATGTCAATTCACGGCTTTATTCTCCGTAGGGCAACAGTAAATATTTAACATGGCCGTATTAGGGAACACAGAGTGCACTGTGAGGGAAATGTGGAGGATCTGAAAGTTAAAGTAGGCGGTATATATGGTTACCACCTTGCTTGGAAGTCTTAACTGTCGATGTTAATGGAAAAACAGAACTTGAAGATTCATGTCTTGTGGGACGTACGTACGTACAGCGGGTGTAGAGGTTAGAAAAAAATTGCAGTGTTTTCATCTTCAATATTCGAGCAGTCCAAACCACTGTACTCGGAATGCTTGCCCCTGAAGATAAAAGTTCGAAACGTCGGGGCAACTATCTACTCAGCGACACGGCGTCACATGCCACAGGACTCGAATCCGCGGCGACACTGAGTCTCTCGAATGTCGCAGAAGGAACTCAGGCCACTGTTGAACGCGGTGTGTCAGTCTATCATGTGGCCGTACTCTGTAAAAACGAGACACAACCTGCTGCTTGACTTTTTGAACAATAAACTGTTCAGTAGACTCCAGTTGAAATGTGGTGGCACGCGGTGACGCACGGGAGGGGAAGTGAAGCGGAAACTGGCGAGTGGAGTGGGTAGCCAGTACTCTTCACACTACATCGGAACATGGTGTATCCAGCATTACTATCGCTGATGCGCACAACTCGGCTGGCGGTAGTCGACTGAACTGACGCCCCCCGCCGATTTAAACGGACTCGTCCGTTTCGCCGAAAGACGAAATCTGGTTTCTGCGCGTGTGTCATCATATTTCAACTGGCCTCTACTTCCAAACTGCTGAAACTTTGAAAATCTGCCGTCCCTTTACATTATTTCCTTTTGCATTTGGATTTGTATTATTGACAATTTGTATGCCACATTCTGTACAGTCACGTAAGTTTGCTACGGCGAATCTCGTTTCTCTTTCTAGCAGTCTCGGTTGTACAAACGTTTTTACTGATGTTATTACTTTGTTCTACAATTCCTTCACTGGATTCCCTCAAACGTACCGATAGGCGCCGAGGAAACAAGACACAAACTGGATACAACAGATGAATTATGTGTTCTTACTGAATCTTGCACTGACAAGCGTTTTTATTTTTCCAACCTACGGGCCATAAAAATTTGGTGACCTGCAAACATATCCAGATGGCCCATGGACACTTTAGATGACAACAACAACAACAACAACAACAACAACAAAAACAACAACAACAAATGTTAGTTCTACTCCACATAACACATTTTGTTTTTCCAAAGAGCGTTGATTTTGAATCGTATCGCATCATTTTTTGTCATACTATCGTATCGCATCATTTTTGGTCATACTATCGTATTGCATCATTTTTGGTCATACTATCTTATCGCATAATTTTTGGCCATACTATCGTATCGCATAACTTTTGGCCATAATATCGTATCGCATCATTTTTGGCCATACTATCGCGTCTTTTCGAAAATAAAAATTTATGGAAAGCGAAGTGAGATTTAGAAAATATGGAACGACACTGACAGTCGGAAATTGAAGGAAAACCTGTCCCAGTGCCAATTTATATCCCACAAATCCCATGGAAACTGTCGCGGACGAAGCAAGTAGCGGGCTGTTACTGATATACACTAACAGATGCAACCCTTCCAAACCTTAACTCTATCTAAATCATCACACATACAGAACTTCAGGGCTTACCTAAAAGATAACAAAGTCCAGCACCATTTAAAGCCTAAAGACTAAACGTCATACCTTGCAAATTTGACGTTCATAGGCCCGTGCATCGTAATATTATATCTATAGTAAAACCAACCAGTTGCACCAATGTATCAAATTTATTTTATTTTGGAATGACGCTCTACATGTTTCGGACGGTCTTTCCGTCCATCATCAGCAGTTCAAGACTGTACACACAGCAACAGGCATATGTCAAACAGATACTGCTGTCTGTTTGCAAGCAAGCAGTCAGCTGTATGCAGGAGCATATGCTCCTGCATACCAGTCAGTCATCCACAATAACAAGTACCAAGTGTCGCATAAATACAGTTGTTTCTCCTGATGATGGGCACATAGTCGCCCGAAACATGTCGAGAGAAGAAATAAACATACTAAAAAAAATTGTGCACCAAGTTGGCTTTATTTACAAGATTCTCCGGAACGTGTTACAGTCCCATTTGTTACAAACTTCTTGATTTATCACCGTAACAGCTGCACAGCGCGAACCATAGAACTGCCCCTCGCAGTATATTTTCCGCATTATCTCATTTCTTCCACTTTGCTGTATCACAGCACCTTCCATCTGTCCCGATGTCACTGCTTTTCTCTGTCAACATCTCAGCGTACTTCAAACAAAATTTAACCCACATTAAGAAATTAATGCTTAACCGTGCAATCAAGACGCTTTGGAACGAGATTCGAATCGCCTCTAAGAACAATACCGCAGTACTGCACATGGCTTTAAGAACTGTGGCTACCGTACGTACTGGTAAGAATGTGAACCAGGAATTGTACTGCCTTCACGTGTTATGCATTCAGTCTAAGTCGGATAACAGGACACAGGATACGTATATTTTGTGGGGAGGGGGGGGGGGTTAGTATAACGGTTGAAATATCTGAAACAGACCTACTCAAAACTGTGACACTAAAACCCACAAAATATAATTTTTTTCAACTATTTTATTACAAAAAATATTTGGGCAGCATGATAAATGTTGCAAATTACACAGGTGAAATTAAATCCAAGACTGCCAGCGCAAAACCGGGCGTTTTAGAAAGAAGAAGGCTCTTTTTGTAATCAAACTGGACTCCAATTGAAAGAAGAAGCCAGTAAAGTGCTACATTTGGAGCATAACACTGTATGATGCTGGAACTTCGACGCATCGGAAAGCAGATCAGAAATAACTGGAAAGTTTCGAAATGTGGTGATGTAGAAGGATGGAGAAGATCGGGTGGACCGATCGTGTGAGAAATGAAGAAGAATTACAGAGTCTAGGAGGACAGAAATATCCTACGTAGAACAATAGGAGGGAAGAGTAATTGGACTGCTCACATCTTGCATGGGAACGTCCTTCTAAAACACGTTATTGAAGGAAAGCTGGAGAGGATGATAGAAGTGACGGGAAGACGAGGAAGAAGAAGTAAGCAGCTACTGGATGACCTTAAAGAGACGAAAAGACACTGAAAATTTTAAAAGGAAGCACTAGATCTCACTCTGTGGAGAACTCACTTTGGAAGAGGTTATGGACTTGTAAGGGAGGCTACAGCATGCATGATTGTAACAATTCAGGGCTGTAGGGTGCTGTTCTTCACGGGCAGATTACACTGATCTAGTGCAGGGTGCAGCCAGGGAGAACTGAAAGCATAAAAGCGGTGATCTGTTCAACATTTCGTGGTGATATAAGGAGTAGAAAGATATAAAACAAATTTGAAGCTGCTTGTTTGAGATTTGCTGTTCGCAACGGAGGCTTGAGATAAGAGTGACATCATGTCAGTCTGGTTAATGACTGCGCGGAAAAGTCGAGCTGAGGATCTGCACTGTTGTGCTCTGAGGTATAATCAGCCATGATGATGTGACTGGATGTTGAGCCTTGGTTGGATTTCTAAACCTGCATGATTGATGGCAGACACGAGAGAGCACAGAGGTAGCGGTGCTCAGGTTGGCTTCCTGAACGCGCGGATTGCTGGCTACAGTGCTGCCGTGTGCAATGTGATACTGCTGCTAACAGGCAACCAACAGACTACAAATTACTTTTCACAGGGAAGTAGAATGTGAAAAAAATTATGTACATTGTGAAGTTAGGAGTTGGAAAAGTGTTCCAATTATACACAAAATATTATGATTTTGAAAAAGCTCTTATATAATCAAACTACACTGCAACATGTTTCGGTAACGGCCATCATCATCATCATCATCATCATCAGGAAACGTTCACTTCATGATACAAAACACAGCTTTATAAAGAGCCGTCTGTCTCATTATGCACCAGCAGGTACAGTACAAACACTTGGCAGTATATATCAATGCGGTACAGACGTGCCAGTCCCACCGTCACAGCAGTGTGGAAGTCATTTTGGCAGTAGCTGGCACTATGACAAGCATCTAATTATATTGTAACTTGTAATTTTTACAACAACACCCGAAATCAGGATCAGTCTACATTCGTATATCCGTCATCATCACCATCATCATCCGTCACCAGTCAGGCCTTGACAGACCTGCTTCGGCCTTGTCGAATAGTCTGTTCAAAGGTTTTCAAAGTCGTCTTTGTCCATTCGGTCTCCAATTCAGCATTATTTTTCCCATCCTGTTGCCGTCCGTTCTTGGTACATTTCGCAGCCAATTTGATTTGTATCTTATTAGTTTCTCGTCAGCTGGTTCTACTTTAGGCTATGCCAAAATTTCTTCGTTCCTTTTGTGGTAAAAAAAAAGGGTGTACCGGCAGTTCCTATGAAAAATTTAATCGCGATTGTCAATCGTTTTTTATACTTTTTTCTAAGGGCCCAAATTTCGTTTCCATAAAAAATTATGGGGAGAGACAGTGCAATACATATTTTTATTGTTGAAAGTTTCTGGACCAGAGTTGGTTTAAAAGTGTTGTTTAGAATATCGGTGTGTGTGCGTGTCACCAACTATGTGCGTACAAAGGTAGTCACAACGCGATGGTTTAGCCTACAAAGAAACTCCGAGAGCCGCAACCGAAGCATGTTGGAATATAGCTCGAATTTACAATAACATTTTAAAAATAATCACACAGTGTGTATTGTTGCAACAGGCTTTACAACAATATCTGGATATAAACGCACGTTCTAAAAATTACTGTGAAACCGGTTAAGTTAGGAAATTGGCTTGAGTTTCGTTAAAGCAGGGCTCTAAAAGTTAATACATATGTGCATACCGAGTTTCTTTCCCGGGGGTAAATCGGCCAAAGCGTGAAGTTGACCACTCACCATTATTTGGTTTCGAAGTTACGAATGTATGGAGGTATACCTCCACTCTTCCTCTATACCTACAGGGCATGTACAGGGACAATTTCACCTTTACTATTGGTATAACCAAACGATCTCTTCACCCTGATTCACGGTTTGTTGATACCTAGAACAATTCTCACACTAATCAGCCTGTATACTCACAAACCTCATGAAAAGTTTGGTTTTTGTAGGGGAGAAGTGCTGTGCTTTCTGTGAGGTACAAGTGGAAATTCTAAACAGTATTTGGTTAAAGCTGACATTCGAAGGAAGGGCAATTGCTGCACTGCGTGTTGTATCGAACGGATGACGATTTGTGAGGATTTACAAGAAAACAGTGGGGTCTTATTGGATACAATGAAGAGCAACACAAAGAGGGTGTCGGGCGGAAGTTTGGTGATTCTGGTGCTTGAATGGTCGCCTTTCTAACAGGCTGCCCATAGGAAATACCGAAACAATACGTATCTCATGATGTGTGGTTTTCAGAAACCACAAAATGGTCGCCTTTCTATCAGGCTGCACAAAGGAAATACCGAAACAATACGTATCTCATGATGTGTGGTT
>Ga0131853_10014988_pt1 | contig 14187 bp, 10 predicted proteins | sample TergutLab28metaG_FD_92764 | JGI IMG/M metagenome (GOLD analysis project Ga0131853, IMG submission 92764) | Labiotermes labralis P1 segment gut microbial communities from Petit-Saut dam, French Guiana - Lab288 P1 (version 2) (version 2) | ecosystem: Host-associated > Arthropoda: Insects >... | reverse complement strand
ATGATCCGCAGTAGCTCTCAACTCCCGGATGATCTGATTTATCTTTGTCCCGGCCTTGCTCAACGCATCGTTTTCCACAGGTTTACTCCTTTCCTCGGTGATAGCAGACCCCACCGCGGGCCATAGAAAAATCGCAGCATAGGTTAAAAACCCATACTGCGACATGAAGTCAATTTCACGGGCCATACATGTGCCTTGAAGATATAGCAGAGGTGTGCTATACTGGGACATGCGGTGGGGCCTGCGAAGGTCATGTATGGGTGCGTATACACCTGTAACGCTAGGGAGTTGGTCGCTCGCCTAGTGCCACCGCCGATTTTTTTGGCTTGGGGACATTGTATCACGGAATCCGCGGGGATGCAAGGGATTTCGGTGAAATGGGACGGGCGGGGTAGAACCCCGCCCCTACGAAGGGCGGGCATTTGATTTTATACAAACAGGGCGGGTGCATTCCCGTATAGGGGCGCACCGCACATTCAATCGCACCCACCGCACAAAAACACGCACGCCCGAAAGCGACATATATTTCCGCCGGCAGGCGGAACCACATACCCTGAACGCCCACAAACCAAAAGTCAAAAAGGAAGAGATTTTCAAGAGAAACCAATCGGTTTCTCTTGAATCGCCTTTTTGCCTACTTTTTGGCGAAGCAAAAAGTAGGTCGCCCTCGGCGAAACGAGCCCAGCGAGCCGCAGGCTAATAAAATATCAACAATATCTAATAAAAAAGAAAGAGCCAAAATCGGCTCTTTCAACTCTCTTTATACTGCAACTCCGGCGGCACCATCCGCACAGAAGTATGCCCCGGCACACTCTTGACCACAAACGAGTTCCCGCCAACCACCGCATACTCTCCAATCACTGTATCTCCGCCGAGAATCGTCGCCCCGGCGTAGACCGTGACATGGTCCTGAATCGTCGGATGCCGTTTGACCTGCTTCAGCCCCTGCCCATCCTTCGTCGAAAGCGCACCGAGCGTGACGCCCTGATAGAGCTTCACATGCTCCCCAATCACCGTCGTCTCTCCGATAACAATCCCTGTCCCGTGATCCATGCAGAAATACCGCCCGATTTGGGCGCCCGGATGGATATCAATCCCAGTCACCGAGTGCGCGTGTTCCGTCATCAGCCGCGGGATCATGGGCACCTTCAGCAAATATAGCTCATGCGCAATGCGATACACCATCGTCGCATAAAGCCCCGGATAAGACAAAATGACCTCACAGCGGCTATAGGCCGCCGGATCCCCTTGATACAACGCTTCAATATCCGTGGCCAGATACTCCATAACCTCCGGCAGCTTCTCCACAAAAGCCAGGGTAATCTCCTCCGCGCTCTGCTCTAAGTGCGCGCCGCACGTCGGACCATGATGCTGTCCCGCCAAATGGATCTGCGCCTCCAAACTGGACGCCACTTCCTGCAGCAACACCACCAACCGCGCCTTCTGTACCTCCGGCGTGAGCCGCCCGGCCTCAAAATACCCCGGAAACAGAATGTAGCGCAACTTCTCCAAACACGCGACAACTATCTCCTTGCTCGGAAGCTCCCGCGTACTCTCCTGCCGCGCCGTGATCGTCTCCGCAACACGGGTAATCTCAGCCAAAATCCGCTCGTTCATGTAAACTCCCCCTATGCCTCGTTGTCAAACAAGGCCGTCGATAAATACCGCTCCCCGGTGTCCGGCAGGATGACCACAATTGTCTTCCCAGCGTTCTCCGGCCGCTTTGCGACCTCCGTCGCCGCCCACAGAGCCGCCCCGGCGGATATGCCCACCAGCAGCCCCTCTGTCCGCACAATCTCACGGCTCGTCCGAAACGCATCTTCATTCGTGACCGTGACGATCTCGTCATAAATCCCGGTATCCAACACCTCCGGCACAAAACCCGCGCCGATGCCCTGTATCTTGTGCGGCCCCGACCAGCCCTCAGACAGCTTCGGCGAATCCACCGGCTCCACCGCGATCACCTGCACACCCGGCTTCTGCCCCTTCAAAAACGTGCCCGTCCCCGTAATCGTACCCCCGGTGCCTATCCCCGCGACAAAGATATCCACCGCGCCGTCCGTACCCGCCCAAATCTCAGGCCCGGTCGTCTCAATATGCATCTGCGGATTGGCTGGATTCACAAACTGCCCGATCAAAAGCGCCCCCGGTGTCTCCCGGGCCAATTCCTCCGCCTTCTCAATCGCGCCCGGCATCCCTTTTGCGCCCTCCGTAAGCACAAGCTCCGCCCCATAGGCCAAGAGCAGCTTCCGCCGCTCAATGCTCATCGTCTCCGGCATGGTAAGAATCACACGATACCCCCGCGCCGCCGCCACAAGCGCAAGGCCGATCCCCGTATTCCCACTCGTCGGCTCAACAATCACAGATCCGTGATGCAGCTTGCCAGCCTCTTCCGCCTCCCGAATCATCCCCCAGGCGATACGGTCCTTCACGCTCCCGCCCGGATTAAAGCTCTCCAGCTTCGCAACAATATCTGCCCCAAGGCCCTTCGCCGCTCCATACCGATTCAGCCGGAGCAGCGGAGTCTTTCCAATCAGTTCAATCAAACTCTCCGCAATCTGTGCCATCCAAACCCCTCCCATACGCACGATCACTATATCTTATCATTATATGCGTCTTCGACAGCAAAATCAACCACTGCGTTTCAAAACAAAACGCCCCGCCAATCGGCGGGGCGTTCCTGGCACTATCTCTGTTCGTTCATAAAGGTCTGCACCCGGTTGTTGATAATCCGGGCCGTATTCTCCGCGGTTCTGTCTCCCGCGAAGAAGGGCAGAAGTTCTTCCTGCACCAACTCCCACACGGTCACATGGAAGTGCCCGACCACGCTTGCGCTCTCCACAATCGCGCGTAGACCATCCGCCTCTGCCTGGGTCATAGCATACATCGGGATCTGGCGCATGTCGTCAATCCACACGCTCCGCATGGAAATCTCTTCGTTTGGATCATCATCCGGACCGATCGGCCATCCGAGACTCGTCAGTGTCTGCGGCGTCATCGCCTCCTGGAGCTGCGCGTCAAACAGGTCCACCCGAATCGGGAAATCCCACTCAATACGGGCCGTCGGCAGGAGGAACTGGCGGACAAAGTCCCAAGCCTCGTTTTGCCGCGGGCTTGCGGCATTGATCCCAAAGCCCTGTCCCGGATGAATCACATGCGCCCCGCCATCCGCCGTCGGAACACCCAACGCGACAACATCACCCAGCGCGACGACAAACTCCTGATATCGTCTCGCGTCCCAGAGGTGCGCCATGGAGATCAACTGGTCTCCGCGGAGCATCCGCGCAAACTCGCTCTCCCATACATGCCCGCTGACGAGCGTCTGGCCGCCACCCATCTGGCGCTCCTCCCAACCATGCTCATCTGGGAGCCGTGCGGCAATGTTGAGCAGAGCGATAAACTCCGCACTATCCAAGTTGGCGCGTCTTGCCTCCCAGTCAAGGAAATCTCCGCCGAACCAGAGCGCCATACTGAGGAAGCTCTCTCCCGTCATCCAGTCGCCCATAAGGGTCGCCAGTTGTTGCGGATTCGCCGCTTCGATGAGGGCGAGCATCTCAGCCATCGTCCAAGACTCAATATGTCCCACATGCTCCGCCGTACCGATCATCGTCTGAAGGCCAAAGCTATTGGCAATCATCGGCAGAGACCCATCCGGACTCTCCATCGCCCGCAGAATATTGGGGAAGAAATCCGCCCGACTGATGGTCGGATCGGCGTCGATAAAGCGGTAGAGATCGGCAAACAGCCCGCGATCTGCAAAGGCATCCAGCCCGCCGCCCCAGATGATATCCGGCCCCATTCCGGCCGCAAGCTCCGCCAACATCCGCATTCCGCCTGCATCCCAGTCGTCCGGGGTGTTATACATCCCATAGTCCCGCACCTGAATCTGGTGGGTCAGGTTGTTCCGATTAAACGCCACAATCTGTTGGCGCACCTCACCGGAGAACCACAGGCCGCCGACTGTGATCGTCACACGCTCCGGCAGCGTATCTCTAGACACGCGGTTGAGGGTCATAAGCTCCGTGCGCCAGCCATCTCTTTGACTGTCCCAGTCGCTGACCAGAACAGAAATACTCCCATTGTCCAAGAAGCCCACGTGATAATCCCACTGTGCCGCAAGCCCCGCTTCAATCCAGTTGAGGATAAACATCCGCTCTCCGGTGGCCATGTTGTACCCAAAGAGATGGTTGCCGTCGTCTATGATGAGATCAAAGGGATCCTCGCTTCCGGCAGGGAACAGATTACGCGCGCCCGCTACGGTGATCTCGTAAGTCTCACCCCAGTCGCCGGCCTCGAAGTCAATCACACGCAGAAGTTCGCGGAGTGTACTCGTCGTTTCCTCAAAATCCGAGGTCGCCACCACCACGCGCCCGTCCCCGAGCTCCACGATACCCCGCGCCCAGTCTATATCCAACCGGCCGACCACCTGGCGTGCGCTGTTCAGCAAGAAAAGCTCGCTCCCACGATCCGCCCAAGCAGCGAGTACCATGTTGCCATCCGCGGCAAAGAACACCCGATCAACCGAGAACCAGTCTGCGGTCGGCGGCACAACGCCTGTGATTTCCTCAGAAACCAATTGTCTACCGTCGATGTCATACTCGGCATAGATCAGCGTCGTGCTGCTGCCGCGCTGCATGCTCCAGTCCTGCTCCACAATGAGCAAACCAAAATTGCCCTCATTCGTGATATGGAAGCCCGCAATGTTCGAGCTGTTCCCCTCAGCCGGAATCTCAGTCCGTCTCAGGTCACTCCCATCAATCCGCATACTCGCGATCACAAGGGTAGGCGGACTGGGCTCCCAAGTCTCCCAATCTGTATCCGGGCCTGGGTTGTCGACTTCGACATAGTAAAAATAAATCCGGTCGCCCCGGGCAATAGAACCCTGCACGCGAGTTTCCAGGTCCGGCAGGTTGATTTCCTCCGCCAAAAAAGCATAGGTCCCCATGATGCTGTTGTTAATCAAGCTGGGGTTCACACCGGCACCGCCGCCGCCGGCACCACCGCCTCCACCGTTGCCACAGGCGGCGAGTAAAACGACCAGCGCCAGCATAGCGGCAAACAGGCCAATCATTTTGGCTCTTCTCTTCTTGACTCCTGTAATTTGCACGATTGTCTCTCCTTATTTCTCTCATTTCTCGTCTCCCAAGTCGGAGACACACATACGCGTCAACTGCACTGTTAGGTCCAACTGTACTGCATGCACTAACACAATTGTTGCACACATCGCGCCGATTGTCAAGTTCTTTCACGCAATCTTAAACAGATCTTAACAAGTAAGACGAGGCAAAACCCCACTATGTTCCCACCGCATCTGTTGCAGTTTCAGGCAGGAAATGATAGACTAAGTTGACCATACCGCCCCGGAAAGGAATCCCTCTCCTATGGAAAACATCCAGAGATTTGCAAAAAATGACACCGCATTTTCCATCGCGCTGGCCATGGCCTTCCTCGCCATGCACTTCCCCTTCGGCCTCCGCTATTTCACCTATATGGACGACCTCGCCCAATACGGCATCTTCTACCTCCTACTCGACAATCCCCTCGGCATCTTCACCCACTGGCAGCTCTACACAGACCGCCCCCTCGCCTCCGTGGTCGATGTATTCCTCATCGCCCCCCTCTGGCACCACCTCTGGATCGCCCTTTTCCTCATGGTCGCTCTCCATTACGCCACCGTTCTCCTAATGAACAGCACCCTCCGGCAATCCGGCTTGCCGCACGGGAAAATCTTCATCCTCGTCTGCTCCGTCTATCCCTTCCTCGCGGAGGGTCGTTACTGGCTCTCGGCCTCCTCCCGCATTGTCACAAGCCTATTCCTCCTCACCCTCGGCGTATTCCTCCTCGTCCGCGCCCTCCAGCAACCCACGCAAACCAGAAAAGTCGCCACTATCGCCGGCGGCTTCTTCCTCACTTTTCTCGCCCAGTTTTTCTACGAACAAACCATCTCCTTCGCCTTCGTCTATACGCTGATTCTCCTCTGGTTTAACCGCCAACACCTCAAATCCAAATGGGACAAACTCCTCTACGGCATCCCCGCTTTCCATCTCTTCTTCGTCGGCGCCTACTATTTCGCCTTCCGCAACTACGGCACCCTCGGCGTCCGCGCCGGATTCTTCGAAGGCCCCCTCTTCGCCCAAATCGCCCTCGTCCTCAGGCGAATTCGCCTGCAATTTGTCCCCGAGCAAGTCTTCGGCGTCCGCAATGCCCTCTCCTACGGCATCGCCGACTTTGCCCAAAACTACGCGCTCCTCACCCTCTTCGTAGCCATTCTCTGCGGTCTATTCGTGCTGTTCTGCGTGTATTCCAAGCAAAGCGAAGAAGAGCGCTCGCCCTCCCCCCTAATCGGCGCGGGCCTCAGCGTAACCCTCTTCTTCGCCGCCTTCGCCCCCTTCTTCCTCCTAGAGGACTCCTTCCTCTTCATGCGCAGCCTCTTCCTCCCCGTCATCGGCATCGCCCTGTTCTGTCAAGTGATCTGGACCGTTTTGGCACGCTTTCGCCTCTGGGCCTACCTCGCCATCCTCCCCCTCTTCGGCCTCCTCTTCCTCAGCATGATGCTAAACATCCTGCAAGTCGAGAGTTACAAATACCTAGAACAAGACTCCAACCATATCACCCAAGGCGTAATCGACGAACTAGACCGCCTCAACGTCGATTTAGACAATCTCGACAACACCGGCATCATCTGGCTCCTCGGCGTACGCTGGATCTACGAGCACGAGGCCATCTCCCCCCACATGCATAACCTCACCCTGTTCGACTGGTCCCTCTCCACCAACCTCCAAGCCATGACCGGACGAAGGCTCCTCCACGACCGCGGCATCTTCCTCCGCCCCATCCTCCCCGGCTGGGAATATAACATCGACCTCCACCCCGAAGACATCCTCCTCGGCATAGACGATACCTTCCGCGTCCGCGAACTCCGCCTCGAAAACGACCGCGTCTACTTCGCCGACACCAGCGAATGGTTCGGCTACCTCACTACCGGCGCCCCCGGCAGCTTTGTACGTTGGCGATGAATGTGGTAGCGCACAGTATTTATATAATATGGAGAAGTGCAACTGTTGGAGGAAGCGCATATGCCTGAAATAAAAAACATAACAGCAAAACCAAACATAATATTATTTGCCGTTATGTTTTACTATTTTGTCATAGGGCGAAACATTGTGCAGCCTTATCTTTTGACTCCGATTTATGACTTTCTTGGTATCTACCCTCTCGTGGGCTGGTCGGGAATATTAAATGCCTTTTTTCGAGATTTAGGCGTTCCAATTTCGCTTTATTTGCTGTATGCGATTTTTGCAAAGAGAGATGTGCGATTTTCGTTTTCTTTATCGTACCTCAGCCTAACTAATATATTGTATATTTCTGTAATAACACTTGCAGTTCGTGTCATGTTTAATTTGCTTGAAAGCGGCGTTCCGTTTCTTTTCGGTAGCGGAAGTGTTCCAATGCAAACATTCCGCTTTATGGATATTGGACAATCTCTGCTTCACAATGCTATACTTGCAACGCTCTTTGAAGAAGCTGTTTTTCGCGGATTTCTTTGGGGAGAGTATCGCCGACAAGGTATTGGCTATTGGAAAATCGCACTTGTGACCGGGCTGTTCTTTGGCATAATACATCTTGATACATTTACAATTATACATACAACATTTGCAGGGATTTTCTTTTACGCACCGCTCATCTATTTCACACGCTCTATCTGGGCACCTGTTTTGCATCATGCGCTGATGAATGGTTTGTACACTTTGATAAGCCCTGCGTTTTATATAGACAATCAAGCTGACTTTGACGCATTTATGCCAACTTATCTAATGATCCTTGCTCTTGCCGCCCTTGTTTTAATTCCTATTTCCATTTTATGCGCCAAGAAGTTTTACCACGAAAATCGGCACAATATTCAAGTGAAAGAAAATCTGCCAAAGGAATCAGTAGCTTTTCGTGTAAGTTATTGGATTTTAATTGTTGTTATGGTTGCAACTTTTCTCAGAGTATAAGCATATGGTGAGCAAGCCCGCACACAAACCAAAAAGGCCGGAGGCAACCGCCCCCGGCCTTTTCTCATATCCACCCACACCTACCGCCGCCATCTATCATCCGTCGCGTGCATCCCATGCAACTCCCGCCACGGATTCTCCTCAAAGATATAAACCACCCAACCCCCGGGGAAATCATGCCTTTCCCCAGATTCGAGAAACTCCCGCGCCATCTCGCTCTGCACAAGCCATCCAACGCTGATAAAGAACACCCGTTCCTCCTCATGGTGCAGTTGCGCCATCGTTACCCCGCGCGGGATCGGATAAAACGTCCTGTCGTCAATCGTGATGGCGTGAAACGCAAAATCCGCCACCGCCGCAATCGTTTCGCCCTCTACGATCGTGCCATACCCAATGGTAAGCTCCTGCTCGACGATAAAATCCGCCACCCGCTGCCTATCTTCAATCATAGCCGTATTGTGCGCCAGCGGAAACGTCACCATCGCCGCCGCGCTGATGAAACAAACTGCGGCACATGCCATGGCCGTCAAAAACCACTGCTTCTGTCTCACGAAATGATCGATCACAAAAACAAGGATCACACTGATCCAAACCACCGCCGTAAAAATGTGCCGCGCGGCGATTTCCATCTCCGTCAACAGCATCACAAACGAGAGACAGCAAATAGACACAAACAACACCCGCACCAGCACATTGTCCACATTCGCCTTGCCAATCCCAGCCTTCATCTTCGAAAACGCCGTCAGCGTCACAACAAGCACAAACAACCGCCCGAAATAGACCATGCCGTCCAGCGAAAATACCCGAATCCCACCGCGCAACCCAAACGCCGCCGTAGCCTGGTGGATAAAATACAACAGCCGGTCCCCAAACTCACGCTTCACGATGAGCGTCAAATCCACATGCGCGTTGGTATAGTAAGAAATGACAATCCCCCGCCGGAAGAGGAATTGCATAAACAATATCCCAGCCAAGGCACAACTGAACCCAAGCGCCGCAAGCATCGTAGACTTCTCAATCTGCCGCAGCCGAAATGGCTTGTTGTCCAGCAAATCCATCAGAATCGGCCAAAGCTCCACGAGCAGTATCGGCAAATACAGCCCAATCAACAAGCGATTTGACTGCACCCCCTGCACAAAAGCCACCGCCGCCATCAAACCCCACAGCGCGATGGACACCCGCTTTTCCCGCGTCTTCTGCCGCATATACACACCCAGCGTAAACAACACAGCGGATAAATGCAAGGCATAGGACCCGTTTACAAACAAGATCGTAAAAATCGAAAGACATTGGCGCGCGTTCATAAACGCAAACAACACCAGCAGTGAAAGCACGCCCATAACAACCGCCAATGGACTCACCTTCCGAAAACTCACCATATAGTAAAACAGACACACGTTCACAAGCAGCATCAGCGACACGGCAATCGGATAAGACAAATGCAAATTCCCCGTGATCGTATAGACCAACAGCACCACACTCGTAATATGCGCCAAGCGAACCTCGCGCAGATGCAGCCAACCATCCGGAAAGAGCGTCCCCTGCACCCTCGCCTCACGCACAAATGCCAAATCCGTCGCGATATCAAAATGCAAATGGCTCCAATAATAAGCAAAATTGATATAGACGATGTATCCCATCACAAACGAGAGAAACAACATCGCCGGAATCAATAACAATTTGTCAAACCCGATATCTCGTAATTTTCGCACGTGCACTCTCCTCTACTGCTAGCGTCCTTGATTTCGCGATTATATCATGATTTAGTTCAAATTTCAATTTGAACCGGGCGATTTCAATCGCCCTGGTCGCGCAAGCGACAAATCAGTCATCAACGTTCTCTCAGCCGCCCAAAGCTTTGCTTTGGCAAGCGGCGCGAGGTTGTTATATCATACTTCCCTCTGCAACGCAAAGGGGCGGCAAAGCGCCAAATCTCCATAAAAAAGCTGAGCATCTCGGAGTTTCAAGATGCTCAGCTTTTATTTCAATCTATCCTACTGCAAACCCTAGCCCTTCGTCTCTTCGTCTTCCTTCACAGCCGCAGCAGCCGCTTTCGCCGCTCTTCTCTTCGCCATCTGCGACATAAAAATCGGCGTAGCAAGCGACAGCGCGATCAACAAAACAAGCGGCAAGGAGAACGGACGTCCAAGGAAAAAGGTAAACAGATTCTCCCCACGCGCCATGAGCAAGGAGCGTTGGAACCCGCCCTCCGCCATAGGACCGAGTACAATCGCGAGCACGATCGGCGCTGTAGCAAATCCGGTCTTACGCATAAAGTAGCCGATAAACCCAAACACAGCCATAACACCGACATCAAACATACTTCTGTTGATCGCAAACGTTCCCACAACAGACAGCACCGTGATGACCGGAATCAGATAGACATTCGGCACGCTCGCAAGCTTCACCAAACGCTTCGCCACCAACCAGCCGACAATGCCCATCAAAACGCTGGCAATCATAAAGCTGAACAGCATCGCGTAAGTCACAGCCGCATGCGCGGTAAACAGGGTGTGTCCGGGTGTCAACCCCTGGATGGTCAAACCACCAAGCAAAACAGCGGTAACCGCGCCGCCTGGAATACCGAGCGCCAACAGCGGAATAAACGCACCCGCAACCGCCGCGTTGTTGCCCGATTCAGAAGCATAAATACCCTCAATCGCGCCCTTACCGAACTGGTCACGGTTTTTCGAGAAACGCTTGGCCTCATTGTAAGCCAACCATGCCCCAATGTCCGCACCCGGACCCGGGATAATACCGACAATCGTCCCAACCATCGTCGAACGGATCAGATTTGGGATATTCCGGATCAACTCCGGCAGCGGCGGCCAAAAACTACCGCTCAAATCCACCGGCACACGTTCCTTCTCTTCTTTTTTCCCAAATGTCTCCGCAAGCAGCATCACCTGAGAGATGGAAAACAGACCGATCAGCGCGGGCACCAGCTGGATGCCAGCCTCCAGACGGGTAATCTGATAGGTAAAGCGCGGCACACCATAGATCATGTCAATACCCACCATTGCGATACCCAGACCAAACGCACCGGCCGTGATCCCCTTGAGCGGATTATCGCTCGCGAGGCTGCCGATAACGGAAAGGCCCAAAATCGCGATCAAAAAGAACTCCGGCGCGTTAAACCGCAGCCCCAGCCGTGCGAGCGGCGGGGTCAAAAACAGCAGGATCACACCACCGACCAGACCGCCCGTCACCGAAGCAACCGTAGCCGCACCGACAGCGTGCAGACCCTTACCCTGTTGGGTCAGCGCATAACCGTCCATCGCCGTAGCGGCGGAAGCGGGCGACCCGGGTGTATGCAGCAAAATCGCAGGGATAGCGCCGCCATAAACAGACGCAACATAAACCGAACTCAGCATAATCAATGCCGCGGTCGGCTCCATTCCAAACGTGACAGGAACAAGCAAAGCAACAGCCATTGTAGCGGTCAATCCCGGCAAAGCGCCGATGAATGTGCCGCCTATTACACCTATCAAAAGCGCGATGATTGATTGCGTTGCAAACAAATTCGCGAACATCTCAGCGGAAAACAAAGCTTAATTCACCTCAAATCTTTGTAAGACACCCTATGGCAGAAACACGTTCAACAAACGCTCAAACACACCGTAGACAAATAAATTCACCGCTATCGTAATGGCGACAATCGGTATAATCCGCCGCGCCCCGAATGTGAACATAAAAGCCGGAATAAAGATACAGGTTGCAATATAGAACCCAATCCAATTAATGAGCAAAAGATAGACAACGAACATCGCGAAAACCACAAGCGGCATTTTCGTGCCGGCAAAGGTGAGCGCGTGGTCTTCTTTCGTGGTAAGCGCGGGGTTTAAAGTTTTACGAACACCAAACAGTGTAACCAGTGTCGACAACGCCAAACACAGCGTAAAAATAACCCGCGGGAAACGCCCTGCGCCGGGATGCAGCCCCATGGATTCCCAAAGGAAAAAGCCCGAGACTAACATGAGGCCAACGCCGATAAATACATCGTTGTTAATTCTGCGTCTTTTCTGTTCCATCTTCATCCTCCAAGTAACAAGCAGATAGCCAAAAATCAACGATGTCACAAACGAAAGAGAGCCGGCCCCCGCGCTCCGTCAAAGGGTCTTGGGGGCCGGCATTTTTCGTCTGTGACCTTACAACTTAGCTAAGATTACTCCCAGCCCATGAGCGGTGCAAGGCTCCGAATCAGTGCCTCAGCCGCTTTGATCTGTTCTGTGAGCTCCGGGTTGAGCACGAAGTCAATGTCAAGACCCATGTCGTGCATACGTGCTACACCTTCCGGATGGTTGAGTGCATAGGTCAATGCGCTCTCAAACACAGCGATGATTTCCGCCGGCGTGTCAGCGCGAACCGCGAAGCTGCGGCGCGAAGCCACGGTGAACGGCACTTCCGGATAAGTCTCATTCCAAGTCGGTGTGCCCGGCAGGAATTGAGTCTGCTCGTCCGCAAATACGACCAGCGGAGCGATATAGCCGTTGGACATTGGCACGCGCACTTCACCAACAGTCAGGGTGCCCACGTCAATGTGTCCGCCCATGAGCGCCGCGAGAACGTCAGCGCCGCCAGCGAATGGGATCATCGTCATATCGAGATCCATTGCCTCACGGATGACTTCGAAGGTAATGTGACCATGCGAACCGATACCGGTGGTGCCAAAGGTGAGGTTCTCGTTCGATGCAAGTGTAATAAAGTCCTCAATGGATGTGAAGCGGTTGTCGTCCGGTCTTACAACGATAACAACAGCGTCACTCACGTGGTTGGCGATGATGTGGAAATCATCAATCGTACGATCACGGCCGAGTGCGGGATCGAGATAGCCGCCGAACAGAACCGGGGTGTTAATCATCGCGAAGGTCATGCCGTCCGCCGGAGCGGTGAGCATATGCTCCCAGCCAATCCAGCCGGAACCGCCGGTCAGGTTTTGAACAACGATATTCGTTCCAAGGTAGGATTCCAGGTAAGGCAGGATGATACGTGCACCGAGGTCAGTGCCGCCGCCAGCCGCCCAGGGCACCACGAGGGTGATAGGTTGGCCGCCGTGGAAGTCTGCGCCGGGTGCTGCTGGCTCGGTCGGCGTCTCTGCCGGACCCGGAGCCGGAGTTGCCGGAGCCGGTGTCGGCGTCGCGGCTGGGGTAGTGGTACATGCGACCAGACCAAATACGAGTACGGCTGCTAACAGAATTGCGAGTAACTTTTTCATTTCAATCTCTTCCTTTCATCTCTTTGCTTGCTTTTATGAGTGATACAACCCGCTCGGGTTGATTCCCATCCGTACAATTAGATGTTTTGCTTAACCCAATCAAAGCTCAGTTTCCCCGCACAGTAAAGCGGTTTCTTCAGACCCATGGCCAAAGCTCTGTCTTCCAACAGTCCCAGCGGAATCTGCGCGAGCAAAATGCAGTCCACATCACTGTCGTCCATCTTCTTGATGTCCGCCAGAACAATCTCGTCATGGGCTTCGATTTCATTTCTGGAGAAATAGCCCCACGCGTCCGCGTTGATCCGATAGTCGAGTTCCACAGTCTTGCCGAGAAGCGCCGTCTTTCTCTCGATTTCACCTTTGAGGTAAAAAGACGCCCGCTCAACCGTACCGATCACACCGATGCGCTTATGCTCGATCGCCTTGTCCACAGCCGGCGCATCCATCTGCACCATCGGAACATTCAGCACTTGCTTGGCATATTCCGTAGCCTGCGGCATGAGGCTGCAACAAGAGAGAACCGCGCTGCACCCTTGTTGTTCCAAATATCTCGCATATTTCGCCCAGCGCAGCAGATTCTCTTTGGGCGTCTCTCCGATGGGTGCGTCAAAATTCGCTATTTTCACCGCGTCATCCAAGAAGTTAAACGTACGGGCGTCTGGCATATACCGGGCGAGTAGGTCATCTACCATGGGAATGGTCTTCGGAGTCGTATGCAGAAAGCCAATTTTCGTTTGTCCTGCCGGTGTGCTAGCCATAACAATTCTCCCTTTCTCGAATACTGTCTCTTGCCTAGTGTTCCATTATAGCAGTTTCATTTGCATAATGAAATCCCCAAAATTACTCCTGTGGCAACAACACCACACGCTTCACAACATCACCAAAGATCTCATCCTCCGTATACGGCACCATGTCAATCGGCCCAATCGGGGTCGAAACCCAGGTCGTGTTGATGAAATGCTTCTGCGTAATGTT
>Ga0131853_10014984_pt1 | contig 14189 bp, 5 predicted proteins | sample TergutLab28metaG_FD_92764 | JGI IMG/M metagenome (GOLD analysis project Ga0131853, IMG submission 92764) | Labiotermes labralis P1 segment gut microbial communities from Petit-Saut dam, French Guiana - Lab288 P1 (version 2) (version 2) | ecosystem: Host-associated > Arthropoda: Insects >... | reverse complement strand
CCACTTTTCTCTGGCCATTATCTCCGTAACCGTTCAACTTTGGATATAGGTGTTTTGGGTTATATCGGTATACTTCAACATAAGGAACACTCTCCCGAAGTCTGGCACATTCCTCCTGGGACATCCTGTATGCTTATGAAATCCCCATGACGTGACTTACCTGTGTGTTCCTTGCAGGTTCTTGTGTGCCTATCTTGTCTGTGTCCCCCTCCACGTAAACTCTTTAACCAGTTTACCAAATTTCACGAAATACAGTATGCACGTTACACCATTTATGGCTACCCCAACCCCGTAATGTTTGAAATGCCTACAATTACAATGTAAGAAATGTCTACAGCACGAAGTTTTACGGTGACAACGACACTGGCGACACTGATGCACAAAATCTTGGGGCCAGGTCGCCTAAGCGACCGAATTTTGTACGGTGGCACCTGATATCTATGGGCCCTCAGTATGGACCGTGCTTCATGTCACCCTTCTGGCGCCAAGAATTTTGAAATGGCTTCTAGATTTTGGGGAAATTTGAGCATCCTTGTATTAAATCATGTCTTGTAATAGATCTGATTAAAATACGCAACTTTTGTGAGGCCATTTCTTTTCAACTATACAGGAGAAAATGTAGCTACATGAAACCAATTTTGCTGCGGATTTGACGACGTCGACTCATGAATCGCAGGGCCTAGAAATGTGTAATTTGGTCCGGATAGACATCACAAACATACCTAAAATTTTCGTACGAAATGCGGTATACATCAGTCAAAGACTTCAAACAAAGCGACAGCGAAAAATTCTAAGTTTATGTCCAACAATTTTAAAGTCTTAATAGCGTCCAACACTTATTGTTATTATTATTATCGTTATTATATTGTACCTCATTTCAATTGCAAGCAATAAAAATTTTACTCGATGAGGATTCGATCACACGACCATCTGCGCCAAAGTCCATGAGGTAATTTTGTAACCTTGTAACTTTATACAACGTGATTCACTAGGACATGACCCTGAAGTAGTAATTATAAAGCAAGCAATAATTCACCAACAACGGAACCTGGCGACAACGAACCTTAGTAGACGTGCAATCTACCGAAGAATGTTTAAACAAGACAGGCAATGTATGCATAGTATAACACTGACGCGCGTTCGTGCAACCACTGTTGCACAGGGAAAACAATAACTGTTACATATTCTGAGTGTGTGTTTGTACCCTTAGGTATCCAGCATGCAAGGCGCATGTGCCATATTGTCATCTGTGGCCTGCCCGGCTCTACGGTATTTTTCCACACTATCTCACAAACGGCACGATTTTCGAAAGAAAAAAAGTCACTGAACACACAAAATGTGGGTTGATTTTCTCTACGACTTTTGACTAACACATTTCTCATTTTAAAAACGAATGAGGAGAGATATGATCAAAAACGTATACTGGCCTTCATGCAAAGTGCCCGTTACTCTCGTCCAGTTTTAACGAAGCTTGAATTTTCTCGACAGATTTTCGAAAAATACACAAATATTAAGTTTCATGATAATCCTTCCAGTGAGAGCCGAGTTGTTCCATGCGGACAGACATGATTCAGCTAACAGTAACTTTTCGCAATTTTGCGAACCCACCTAAAAACAAAGCCCGCACTGTTGACCCGACAAAAAGAACACTAATAACATGCAATTCCTCCTGTCATGCTGGCTGCAACATGCGCGAACGTGACGCGTTTTAACCGACTGTGCCTCCAGGCAAGGGAAAACCACTATCACCGTCATTGGCAATTCAGTCATCTCCCACATCAACAACCCACAATACACCGGAGGCTGGATCTGCCCCCGTCTTCAGGTGGAGCTGAGAAAAGGGAGAAACACTCGGATGTGTTAAGAACAGCTAGTCTCAATCTCTGGCAGGTTTTCACCTTTCCAACGCGTTTGATAAAATGAAACATCTTCACCTGAGAAAATCATATTTTAATATCTTAATCCGAGCAAAGACCAAACGGCATGACAAAACAAGTCACATGGGCTAACCCCTCTTTTCCATATTTCCTAGGTTAACACAAGAAGTTATCAATGACTGTGTGAGCACTGTTGCAGTAACGTTCGTAGAACAACGCGCAATCTTACACTTTGATGACGCAGTGCTGACGTTAAGTCGTTATCTTACTTTTACTGCATATACTTTGGCAGCGCTACAGTTACTACGACACAACGTCCGTTGCACTGGTAGGAACCCCACCTTCACATTCCGAGGGTACCGGGTTCCAGTCTCGGTTGGAATGTTAAATGTCATGAACCAAGACTTGCTGAATTTCTTCAAATGAACGCTGGGATATTTACTCAAGGAGCTTTTAAGTCACCTCTTCCTAAATCCTTCCCAAGCAGTAACAAACGCGAACAGTAACAGCACATAACGAACCCCAGACAATAGTAGGCTTCGTCTCTCTAGACCCTTAGCTAATCTGATGCGGTGTTGTGCCTGGTTGAGATATATTCTTTGTAGCGTTATCAGTGTGTGAAGGAACTTTGCGATGTAAGCAATACCATACAGCTCCTTTCACGAAGGACAAGGCAAGTGAGTGAACATAACTGGCATATGAGCCCGGCAAGTCACTACTGGAACCGCCGGGCAGATGCACAAAGAAAATTACCCCTGCCCCTTCTTCAGTTGCCACGTAAACTAATCGTGATGGAGGAATTTTGATAAAAATCACTATATTTAATTTTATCAGGAATCTCCGTACACGCATCTCTATTTTTCGCTCTTTGTGCATCCGCGGCCTCACTTTTGTTATTTACTGCGAACACTCGTCGACGTATGAAATGCACATAAAATGTTGGCCGTAAAATTTCAAAGAAAAGAGGCCACTCTATAAGACGGACCTAAGTGTACACGGGAAGAGAGCAAGAAAAACATATCCTAAGGAAACAAGGTGGAAATATGGACTGGATAGATCTGGCTCAGGATATGGGCAAATGGCGGTCTGTTGGGAGCAGGGTAACGAACCTGGTTCCACAACATCGGGAATTTCTTCACTGGCGCAGTAAATTATTAACTTCTCATCTCTTATCAGGCCACAACCACACGCGCACATTTTCGTTGTTGAAGAATTAAATTTTCCTCGATGTTCAAAAAAGTTTGTGAACTTTCACATTTTGGCAGGAAGGCGGATGAGATGATATTAAAAGAGTCTTAAAGAATACGGCGGGCGAGTTTGGCTTCAGTTCATATAGTTCAGACGACGGGCTCTAGTAATTACAGATATCGTACAAGACGACGAACAGATGGATGGACGGACGGACGGACAGACAGACGTACGGACGGACGGACTGATGAACAGGATAGATACGTAGGCAGATGGGCAGGTAAGACAGATAAGATATATAAAAAGACGGATGAATCAGCTTATGTTACAAAAAAATTATATTCTTCCGTAGCTTATAAATACAATTTCCCGCTCGCCATGGCGACCACAGGCGGGCTCCAACATGTTTTGAAGAAGCGTACCGCAGATATATCGGAGAATGCCCAGTAAACAAAATGGCTGCAGACCTGGATACCCGAGCAGATTCATACTTGTGCACTATCACATGTACTGTTTCAATGTTTACGGAAAGCTCTCAGTATACAGGTAGAGACGGTATGTAAATATTTCTTGTTCCTTTTCGCCCTTCAGTTGACAAAATCAATTTGACTTGGCTTAAATGTGGGAATGGATTTCTCAGTCCCTGATAATGCCCTTGCAGTGCACTTCACTCCGTCATTTAGAACCATTACAAATCAATAAGGAAGGTAAACGAGCGGCCGGATTCCCATTCTTACGAGAGATCTAGCAAATTTTCTCTTCTAAAATCGCTTACAGAATACCCCGATTGATTCCCACGTTACCTAGTAACTCCCTCTCAGTTGAAGAGACTATTATAAAGCTTCGAAATGTGTAAGCCTGTGAAATGGGCAGAGGGACTCCTCAGCTACGTGTGAAATCGCCCCAGCATTTGTTCGGGGAGACATAAAATAAAACAATGAATACCCTCAAATACAAAAGCATGAATATCGGCCGAGATTATAAACCAGAACTTATTGCTCGCGGAGTATGATGTGGTATGTGTGATGTTCTCACCGTTGCTCCCACAGCATCAAACTGCCCTCTGCCTGCACCCACTACTGTCACAATTCCTACGGACTACAGACATAAGGATGTGTTACTACGCGCCAGTCTTGAAACACGATAAGCATTAAGAATTCCATAGGAGAGAGTATCCGGTGACACGTTTTCAATGCAAATACCAGCAGTACAACGTCAACACTCTATGCAATCAAAGAAGACCTGACCACAATAAAATTTCGATTCCCTGCAGGTGGATGAACTCTTCTCACCCTACGAAGTCCAAATTGGATCTGGACTCTCCCAGCCTCACATCCAACTGCATTATTTTTCCTCCACCAAAGAGTAAAACGGCGGGACGGTGAATCATTTCCTTATCTCCATCCACGGCCATGCGTAAGAACGCTTGGCGCAGCACGTCGGCTCATAAACCTGCAACCGTGACGGAACGCATATATTCAACACCACTAACGCTAGAGCTTATCAAGAGTTCTATTCAGTTACCGGCCTCGCAAGTGTTTCCTGAAATCCGCTCTAATGTCATCAACTTCTGGGTCTGCCAAGTTGCTGTCTTCCAAATAACATTCTCAGTACAGTCTCCACTTTACGAAGAAGCGCATTATGAAATTTTGATCGTAAGAACTTTTACGGGGTCCTTCTATTGTCACCACACCGAGAACGGCAGCTTTATCACATAGACAGCCGGCATCCACCGGGATATACCGTGACAACTGCGGTGCTCAGGATAGCGATAAAAGAAACGCACTGTATAATTTGCTTGGTCCGTCATCAGAATCCGAACTCTCTTATACGAGATCTTCCGAGGAAAATCAATACTTCGAAACAATTTAAGCTAAGAGAAAACATCACGAAGGCAAGAAACATGTTTCTTCTCTTACAGCTGTTGTTTCCTGAACATACAGTATTTGTCAATATATTTTGTAGTTCTTTAGATCATATGTAATAATTTGTTTTCACTGTTTGCAGCTTTAGTTTCTGACAATTATACTGTTATCTATTTCATCTGGCCATGTTTTCGGCCGCTAAAGAACGTAACCATAAGCTACAACTGCATGTTTATAGGAAACTGACTCACATTACGAGAGAAACTAGAATGAACCACGTGTAGGTGGGCACTGGTGCTATGAAATGTCGCTTCTCGCTCCAAGAACACTGGAAAGACCGGGTACTGCCGGTATAAATCTAGAGGTCTTTTAAGCAGCGCTCAGACGGCTACAACTCCAATCTTTAGGTGCATCACCCCCGTTGTGTTTTATGCAATTAGGAAAGGGTAGGTACGTCAAAACACAACTGTCTTTGTGTCCTGTTTGTTATGCCGACGACGACATGTTTCGGCCACTGTGGGCCATCTTCAGGCCACAAATATGTATAATGAGTGAAAACTATACAGTGCATGATCATTAAGCAGAGGTGCACATTCGAAACTTTCAACAAGATCTCGTCGTTTGGTTTATCCATATTGAACTAATAGTAAACCAAACGAAAAAGAGATCTCGTTGAAAGTTTAGAATATGCACCTCTACTAATGGTCTTACACTGTATAGTTTTTACTCATTATACATTTTTGTGACCTACAGATGGCCCACATTGGCCGAAACATGTCGTCGACAGCATAACAAACAGGACACAAAGACAGTTGTGTTTTGACGTACCTACCCCTTCCTAATGGCTACAACTCCACTTAGCATCCCTACAAATATTAGGTGAACTACATAAATTTTTATGTCTTCTCGTTTGTAACACCATTCATCCACCGAAGCGTCAAATGCGATTCACAACTGGCCGCTGCAGTCAACACAAGGCCATTCATTCCCAAACGTGGCTTCCGAAGACACGCCATGATGTCATTCAGTCAGCGTGGGCATGCACGGCCTTGAGTTTCGGGGCGACAGCAACCTCCGAGCACAATAATATGCTCATCTACGTGCTGCAGAATCATGAGACAATGACAGTCGCTCAGCTGGTCACGAATTATTACAACATTCACAAGAACGCACCACCGATCTGTGACCAAACTTCAGTACACTGAATTCAGTTCACCCTCTCACAGCTTCTTCTAAGACACTTTAATAATATTCCTCCCGTCTACGCCTTGGTCTCCCAAGCTGTCTCTTACCTTCACACTATGGATGTTCCTCCTACAATCTGAGGAGCCGGGGTACCGTAGTTGGTATAGCGACTAGACTACGGGCTGGAGGGTCCGGGGTTCGAATTCAGGTGGAAGTACAAGAATTTTTTGTTTCTACAAACCTTCCATCCCTGCTCTGCGACCTAGACAGCCTCGTTTTCCAAGGGTACCAAGGTTGTTTCCCGGGGGAAAGCGGCCGGGGCGTGAAGTTAACCATTCACCTCCATCTAGTGTCGAGGCTAAGAATGAGTGGACTTTTCTTAGTCTCTTCAGGACAGCCTTCCAACAAGCCACAACAGCCTTCTTCCAAGTACTGACCTACTCATCATCCACCATCTTCTCACCAAACTCAATGCTACATAACCTACGCAGGAATTATATAAGCTATGAATCAGTCACAATCTGTATTACCAGGCCTACAGCACTCCAATCCGCGCTTATAAAATCATATGACTGGCTGGCTTCTACGAACGTTGAGCTCTTCACTTTTCTGGGTTGTTGCGCAAGGCAGGTTTGTTTATTGCCGACATTTCGGGACAGCGTATCGGTCCGATTTCCAAGGGTCAAGATAACCAAGATCTTTTAAGATGAGAACGATATGCTGCACCGAAAAATCGGTGACAAACCGACCTGGCCCGCGCAACAACACGGAGAAGCGATTACCTCAACTATACAGTGGCTAAAATCTGAAGTCTCGCATTTTATACACGTCTTAGTCACGCAACCTTCAATGGTAAGGTAAACTGTGAACGATGGACTGAAAACGATGCGAAGCGTGCTGTCGCAATCACAGTCACGTGACCGTCCCTGGAGGAACTAGAGAAAAGCACGAACATCCTCCGTCAGGGTATTGCGCATACGCTGGAACTTCTGGAAGAGGAAGCAGGAGTGCTATGTGTTTAGCAAGTGCGTTATCATTTGGGTATTCTTTCGTGACCACGGCGTTAGTCAGTCTCTGGCCAGTGGAATTTCCAAGCGGAAGGCTAGGCGCAAGCGACTTGTACGTTTGGTCTTGTTATATACTCTCTCCGTCTCCAGTACGTACAGTGCTTGTCAAGACAACTGTACCTTATGTATACTTCCCTTGAGCATACAAGGTGACCTTCTAAAAACACACTCAAAACCTCTCTTCAACGGAATGTGGGCATAACGGAAACGTGTCTTTGACGGAAAACTTCTACAGTCCTGAAGATCCAAGCTTCAGGTACCTGTATTAAACGAACCTGACTGCGATGGGAAAGAAATTGGTCCCTCGCGGTTCCGTTACGGACAGGTTTCACCGTGCTTCGCTGTTACATTACCACATTCCCATGTAAAGGTAAAGGTAAAGTAGTCCCGTTACAGGCCTGGCATGGCCCAGAGGGTTCCACGAAGTTAAGGTTCCCAGATTACATGACAACGGCACAGGATGGTGCTAAGGTTGTCAGCCCTACGCACCGGCCGCCTTTACCCCCAGGAAATGCTCCTGGTACTCATTTCTGTTACAGGCTGAGTCGACCCCAGGGCCATAGTGCGATCGGAAGGATTATGTCAATGAAAAATTCCAATGACACCATCGGGAATCGAACCCGCGACCTTCCGATTTGCAGCACAGCACCTTAACCGCCGTGCCACCGCCACATTCTCATGTACCTAACACAAATCGTCTACTATTTCCTCACTCGTCGTCGGCAATTAAAAGGCATAAATGACTGAAGTGGCATATCTTGATACCATGTTCCATGAAAATCCTTCAGGGATTCAAACGCATTTAAAGAGATAACGCAAGGGCAATCATTTTAAAATTGAAACGCAACTTCCTGTTTCGATTAACTCACCAAGACCACAAACACATACTGTAATAACCTGTGCAAATGGATACTTGCAACTTCTGGTTGAGACACAGAGAGTGAGTCTTTCAAAACATTCGACCCCTAAAACACAAGCGCAGGGTCTAGCAGCGGCGAAATAACGATCACTGGAAGCAAAGCTCGAGTGGAATGCAGACGTTCAAACTCTGACGTAATGCGCCTATTGCACACACTGAAAACGCAGCACCGTACAAGCGTGTTGGGCTCACAGGCAATGAAATGCGAATTTCTACGTACGTACGGGGGAAAGGGTAATTTTCGTCACCGCTGAGGACTCCATACCAAGAACTCCGAGTTCTTTTTCATTAAATCTGATATGCGTCTCAGCAAGAAACTGCTACTACACAAGCCGACCACCGAAAGAGGACCCACGGATCCACCCGCAACACGTCTGCTTTGAGCTGTTACACTCGCCCCTCCGGTCTTTCTGACATTCGGCTCACAGGACTACTGCTAGTGATAATCACGTGATAAGAGCTTTGAGTTGTACAAACAGGCCAGGGGGTCTGGAGTACAGCAACAGTCAGAATACGGGGTAGCTCCGACAGCCGCCATTCTTGCCATATGTGAGATTTTTTTCCGTGGCCTCAATATGCAGCCGCGATCCGATGGAATACACGTATTAACTGCTAATGTCTGCCACACCCAGTGGGGAACGAGCACTGCAACCCGGCAGTCCGTATTTCATCTGAACAATGCACCACGCAAGTTTACTCCACGATTTTAGGCCCGTTCGCAACATTTCGAAAAGGGACTGTTATCTTCGTCATGCCTGCCCATCTACCCCTGCGCCCGTCCGCATGGAATAACACGGTTCCCACTGGCTGGGTTTTCATGAAATTTGGTATATCAGTATTTTTACAAAATCTGTCGAGAAAATGCAAGTTTCATTAAAACCTCACAAGAAGAGCCGGTACTTTACACAAAGACCTATGCACATTTATGACATCATCTCGCTGAATTCTTCTTAGAATGAGAAATGTTTCAGACAAATTTGTAGAGAACGTCGAAATACACATTTTGTGTTCCGTTAACGTTTTTTTTTTTTAAAAATCGTGCAGTTTATGACGTAATGTGAAAAATATATAGAGCCAGACAGGCCACATGACACTAAAATACGGGGCTACAGCCACACACTCAGAATATGTATTACTTGTTACTCTTACACGGCAACAATGGTTACGCAAACGCGCCTCTATGTTACGTTTATACGTCCACTGCCTGTCTTATTTTTACTTCACTGTAGTTTTTTTTTTTTGTTATCTAGAGTAAGGATGGGCAGAACAGAAAGGTGTGTGGTAAGTTAATGGGTAATGTACGCAGATAAATAAGAAGGCGGTTAAACGGGAAATTTTGCACACCGACAGTTTAAATGGCAGACGTCAGGACAGAATAATAAGTTTGATCTTGAGCCTTAGACAGCTGTTTCCCAAACTTTGTAGACTCGACAGTTCTTTGGTCTGATTTTTAACTCCACATCAGGGGTGAGAGACGCAAACACAGGAAGGTCACGACCAGAGCTGCCTCAAGATAAGCGGTTGCATCCGACAGACAGGGGAGGGCTCGCTAGCACCTCGTTCAACAACAGTACAGTGCCCACAAAAACCAAACTTTGCGCCGTCTTCTGACGTTCATCGTACTAACCAAACCGGTAAACATTACGTAACACTATTTGAAATTACATTCCGTTCTTGGCATTGCATTTGTATATTACTGCATGAAAATGGCAGAAACAGGCGCTATTTTTCCATGAGGGCCGCGGGCCCAAAGAGTTCTTGAAATGTCCCTGGTCATGACTGTTCTAGTCCGTTATTACAACAGAAATTTGAAGAATATTAGAAATGTCAGACTTCCACCAAAAACAAACCAACAGTTACTTCAGTCCCTCAACTTAATGTACCACATACATTCGAACCCGGTTATAACGACATCGGTTTATGAGACACCTCGTCTATAGCGTCAGATGTTCTGTGCTACCAATTAATTCCTCACTGTTAACTATAACATTACAATCCTCGGTTATGACAACATTCGTTTATAACGTCACAAAATATTCAGTCCCTTTCATAACATAACCGAGTTCGACTGTGCTAGGATCTTTTTGGCTCCTATGCCAGACTCACTGATGGACCCTGTCGTGCCTGAGAGATACATGGCTACTTTTTATCAGATTTTTGTAAACAGGCTTACTTTTCAAAGAACGCCGTTTATTTACACTTTTTGTTTGAATTCTCGCAAACACGTCAGAATAATGGTTGGCGCTCAGTTATAGCAAAAAAAAAAAACAGTAACTGTAAGGGGCCCGTGGGCCCTGATGCTTTGCCATACAGTAATTTGTCCGTAAACAGTACGAGGGTGTGCTCAGAAGAAAGTTGGACACCCCCCACCCCCCCCCCGACCCACTGCGTTCAAGTTAGTGTCACGGCTGCGCTGTCCACAAAAATTTCTGTACAACAGCATTAAATTATAATAAATCAAAATACTGACAGGACAGAAATTCAAACCTGTGACTAATGCCAAATGAACTGAAATTACGGAAGTCTATCACGCACAGTCTCCAAAATATGTAATGCCGTAGTACAGAGTTATTCGAAATGATTGTCGGATGATTATCAGATGCTACTCGCCTGGCCACCTTGTTCTCCAGATGCAACCCCATGTGATTTCTTTCTATGGGGTTACGTCAAGGATCAGGTTTATGTTCCTCCTCTTCCCGCAAGTATCCCACAACTGAAGGTACGAATCAGAACCGCCACTGAAACCATCACCGCTGACATGCTACAAACAGTTTGGAACGAACTCGATTATAGTGTTGACGTTTGTAGAATCACAAAGGGTGCACATATAGAGCACCTGTAAGGTATGTAACAAAACATGGAGTGTCTATTAAATAAAAAAAAATATACTCCTATCTCAAGTGTATTGTGTATAACAGGTTGTTAAAACACCGACAATCATTTCGAATAACCCTGTACATACAGCTCCGACAAGCGTGACAGATCTTGCAGTCCACTGCAAGTAGCTGATGTTTGGAATTACATGACACTGTATTATATTTGTACATTCAATCTGTATCAACTTCTGTAACGACTCCATAGAGACGAAGGGCGTTGTCCCAAAAAGATTACAATATTTGGCTTGAGGCACATTTCTTGAAATTTACACCACTTTATTTCGAAGTCTGGTTGATTTCACAGCCTTGAAATTTTAAGTAAATCACAGTCCGATCGAGTTTCCTTCCACAGGCCGTGGAAGTGTAATGTAATGACGCACGAAACGAGTAGAAACTACAGCGTCGATTATCCGAACTAACTTGGACCGAGGCAGGTCGGTTCATCAAATTGTTCGGATAATCACACGTGCATAAGAATATTATCATCAAATACTGTAACTGGCTTATTCGTAGAGAAGGGTCTGTAAAATACTTAATAATGATGCATACTAAATTCATTTTGAACTTACCTAATTGTTTTACTCAGCTTCAACAATAAATCCACACATTTACATAAAAAATTTAAAAAGGTGACGGGGCCCTGTTGTGAGTCCAGACAACAGCTAAACCCGACATCCGAGTGTGAACTCCTGTAATGTTATAAAAGGCTTAGTGATATTTCATTATAATAACCAGGAATTGGAAAATACAAGGTAACTTTTTTTTTTTACCGGCGGTAGTTCGAGTTAACTGAAGGGGCGGATGACTGACGTTCGGATAATCGACGCTCTACCTGTATTCGTGATAAGTTCAATGAGAAACTGTCGAGTTGTGTTACTAGCACAATCATATCATCACGAGTATCAACTGGAACTACATAAATACCACAGGAAGGGTAGCCATTGCATTCATGCGCGAAACCTACAGCCTCAGAACCACAGACCATCTAGTGCTCAGACCTCCCTGTTTCACCATTCGAGTAGACGGCTGTACACGTTTAACAGAAGGTGAGTGAGGAATGGCCGGAGAGCCCAGGCATAACCCGCAAGGTAAATAAAATATAACCGTCAACACAATTAGGTTTTGGTGTTTGTTAAAGTAATACGTTTCGACCCACGTGGTTCATCTGCAGGCTAAATACATGCAAAAACACTTAAAGGTAATAATCATTGCATTCTGTGACTAGCGAGATCCCACTTTTCGAATTCGTTACATTATTACATTACGTGTTCCAATTGTCGTTAAAATCTAATCAAAAGCAAGTGGTAATGTGGCAGTGCTGACGGTTACAAATTACACAGTTACCATAGGACATCTCGACGGAATGTCCACACTAAAAATTGTCACTGCTAGTCAAGCAAAAAAAAAACATTTATAAATACAGGTATCGGGTGTCTACACAACCACATCACCACTTGCGTTTAATTAGATTTTAACGACAATTAAAACACATAATGTAATAATGTATAAGATTTGTAAATTTTGATCTCAATATTCACAGAAAGCAATATATACTGCCTTTACGTGATTTATATGTATTTAGCTTGCAGATGAACCACGTGGGTTGAAACATGTTGCTGTAGTAAACACCAAAACTTAGTTGGTTGCGGTTATAATTTATTTAGCTATCATAAGATCGCACAACGACATGTCCAACTTAAGGATAACTCGTAAGGCCTACTTTCCTCACCCTCTATAGTCCTTATTCAGCACTGGCCCATGATTCCATATATGCTATTTAGTTAACCTCCTCCTTACCGCTTTCTACAACAGGTCTACGAATCTTCAGTAATTACCAATGGAAACCCCACCTGGTGGCCAACGTTTACGTATAAATAAATAGCCCGTGCAGAAATACTCGCACTCGGTAGCAAGCTTCTTCGTATCCTCGTAACGACGCTAAAATCTAGAATATGTCTTCTGTGAGCGGGTAAAGGTAAAGGTAAAGCAATCCCATTACAGGCCTGAACAGGCCAAGAGGGTTCCAGTAGGTTGAGGCTCCCAGATTCAAGACAAACGACATATGAAGGTGGTAAGGTTGTCAGCCCTATGCACCGGCAGCCTTCAACCCCCAGTAAATATTCCTGGTACTCTTTTCTGTTAGAGGCTGAGTCAACCCCAGGGCCATAGTGCGGCCGGAAGGGTTATGACCATGAAAAATTCCAATGACATCATCAGGAATCAAACCCGCGACCTTCCGACCTGTAGCGCAGTGCCTCAACCAACTGTGCCACCCCGTACTCCTTTCAGTGAGTGGGTAAGAACCCAATATGTATGCGTTTTCCACCGTGTCCTACTTCACGTTTCCCCCAGCAGAATGCACAGCCCACAAATTCTCCCGTACGCTGTCTTAATTACTGCCTACAGTAAATCCAAAAGTAAGGCGCTGGGGTCGACCCAAAAGGTGCAATGTGCACACACAGTTTCGTATAAATCGCTAAAATGGTTCAAAATTTGTAATAATAGGACTGGCAGAAACACACGCACACATAGCATGCGATCTCATAGCCTATTACTTTCCTTTGAAAAAATGAAAACAAGGCCTAAACCGTATCTAACCCTATTCTATAAAGTTCTGACGATGATACATCTACTATGTAACTATATAATGCTCTGGATGCAAGCATGAAGAAAGGGGCTGATCCTATCCACGAAAAGAAGCGTTTATTGATTATATTAATTTTAATACGTCATTAAGACGGAAAACTTCCACTAAGATGAAGAGTTTAGTTACATCTAAACCCCTCATGTCCTCCTACTGCTTTGTTTAAAAGATTCGAAACTGTTGAACTTAGAAGCATGTTACTAAACCAAAGACTAAAACGAAATTGCGTTTGGACTGGGACTGTATCGTAATCTTCATGATACGTGCAGAACGACACAAACAAAAGCAATCAGACTTTTAAGGATATTACAGCAACATCCACGGGGGTAAGGGTGGCCTTGGAGGCAGTCAGCAACCTGGCAGATGGAGAGGAGAGCAGCCAGTGTAGTTCTTTTCTCCATTTCATCACATTCTGTTTTGTGTTCCCCTTTTTCGATTGCCAACCCCCCCCCCCCCCCCCCCCCCCCCCCCCCCGTTCCTCCCCCACACAACAAAACCCCCCCCCCCCCCCCTTCTCATGTTCCCCCCCCCTTCGGTCTGAAAAATACAAAAATCACCTCCTTTCGTG